>Ga0099364_10003889_pt1 | contig 22879 bp, 18 predicted proteins | sample TergutTh196P3_FD_73070 | JGI IMG/M metagenome (GOLD analysis project Ga0099364, IMG submission 73070) | Microcerotermes parvus P3 segment gut microbial communities from Pointe-Noire, Republic of the Congo - Th196 P3 | ecosystem: Host-associated > Arthropoda: Insects > Digestive system > Gut ...
TATTTGATTTTTTTCAACGATATATTTAATTATGGTGACACTCTCAATTTCTATTATATATCAACTCTTTTATTAAATTTCATTTTTGGCATTTTTATGATAACCCTTGCTATTTATTCTATTTTTAACTTACAAAACATTTCAGATTTAGAACGTATAATTAAGAAATATCAAAACCCGCTTGACTTTGATAAAAATAAATAATCTAAACATTAATGTGGAGGAGTTTTTAATGAGGAGAATACTTAAAATAACATCTATTCCTTTAATATATCTGTTTTTCCTTTGCATTTTTTTATTAATTGGTACGATTATTGGTGAACAGGTATCGGAAAGTTCTGATGTTTTTTTAAATATTTTTACATCTTGCAGTCAATTAGTGGGGCTAATTATTGTAATTCCCATATACATAAAGCTATATAAATGGACACCTCGTAAAACTATATCAATTAAAAATATACGTTTTGGTATAATTACATCTGTAATCTTAATGTCAAGTGGGTTTTATTTTGCATTTCCGAGTATAATAAAATTCATAGGAGCATCTTGGGTTCAAACAGGTAGTGCGAATGAACCTTTTGAAATAAGCAGTTGGATAACTATCATTTTACACCTAATAGGTTCTGTAATCGCTGCACCTATCGGGGAAGAATTCTGTTTCCGTATCGTCCCATTAAGTATATCTAAAAGCAAAACCGAAAAAATAATCACAGTAATAATTACCTCTCTAATGTTTGCCGTCATTCACGGTTTTAACCCATTGCGTATTGTTGAGTTGATACTTGTATCGTTGCTGTATTCTGCAATCTATTTAAGAACAAAAAATGGTATTTACTTAATTATTATGCACTCATTGCGTAATTTTATTAATCTTGTTCTTGACACATTTGCCGAGCATAATTTAGACTATTTTCTAAGTAGTATGGCCTTTGTAAAAAACGGATACATTGTTTTTAGACCGATTTTAGTTATATTCGGAATTCTTATGTTTATTATTGGAATTGTTATTTTTATGCGGTCGAATAAAAAGCCAAGAAAGGACGTGGAGAAAAACGAAAAAATGCCCTCGTTGTTTGAAGAACGACAGTAGCGAGGAGAACATTCCGGGAAATTTGTTAAGTCCTTGTATATCTCCTCACTCGCCGCATCCAAGAAAACCAAGGGGTTCACCGACGGCGCGAACTGCATCTAAGCTACCCCCGCTGTGAATTTCTATCTACCATTATTCTTCATAAAGATGAAGATTGCAAGGGGTTTACAAAAATAAAAACCCGTGGTCTGGTTTTTATGGACTTTCAGTCGCATAACCCCAATCCTCTATACCGCCAAAATCGTAAACATTTGTGTAATTCATTTCAACAAGCTCACGCGCCGCGATTTCGCTCCTTCGTCCGCTCCTACAGTAAACTAAAATTAACGCATCTTTGTGGGGCAACTCAGATTCGGCGCGGCTTTCGATTTCGTCATAAGGAAGCAATATCGATTTCGGAATCCTCAATTCGAGATGTTCCTCTATGGTTCTGACATCAAGTATAATGCAGTTTTCGTCCGCTTGAATCATGTTATATGCCGTATCTGCTGTAATTCGGCGATATTCGGGTTGCATTGAAATTTCCTGTTGTGAGTTACTTTCATCGGCGGGTATAAATTCGGCTTTTACAAATGCAATCATATCAGTTTCGGGCGAGTTTTCGGTTAATGCGGCTTGCCCGTCTGATGCTTCAAAAGTAAAGACTGCATCAGCCTCGACAACAACAGAGTCACCGCTAATATCAATCACACCTGAGTGCATTACTTGATTTTTCCATCGTAAAGTACCCTCAACGAAAAATTTGTATTCGCCGGGCTTAACAAAGTCGCCGTTCACATCGGTCAAATCCCAAGTATAAGAATGCGTTCCCGAAGCTCTCGGAGTCGCGCCGGAAACAGCATCAATATCCGAGTTTTGCGCGGAAGATACAGCGGATTTTTCCACCCAAACGGGAATCGAATCCGGGCGAGTGTTATAACCGCCGTTCGCTGTCCAGTCAGTGACGTAAAGAGTTTTTATATAATTCCCGTTAATGTCCTCAATCCACACAGCAAATTGATTGCTCGCCCAACCGGATTGTTTTTCGTAATTAAACGTAACTACAACTTCGCCTTTTGCAATATTATCGGGTTGTGAGTGTACATTTTCCGGTGAAACTTCCTGCGAGTTGTTTTGTGTTTGCGGTTGCGTTGGTTGTGTTGTAATTTCATTTTCGGTATTATTTCCACTTGAGCAAGCAGAAAATATTACGGTAAAAAATATTAAAATGCTCGTTAAAATTATTTTATTTTTCATTATAAAGTACATCCTTTTTATATTATTTTTAAATTAAATCACTATTATTATATCATAAATTAAAAATACTTGCAAGAGTTTTAAAAATTTTTAATTTTATTATGTTCTGCATGTTACTGACGGAATGGAATACACAATAAACAAAATCTGCATCTTGACATACTCGCCCTTATCATGCTATAATTCATATTATGTATATATGTATTATCTTGAATAGAATAGAGGTTACAGACATGACATTACAACAAATTAACTACGCACTCTGCGTTGCGGAAATGGGTTCTATAAACAAAGCGGCGGAGAAACTGCTCATTTCGCAACCCTCGCTGACCGCCGCCATTAAGGAATTAGAACGCTTTGCAGGGATTGTGATTTTCTTGCGGACAAGCAAAGGCGTAACGCCCACGGGTGAGGGCGAAGAATTTTTGACCTATGCGAGACAGATACACCAGCAATATGAACTGTTGCTCGAAAAATACGGCGAATCAGGGAACATCAAGCGGAAATTCGGTGTGTCCACACAGCATTATTCTTTTGCAGTCAAGGCGTTTGTGGAAATGGTTAAGCGGTTTGACACAATCAATTACGAGTTTGCCATTCGTGAAACCAAAACCTATGAGGTCATTAGAGATGTCGGTACGCTGCGAAGCGAAATGGGGATTCTTTATCTTGGCAGCTTCAACCGGAAAATTATTGAAAAAGAACTGCATGAAAATGAACTTACGTTCCACCACTTGATAGATTGTGAAGCCCATGTGTATATATGGAAAGGTCATCCGCTGGCGACCGAAAAATCAATCCGCTTTGAACAGCTACGAGATTATCCTTGCCTTTCTTTTGAGCAGGGAGAGAAAGGTTCGTTCTATTTCGCTGAGGAAATATTGAGTGAAAACCGATACCCGCGCATTATTAAAGCCTGCGACCGGGCAACCATGTTAAATTTGATGGTTGGACTGAACGCCTACACCCTTTGCTCCGGCATTATTTGCAATGAGCTAAACGGTGATGATTACGTTGCCATCCCCTTTGAACCGGACGAGGAAAAACAAAGCGGTATAATGGAAATCGGGTACATCCGGAAGAAATACGGTGCATTGAGCGAAATAGGCGAAATCTATCTCAGCGAAATTAAACGGTCCTTACAGATGACACAAAATCCGTCATAGTTTTTTCCTATAACATACTATAGGTTTTTAGAATTGGACAATAGCAGTAAGTCATGTTATAATACTGACTATACACCTATGATATATATGTATTATAGGAAATCTAAAAATCGAAAGGTGATTCATTATGAAAACAAGTAACCGAATCCTCGCGCTGGCTCTAAGCCTTATCCTAATTCTCGCTGTATTTGCGGGATGCTCTTCCGGCGGGGATGAAAACACAATAAAAGTCGGTGTATCCGCAGGTCCTTATGAGGATATGTTCCGCGAAGCCATTGAACCGTCCTTGGTCGAAAAGGGTTATAAGGTTGAGTATGTTCAATTTTCCGATTATGTACAGCCAAACAAAGCGTTGGCGGACGGTGAAATCAATGTAAACATATTCCAACATTCGGTTTACTTAAAGAATTTCTCGGAGGAACATAACCTTGACCTTGTCTACATTACGGAAATTCCTACGGCGGGTATGGGTATCTTTGCAAACGGGATTGAATCCATTGACAATGTTCCAAACGACGCGAAAGTCGCTATACCCAACGATGTAACCAACTTAGCAAGAGCCATTCGGGTATTAGAGCAGACCGGGCTTGTGAAAATCGACCCTGAGGTTAATCCTGCCGAGGCGACCCAATATACTCTGTCCGAAAATACGAAAAATCTTTCCTTTGTGGAAATTGAAGCGCCTCAGCTTCCCCGTAGCCTTGAAAGCGTGGATTTGGCGATTATTAACGGTAATTTTGCGATTAGTGCGGGTTTGAACCTATCCGATGCACTGTACAACGAGGTGTTAGCGGAGGGCTATGTAAATGTCATTGCGGTTCGCACGGAGGACGAGAACTCACAGTTTGCAAAGGATATAGTTTCGGTCGTTCATTCCGATGCTTTTAGGAACGTAATTGAGGACACCACCAAGCAATACTCATCCTTCTTCCGTCCGATAGATTATTAAGCTATGATTGAATTTCAAAACGTGTCGGTAAATTTTAAGCATAAAAGGGGAACTTTGACTGCGGTACATAATGTTTCTTTCCGCATTGAAAAGGAAGAAATATTCGGTATCGCAGGGTCAAGCGGAGCCGGGAAAAGCACCCTGCTCAGAACCATCAATCTGTTGCAAAGCGTGAGCGAGGGTCATGTGTTAGTGGACGGCAGAGACATCACAAACTTTCGGGGAAAAGCGTTACGCAGTCATCGCAGAAATATCGGCATGATTTTTCAGCATTTCAATTTAGCTGATAATTTAACGGTATACCAAAACATAGCATTTGTTTTGCAAACTGCCGGAAAAAGCCGCAAGGAAGCGGATGGTTCCGCGCAGCCCATTGATGAAACTGTCCGTAAGTACCTCTCGCTCGTGGGACTCTCGGAAAAAGCGGAGGTCTATCCAAGTAAGCTGTCCGGCGGACAGAAGCAACGTGTGGCTATTGCGAGAGCGTTGGTGGGAGGTGCGAAAATCCTCCTTTGCGATGAGGCGACTTCAGCACTTGATGCGGAAACCACCGTTTCGATTTTGAATTTGCTTCGCTCTCTGAGTAAAGAATTGGGAATCACCGTGGTGATGATTACTCACGAGTTAGAAGTCATCAAGAGCATATGCAACCGCTGCGCCGTGATGGACGGCGGGAGACTGATAGAAATCGGCGGGGTGTACGACCTGTTCACAAAACCCCAAAACGAGTACACCCGACAGCTCATCAGTCATACAAGCAAACACGACTTGCCTCCGGACGTTATGAAGAACACAGAGGGGCTGCTTCTCAAGCTGACCTTTCGAGGTTCCCGCGCCAACGCGCCGGTTATATCCGATGCCACAGTGCGTTTCGGTGTTCAGTTTAATATATTAGTCGGGCGGATTGAATACATTGAGGAGAAGCCGCTCGGTGTATTGTATGTAGACCTCGTGGGGGAAGAAGATGCCGTCCGAAACGCGCTTGAATACTTAAAAGAAGTCGTCAGAGAAGTGGAGGTGATTTCAATTGACAATTGACAATGGACAATTGACAATTTTATTAACGGGCGGTGATTACGTATGACAAGCTTTGATTTGAGAGCCGCGTTGGTCAAAGCGTTTAAGGAAACTGCGCTAATGTCCGGTATATCATTACTTGCCGCTGTTGTGGTCGGCGGCATAATCGGGCTTTTACTGTACACCACAAGTAGCAGTCTGTTTGTAAGAAATCGGATTGTAAATCAAACCGCAGGCATGGTCATCAATGTCGTGCGTTCAATTCCCTTCTTGATTCTGCTGGTGCTTTTAATTCCGTTGTCAAAAGCGGTGACTGGCACCACCATAGGTCCGACGGCGGTGGTTATTCCTCTGTCAATTGCCGCCATCGCTTTCTTTGCCAGACTTGCCGATGCATCCTTTTCCGATGTCAATCAAGGCGTTATAGAAGCCGCCATTTCCACCGGCGCAAGCAAATTTTCGGTCATTCTGCGAATCCTATTCCCCGAAGCCCTGCCCTCTCTTGTGCGGAACATCACCGTGACCGCGGTATCAATTATTGGGTTTTCCGCTATGGCAGGTACGGTCGGCGGCGGCGGGATTGGAGACCTCGCCATACGCTACGGCTACCAGCGGTATCAGACAGATGTGATGTTGGTCTGTGTTGCGCTGTTGATTGTATTAGTACAAAGCGTTCAGCTTATTGGTGATGTAATCGCAAACAAATTAGACAAAAAACGATAGGGAGCGAAAAAGGAGAAATACGATTATGAGTTATTGGAACGAGCGGCTTGAAACACTGCCGCGCAACGAATTAGATGCCTTGCAGTTAGAAGGGCTGAAAGAAATTATCCGCTTTTCTTACGAAAACTCCGCCTACTACAAACGCGCCTTTGACAATGCGGGTGTGAAGCCAAGTGACATACAAACCCTTGCCGACCTTGCCAAGTTTCCATTTGTTGACAAAGCCACCGAGCGGGACACGCAGGGCGTGGGCAGTCTTTTGGGCGAGATGTGTGCCGTCCCTGAAACAGAGGTGGTATTTGTTTCGGCATCCAGCGGCTCAACCGGTGTTCCCACTCTGAGTCCCTTTACCAAAACAGATTTTGACGAATGGCAGGACGTGGAGAGCAGGCTGTTCTACATGGCGGGTATGAGGAATACCGACCGCTATGTCCATGCACTGAACTTCACGCTGTTTGTAGGCGGACCCGACGTAATCGGCGCACAGAATTTAGGCGCGCTCTGCATATGGGCGGGGACTGTTCCGTCTGAGCGGCTGTTGTTTATTTTGAAAGAATTTCAACCCACCGTCATTTGGACTACGCCATCCTATGCGTGGTATTTGGGCGAAACGGCAAAGAAAAACGGCATCGACCCGGCTAAAGATTTGGCAATAAACAAAATAATCGTAGCGGGCGAAGCGGGCGGTTCGATTGCCGCTACCCGTGAGGCTATTGAAAAACTTTGGGGTGCGGATTTATATGACTTTTTCGGAATTTCCGACATTTTTGGCGCATGTGCGGGTATGTGCGTAGCCAAAGACGGGCTACATCTCGCCGAAGACCATATTTTGGTTGAAACAATAGACACGCAAACCGGCGAAGTCGTGCCTGACGGAGAACCGGGCGAATTGGTATTGACGACCTTGCGTAAGCACGCCCGCCCCATGATTCGCTTCCGCACAGGCGACATCGGTTATGTCAACCGTGAGACCTGCTCCTGCGGACGTACCCACGCGCGAATTTATATCACCGGCAGGAAGGACGATATGTTCATCGTTTCCGGCGTAAATATTTTCCCAAGCGATGTGGAGTTTGTCATTCGGGGACTCCCGGGAATTACGGGGGAATATCAAATTAAGCTGAGTGAGAAGAATTACACGACGTGTTATGCCGTAGAAATCGAAAAAGCTCAGAGCAGTTCCGAAACCGATGACGAGTTGGCGGCGCGTGTGTCGAATGCACTCAAAACCCGCATCGGCGTAAAACCCGCTTTGGTGACGGTGCTGAAAGACGGGGACTTGCCGCGGGCGACACATAAGGCAAAGCGGTTAATAGATGAAAGAAATTGATAGGAGAAAAAAATATGCAAACATTATCAGAAAGAACTGCTGATTTTACCGATTCGGTCATTCGGCGCATGACCCGCATTTCCATGACACATAACGCAGTGAATTTGTCACAGGGTTTCCCTGATTTTGACCCGCCCGGAGAACTGCTTGACCGCCTTGCGGAGGTTGCGCATACGGGACCGCACCAATATTCCATTACATGGGGAGCGCAAAACTTCCGTGAAGCGTTGGCAGAAAAGCAGTCGGCACTAATGGGACGGGTTCTTGACCCAGACAGCGAGATTGTGGTTACTTGCGGCAGTACCGAGGCTATGATGGCGGCAATGATGACGATTGCCAACCCCGGCGATAAAGTGATTGTGTTTTCACCGTTTTACGAAAATTACGGAGCCGACACGATTTTATCCGGTGCCCGGCCGATTTATGTACCGCTACATCCGCCGGAGTTTAACTTTAATGCTGACGAATTAGAAGCCGCATTCAAGCAAAAACCGAAAGCGTTAATCCTCTGCAATCCGTCCAATCCCTGCGGAAAAGTGTTCACCCGAGAAGAATTGAACGTAATTGCGGACTTGGCGAAAAAATATGATGCTTATATCATCACGGACGAGGTGTATGAGCATATCGTTTACGCACCGCACATCCATACTTACATCGCTTCACTGCCGGGAATGTTTGAACGCACAATTTCATGCAGTTCCCTTTCCAAAACCTACTCCATCACCGGTTGGCGGTTGGGATATATCATCGCACCTGCCAATATTGTGGATGTCGCCAGAAAAGTGCATGACTTTCTGACGGTAGGAGCGGCATCTCCTTTACAAGAGGCGGCGGTAGTCGGTTTGCGTTTCGGACAGGAGTATTATACAAAACTTTTGCAAACATACACTGAAAAAAGAGAGCTATTCTTAAACGGTCTTGACCGCCTCGGTATCCGACATACCACGCCGGATGGGGCATATTATGTGATGCTCGACATATCCGAATATGGGTATGAAAGCGACCTTGATTTTTGCGAAAAATTGGCGGAGAGGGTGGGTGTGGGTGCCGTACCCGGCTCAAGTTTTTTCAGAGAGGATGTAAACCATCTAATCCGCTTCCACTTTGCCAAAAAGAACGATACGCTGAACGAGGCGTTGAACCGATTGGAGAACATGAGGGAAAGGATGCAGAGAAGATGAGCGGCGGGAGAGGATAGTGTACCTCCAAGTCATCATCAACACTGAAACCTACACCTCCGCGGCAGTCAATCATTCTTTTTTATTTTTTGCAAAACACTTGACAATTTCCAAATATTCGGCTATAATTAAAGTATAGTTGTAAATAAGCCGTGTTCGGAGGTTGAAATGTATATTAAACGACACATCGAAGAAGTGTTAGAAAAAGCCGTGACCGAATCAGGTTCCCTTTGCATAACGGGGGCAAGGCGTGTCGGGAAATCGACGGTGTTGCGCCACCAATTCCCGAATCACAGAGAATTATCGCTCGATGACAGCAAGTTACTCCGAATTGCGTTGGAAACCCCGGAAGAGTTTTTCGAGCAGTTCCCGCCGCCTGTGTTCATTGACGAAATTCAATATGCGCCGTCTCTCTTTTCCCGAATAAAAATGCACATTGACAATACTGATGAAACAGGGGCATTTGTGCTATCCGGTTCACAGCGTTTTGAAATGATGGCGAATGTAACAGAGAGCTTGGCGGGAAGAATTACTTTGATTGATTTATACGGACTATCGCTTAGGGAGATACAGGGCGACCTGTTCCGTGAGCGATTTATGCCAACGAAAGAGTATTATCAAAAACGCAAAGCTAACCCGCCCAAACCGCTCAAATATCTTGATATATGGGAACATATATGGCGAGGTTTTTTCCCGGAAATTGCAAACAAAATTATAAGCGAAAAAGAAAAACCCACCCATGAAACATGGGAAAGATTTTACCGAGGTTATATCCGCACATATCTTGACCGTGATGTTTCAAAATTAGCACAAGTCGGCGATTTACTGACTTTTGAAAAGTTTATGACAGCAGTGGCGGCACGGACGGGACAACTCCTCAATATTGATAACTTAGCGAGTGATACGGGAATCAGCAGACAAACCGCCGAAAAGTGGCTGTCTGTATTAGTTGCATCGAACATTGTTTTTATTTTACAACCCTACCACACTAACGTAATGAAACGCTTGATTAAAACTCCGAAAGTTTATTTTATGGATACCGGGCTTGCAAGTTATTTAATCGGTTGGGACAACCCGACTGTTCTTATGAACGGTGCGATGTCGGGACCGATGTTTGAATCTTTTGTAATTGGCGAAATTCTCAAATCGTGGACAAATTCAAGCGGTGTAAGCCCGAATTTGCACTTTTATTATTATCGCGATAAAGACGGAAACGAAATCGACTTGCTTATTAAACGCAACGGCACGCTCTATCCCATCGAAGTCAAAAAGCATCTGCACTGTAGCAAAAGCGACATCACCGCTTTTAAACAACTTGAAAAGATTCCTGACATGAAGCGCGGTGAGGGTTGCGTTGTGTGCATGGCAGATGATGTGTCACCGATTACTGCGACTGATAAGGCGGTTGGGATTTGTTATTTGTGAAGTGTGTTATATTGCGAAATTTATTGCACCGAAAAAATTTAACTTGACAACGGCTAAAATTTATGCTACAATGATAAAAATAACCCACGAGAGGAGTGTGTTTTATGAACTTAAATATTTTACGGGTGGTTTCAACCTAATTGAATACCATTGACTTTTCGTGTATCTGCAAATGCGGCACACCGAAGGGTGTGTTATTTTTATGTGAGTTTTTAAGGAGACAAGGAAAAATGCTTAAACTAACAGATTACGGCTTCGAGCCGAACACACTTCCCGAAGAAATACAATCCTCTCAACTTGCGCCAATCGCAAGAATTACCGCCGTTCACCGCGAACGATATGAGCTTGTATGCGACTACGGCGCGATTTCCGCAAAGCTCAAAAGCAGCAAGTATCAGGGGGGCAGCGACACTCAATTCCCGACCGTAGGCGACTTTGTTCAGATTGATTACAACCCCGCAGGCGACAGTAGGATTATCGCGACCCTGCCGCGCAAAACTTTCTTTTCTCGCCGTGACCCTACGCCCGGACGCGGCGAACAGGCAATCGCCGCAAATTTCGACTACGTTTTTATAATGCAATCGCTCAACCACGACTTCAACATCAGCCGCCTCGAACGCTACCTTGCACTCGCGTGGCAAAGCGGCGCAGTGCCTTGTGTTATACTCACAAAATCAGATTTAGTCGAGGATTACACAGAACGACTTAGACAAGTTGAAGTGACGGCGGCGGGCGTTTCGGTTTACGCTGTGAGTGCAAAAACAGGCGCAGGACTTGATACCTTGTCGGACTTCTTAAAACCAAGAAAAACCATTATTTTTCTCGGTTCATCGGGAGTCGGGAAGTCGAGCCTTGTCAATGCTCTCATGAATGACGAGGTCATGGCGGTCAAAGAAATCCGCGAGGACGACAGCAAAGGGCGGCACACCACAACCCACCGCCAACTTTTCATGTTGCCGTCGGGTGCAATGCTCATCGACACGCCGGGTATGCGCGAGCTTGGGCTGTGGGAAGCGGACGAAGGTCTCGGCGAACTTTTCGCAGATATTGAAGAATTTCTCGCTTCGGCAAACTGCAAGTTCTCCGATTGCCGCCATGAAAGCGAACCCGGCTGTGCAATAAAGACCGCTCTCGAAAGCGGCGAATTATCCCGCGAGCGTTGGGAGAGCTACTTGAAATTAAAACAAGATGTCAGCTTTTCCGAGGACAAGGCAGAGTACCTGCGGTTAAAATCTGCGCGGAATAAGGGGATTGCTATGTGGAGCAAGAGTATGAAGAAATCGGGCGGGTTTAAGAGATGATGATAAAAGCGAGGCTTGACATATTGCTAAAATAAGTGTACAATTATATACAAAGCAAATGACAAGGAGATTAAACTCAAATGAAAAACGACTATTTACTAAGAATTGTCGATAAAATCTTAACGGAACGTCTTGAATCTATAGGTGCTGTGTTAATCACGGGACCTAAGTGGTGCGGAAAAACGACAACGGCAGAGCAGCAAGCCAAAAGCATTTTGAAACTTCAAGACCCTGATAAAACTAAAGGATACCTCGTAACAGCGGATTTAAAACCAACGCTTCTGTTAAAAGGCGAATCGCCGCGCTTGATTGACGAGTGGCAGATGGCACCCGTTCTATGGGATGCTGTCCGAAACACTGTTGATGAGCGCGGCGAGAACGGTTTGTTCATACTCACAGGTTCGGCAAGCGTTGACGAAAGAGCGATAATACACCCAGACACAGAACATATTTCCCGCATGGTTATGTACCCCATGAGTTTGTTCGAGTCTTTGGAGTCAAACGGTAAAATCTCGTTAGAAGCGTTGTTTAACAATCCCGACCTCGATATTGACGGTATTATGTCTGATTTAGATATTGAGGAACTTGTTTTTTCGGCTTGCCGCGGCGGTTTGCCGTCAAGTTTGAAAAAGAAAACCGAGAGGGCTATGCTTTTTGAGGCGCAGGATTATATCGCCAATATCTGTGACAGCTATGCTTCTGCTGTTGACGGTGTTAAGAGAAGCCCCGAACGTGTTAAGGCTGTGTTACAATCGTATGCGCGAAATATATCAACCCTCACCACGATTCAAACAATATTAAAAGATGTGTCTTCAAACTATAATATGTCTGTGACGAATTTATACTCGTATCTTAACATTTTAGAGAGGTTGTATGTTATTGAGGACGTGCCTGCGTGGTGTCCGCCAATTCGCTCTGCAACGACTATTCTCGCTACAAAGAAAAAAGAATTCACCGACCCGTCAATCGCCGTTGCATCTTTTGCGTTATCGCCTCATGTTTTTTTGCAGGATTTCAACACTTTCGGCTTCATATTTGAATGTCTGTGCTTCAGGGATTTAAAAGTTTATTCTACCGCTTTGGGAGGGCGTGTTTCCTATTATCGTGACCGTTACGGGCTTGAAGCAGATTGCGTTTTGCACCTCGCGGACGGGAGATACGCTTTGATTGAATTCAAACTCGGAAACACGGAAATTGAAGAAGGCGCGGCACATTTAATCAAGCTTAAAAACTTAATAAGAAAAGCGAACATGGACAATCGTACCAAATTACGCGAACCCGAATTCTTGTTGGTTCTTTCCTGCTCTGATATGAGTTATCGCCGACATGACGGGGTTTATGTTGTGCCGATTGGATGTTTGAGAGATTAGGCGATTAGTCTTGACTTAATGTCTCCTTCGTGTTATAATAAGTTCATGTAATAAAAAAGTAAAGGGGGCATATGTCTTTGAATAGTGACTTCATTGAAAAAATATACAAAGAGCATTATGAGTATCTAAAGCTTTTAGTCATAAATTCAATACATACGCCTAATCCCGATGATATAACCTCCTGCGTACAAGATGTTTTCATGGTCGCAATGCAGAAAGAAGGCTTAGAAGACCATGCCAATATTAAAGGGTGGTTGTTAAAAACCACGAAAAATATTGTTAAAACTTTCAATCGCCAAAAGGCAATCAGAAATAAATATTACGATTTTTATTCCGATTTAAAAGAAGATAAGCTCGTAACAGAGAGTTTTTTAGATATGCTTATTGAAGAAATTGACTCTGAGAGGCTAAAAAACATAGACATAGACCGAATAATTATGGAATCTCTTTCACAAAGCGAAAGGGATTTTTATGTTCTGTTACGATTTGAAAAATTAAGTATTAAAGAAATCAGTAAAAGATTGAGCATTTCTGAGGGCGCGGCGGCAACAAGACACACGAGATTTAAAGATAAAATCAAGAAAATTATTAAAAATCTGTAAATTTTGCGTTCTCATGCAATTAGTAAATAGAGGGTTTTGGAAATGGAGTGATTCAGATGACCGATTACAGTAAATTATCTGCGGAAGAACTGCGAAAGTTATTATTGGCAGGTGTGCTTTTGCACGAACATATGACGGAAGAAGACTATACCGCCTTATTGGATATTGAAGCAGATTTCGATGAGCCGAGCGAGGAAGTTATAGATTTTTGCTTTGCGGGATTGTCGGTACTGCCGAAGTATACAGATATTGGCAAACGCGATTTTAGCATAAATGAGCTGTTCAAGAAAACAGAAATAAAAAATTCTGCTCATAAACACGGAAAGATAAGAAAAGCGGCGTTAATAATCGCGGCTGTTATTTCTTCGATGTTAGTTGCACAACTTGCGTCTTCGGCGATGGGTTTTAATTTATTCGGATATTTTTTCAACTGGAAAAAACCCGAAGTTGTTGAGATAACAAACTCAGATGCAAAAAACGATATAGACAGCGAAAATATAATGATTGAATATACGGCAATTGAAGAGATTCCAATTGAAATGAAAAATCTTGTACCTAATTTTTTATTTGATACTTTTGAATTATATAATGCGTTTTTTATTGTTCAAGGCGGAAACAAGAGCTATAGTTTCGGATTTTTTGACTCAGATGATAACTTTTTATCTTTTGAAATTAAGAGAGTAACTGAATGGCATATTGAAAAAGATGATAACGGATATTATGAGGAATATTCGTATAATGACACAGTGTTTGAAATATTTACCAACACGGGTCAATATCAGGCTGTTTGGGTTAAAGATGAATATGTCTGTGCATTTTTCACTCATTTTGAGGATTTACAAGAATTTAGAGATATTTTAAATAATTTTTGAGTTATCCGTAAAAATTAATCCGTCAATAAAATATTTATAATTTTACCGTAACAACTATTCGGCTGTCTGCTTTGGGAGTTGTACATTTTTAACCCTTCAACGGTCACAGATGCTCGAACGAAAGAGCCGTCTTGCGGGAAAGTATCAAACCCTATTTCATCGGCATAATCCGTTATATTTCCAAGTTGTACAGCACTGAGGTCAGAATAAAAATAAATATTGTCAAGCACCACGCCTTCCCTAAGGCTTGTATTTTCGTGCAGTTCTTTAAATATGGGAATATCTCCCCAATCTTCGGCATTTGGGTAAAAAATAATGTCTCCCGCATTCGGGACATACCCACCGTCATTGTAATCTGCAATAGACAAATGACCGTTTAAATTGATGCTACCTGAAAAGGAAACCCCGAAATCTATTGCGAATGGAACATCACTTGTTTCGGGTATGTATAAATACTCTATATATGCTTCCTCAACAGTCAATGAGTTAATAGTGTCGCCTACGGAGACTTTAAAAAAATCGTATTCGTGATAGGGGAGCGAGGGACGTCCTGCCGATACATCTTGACTGCCGACCTCTATTAGAGCATTATAACTTATGCCTACAGAGTTTGTCATATATGTATGATTGTCAAATCTAATAAAAAATGAATCAAGAGTCCATGCTTCCTCCGGCTTAAGTATGACGATATCCGAACCTACTGACTGATATATTAATACAGCTTCTTTTAAGTCAATATAATCGCCGTATTCGTTTATCAGAATATATTCGCTTTTTTCCGGTTCAATAATTTCAGGCGATTCAAGCAAGCCGGTCCCACACGGTAGTTCAGTCTCCGTTATAAATGGTTCTATAGGCTCTGCTCCTCCGCAACCTCCAAGCAAAATTTCCGCCGTAACAATAAGCGCGAAAAATGAACCCGTGATTGTTTTTACTCGTTTCATTGATTTTACCTTGTGTGATTTAGTCGTAACTAATCGCACGTTCCTTTCATTTTTACTCTTAAATATCGAGATAAACGCTTATCACTTCGATTTCATTAATGTCCTCATCAATGTAAATGGTTAATGTGCCTTTAATGTTATAAAAATCATCGGAATTTGAAAACATTATTATTTTACCTCTATATACTTCATCACTATTAGTACGAATTTTCGTGTCGTAATTAATAACATCCCTGTGAATCATTATATCCGAAGTAATACTGTCGTTTTCTCCAAGTTCAATTTGCGAAAGAACAGTTTCAAATGAAGCACCAATTTTTATTCCTTTGAAGGGTTCGTATTCACCTGAACAGATTCTGATGTTGATTAAACACATATCACCATTTTCATTAACTTTAAACACACAATCAACATCCTCATACGTCCGATAATACATTGTGTAATTAGCGGAATAATCATTTTCGTCAAATGACAGGGGTTCACCGAAAAGCTCATCGGCTTCTTCCGGAGTTATATTCAGGTAAATAAAATCTTTTTCTAAATTAAGAGGTTCGGGAGCCGGTAATACACTTTCATCCGTATCAGCGAAATACTCATTTGATAATTTCCAAATTCCGTCCTCGTATGTAAAAACATATTCTGTTATTATAACATCCCAATGTAAAACCTCAATTTGACATACAACAGATAACTCATTGCGTTCAATAATTTTAAAACTATCAATATTGTATTCTCCGCTATCCTGTACAATAGTGTCGTTCATAGAAAAAAACAGTTCGTTATTTTCAACACGAAAGTTGTAATCAATACCGGCGTTTATTCTTATAAAATAATCATCGGAAAAATATTTTTGGCACATTTCCCTAAGTTTTTCAATTGAATATTTAGGTTCAATTTTATAATACCAGTCAAATTCATACTCATATTCATCCTGCCCTATAATAATTAATTCACCATTTTCATCGGTTATTGGGGTGTTTTCGCCGCGAATAAATCTTATAGCATCATAAATTTCGCCCTCAATAAATATTTCTTTAAAGAAAACAAGCAGTTCGTCTTCTGTTACTGTAAGACCGGGATTTTCCGAATAGTCTTCACTTTGTATTTCGTCAGGTGTCTGCGGTGTCGGGTTTTCTGTGGGTTCTGTCGCCCTGCATCCTCCAAACAAAATCACCGCCATAACAATCAGCGCGAAAAATGCTCCCGTGGTTCTTTTTACTCGTTTCATTGATTTTACCTTGTGTGAATTAGTCGCCTATTCACACTTTCCTTTCAGATTTTAATTACACAATACAGTATAGAGTGGTTCATGAGTCATGTATTTGCTTAAGAACCCTTATATATAATTGCACGAACAAAAATAATTTACATATAAAAAGCAAAATTTGTATAATGTCACATTTTATTTGCCTTGATTCTGTGCAATGTGACTTATAATTATTTGATTTAGAACTACTCTTAATACCCTCCGTTTTATCCGGGCTAAGGCATTTAAGTATGTTTGTTTTTCCGGACACCACGATGTACATTGGACTCGGACAGTTATTGGTATAATTAATATTATAAAAATTTTTTTATGAAATCTTGTAACGAAATGTGAATTACTACGTCTAACCTATAGAAGAGTAAAACAAGAAGGGAGGTAAAATATATGAATGCAGATTTTGAGAAACTGTACAACACTTACTATATGAAAGTGTATTCCTACATTATGACTTTGGTAAAGAACAGGCACAATGCCGAAGAAATAACACAAAACACTTTCTTTAAGGCGATGACTACTTTCAAAAAACGTCAAGGCACTTCATCAGAATTTACTTGGTTGTGTGCAATTGCAAAGAATTTATTTATTGACGAAGCACGGAAAAACAAGCGTATAAGCGAATCGGAAATCGAACCGGAGACCGCATCAGATGTTAATATTGAAAAATCGTTTGAAAATGAAGAAACCACATTTCGGATTCATCAAATATTACACAACTTAGATGAACCTTATAAAGAAGTGTTTCAACTTCGTATCTTTGGTGAGTTGTCGTTTCAAAAAATCGGCTTGCTGTTTGGAAAAACAGAAAACTGGGCACGAGTCACATATCATCGGGCTCGTATTAAAATTAATGAAAGGTTGGATTAGGAATGAAAGAATTGAACATTACCTGCGATATTATCGCCGATTTACTCCCTCTCTATCATGATGGGGTATGCAACGAAAACAGCAGAATTGCTGTCGCAGAACACTTGGCAGAGTGTGATACCTGCCGTAATCTATACGACAAAATCAAGAACAGTACAGTCGAAACGTATCTCGCTAAGGAACGTAATAATGTGGTAGAACATCACAAACAAGCGGTTAGGCGAAAATCCCGCATTACAGGAATCACACTTGCGGCGATTACAGCGATTCCCGTGCTGGTGTCCTTGATTGTCAACTTAGCGACGGGTCACGCTTTGGACAGGTTCTTTATCGTGCTAACCTCGCTGATGACATTCGCATCTCTCACGGTTGTACCGCTCGTTTTCGAGAAGGAAAAACTCCTGTGGACTTTAGGGAGTTTCACAGCAAACCTTACTCTGCTTTTAGCCACTTGTGCAATCTACAGTGGCGGCGACTGGTTCTTTGTCGCCATAATCTCTGTTTTTTTGGGGCTGTCGATTATATTTGCACCTTTTGTAATCGGCAAGTTACTGACAAAGTTACGGCATAAAGGATTGCTTGCAATGACGATTGACACAGTGCTTTTGTATGCTGTAGTCGTAATCAGTATGGTTTACGCGCAGAGTGGGTACATCGGCGAGGCATTACTATGCACAACAGTAGGGGCGGTTTTCCCGTGGGTGTTCTTCCTTGTGATTCGCTATCTCAAAATAAGTGCGTTCACAAAAGCAGGAATCTGTACGATTTTCGGCGGTGTATATTCGCTGTTTATGAATGATATTATTGCGCTAATCTTAGATGCGGACGCAAATACAAGCACAAGGCTAACACAGGTTTTTAATGCGAATTTGAGCGACTGGAGCGGTGATGCTATTATTAACGCCAACATTGCGGCACTCATATTAGTTACAAGTTGTGCGGTCGGTATTGCACTGATTACGGTTGGGCTGTTACGAAAGAAAAAGGCAAACTAATAATTTAAGCCCTTTGCGAGTTTCGCAAAGGGCTAATCACCACTTAAATTTATTATTTTACAATAACTATTCTTTGTTCAGATTCGCTCCATTTAACTTTAGCCGCAAATTTATTTCCTGTTTTTTTACTTAAAAAATCATCAGCATACACCCATCTACCATTATTCAAATTAAAAAATTCTTGCGATGTAAAAATGTGTGAACACCAAGATTTAGGAATATTTGAATTTATTTCTGAAAAATTTGGAGTTTTCGCAGAAGACTGTGTTATTGCAGGTGTCGATTCCGGAATATCAATAATTATAGGTTTAGCTTTCTGTTTAGCATTTACAAAATCGCCATCAATACACATAATTTCTTTTGCAATTTTAAATATCCGTGATTTTTGCCAAACATTATATTCACCGATTATATAAAATCGAAACTTAGCACGTGTTGCAGCCACATTAAGAATATTAGGTTTAACCCAATTAACAGCCCCGCTCGCGCTCGAATCGCAACCTAATAGAAAAATGACCTCTTTAGCTTCTTTTCCCTGAAATTTATGCACAGTCCCGCAATTATTTTCAACCCATTTTTTAACATCATCTTGAAAACATTTTAGTGATGAATCTGCTAAAACACATTGACGAAGACCATTAATAACAGTTGTAAACGGTGAAATTACATACAAATCAGGAAACCCATTATATTTTTGAAAACTCTTAACTATAATTTTAAGTGCTTCTTTTGCCTGATTTTCAACGTGATGATTTTTTTTGCCTTTCTCTTTTCCGTCTACGTTAATCCAACACGATTTTTGATAAACAAAGAGTTTTTCAACTTCAGGTTTTGGTCCGAATGTTGCATTTTTCATTGTTCCATCATATGAAATAGCATTTGATATATCAAACATTGGATTAATACACCTCCGATGAACAACAAGAGGACAACCAACCCATTCACCACCTATATTAGAACCATAATTATTTAACAAATCTGCACATACTTGTACTGAAGCAGTTTTATCCATATACGGCTCTGTAGTTTTTTTTACCAATATACGCTTAATAATATCTAAATCATCCGTAACTACCGGCTCAACTTGCTTGGGGTCGCCTACAACTATTGCACGCCTGCATCTAAACAAAGCTCCTAACGCAGCATGGGGTGGGGCTTGCCCCGCTTCATCTACGATTAATAATCCTATTTTACGAGGTTCTTTGATATTTTGTAAAAACCTTGAAACTGATGCAAATGTTGTTGAAATAACCGGCGTTACTAAAAACATTGTATTCAATAAATCCGCAAAAGATAATTCTTTGTCTTTATCAGAAAAAAGAACCATATTTTGGTTAGAATCTTTTATTTTTTTCCATAACATTCCAAGGTTTTTAAGATTTTCATAACAACATTTAGAAGAAATAACAAACGCTTTATGTAATTGCAGAGCTAAATAAAACAAATATTCACGCTCTCTGTCATATTCTTTACAAGTCCACGGGTTCACTGTTTGCACACTCGTACTTTCTTTTATATCGTTGCTGTCAAATTCCCTCCAGAACTCATCATTTAATACGCTGACACCACGATTTTCAAGCTCTTTAATGCTTGCTTGTGACAAACTATCTCTAAGCTTTTTTACACGCTCAAGCTGCTTATAAAATTTATTGCGAATTTCGCTATATTGCTCTTTACGTTCCAACATCACACTATCATCAAATATTGATATTGATAAATAATTTTCAACTAAATGCCGCAATATGTGCCAACAATAATTACTTATATTTGAACCCTTGCCTAATGGAGCAGATATAGTACCCCATGCCTCATCTCCCAGCAAATTGCTTGCAAGTTTTGAAAAAAACACATCGTTTCTTCTATATAATCGAGTTTTCTTTTCTTTTTTATCCCATTCGCTGTATATAATTTTATCTGTCGTCAAAGATACATCAAAAACTTGTCTAATATCATTTAACGTGTAATAGTTTTGCGGAACTTCATTATTATCTTCACCAATACTATCTAAAAGCGATTTTGCATCAGGAAGTTCTTTGGTGATATTTTCAACAGCCGCATTATTACACGATGCGACTATCATGCCATAATCGTTTATAGCATCGTTTTTAAATACATTAAATTTTCGTATGTATTTATCATATCCTTTTCCATCAACATCTTTAGAAGAATATTCTCCATCCTTAAAACCTTTGGGTTTAAATGCGTCATCAGCTTCTTTATATTCTGCCAATAAAATCGCACGCTGTACTATATTAGATGCAATAATTTCTTTCAATAACGTAGTTTTACCTGTACCGGGAGGACCGTTTACAGAAAAAATCGGATTTTGATTAGCAGTTTCATCACTTATAGCTATATTTATTGCTATCTGTTGCATAAGTGACGGACTATGCTTAGAAGGCCACTTTCCAATAGGTGCTTTTTCAAGCGAAAGCCACTCTTTAATTAAATCTTTATCTTTTCTAATATCTCTATCGGGCTTATTACGATATGTATAACCGTTTTCAGAGACTAACAAACTTGTAACATATCTGCGAAATGCACTACTTGCTGTTGGAAACGATTGTTTTACCAAGTTTAAATCAGCTTCATAAAATCCACTAAAAAGTTCACTAAAATTATCTTCTTTGCTTTCATTGTTTTCAAGTGCATCTCCATTTGCATATCTATAATACGCTATATACCCATCGAAATCAGCATTAACCGAATATTTCTTACAAACCGAATTATAAAAGTTATCCAAGTCTTCTTTGCTAATACTTTCTTTTTCCGAAATTATTTTAGCTAATTCACTCATGTCTTTATCATAATCATCTCGCGTAATTGGCAATTTGCGGCAATGTCGTGAAGCACACCACACAAAAGGTGAGACACGCAAAGAATCAGGCTCATAAGAACCGGACTGCGTAATTTTCAAACCTATAAGGCAAAGCTCTTCTGATGTTTCTTCAGGTCTGTCATCAATAAGCTGTAAATGCTCATACATCATTTTTATCAAAGGCTCTTTAGCAACTCGTCCTATGCAAACTTGAACGGAAGTAGTTAAAGGGTGTTTTACGAATTCTTTTTCGTCTGATTGTAAAATTGAAGAAACAGAACCTGTAAAAGACAAAGGGTGAAGACACAACATTCTGTCCTCATCTTTTGTTTTATTAATTCTATTCATTGATAAATATTTTTCTTGATAAAAAAATTCTATGGTATGCATGAAATCTAAAATTTCATATATTTTTTTATTAGTTATTTTCATAGAACTAAATCCTTTTTTATTTTTTACATGTTTTGTTAGCATGAAATGAAACTGCCTTACAGTTTCGAGTTTGATTGAAAGTTACGATGCCATTACTTTACCAACAAATACTTGCTTTTTATAATTTTTCCGAGTTATTTATAGCTCTAATTATATCATAAATAAAATCCAATAGCAAGAAGTTTTGAAAAATATTTAAATATATTGTATAAAAGGTTTACAACTTCCCTATATTTGTTATAATCAATCAGTGGATTTATAAAGTATTGGTTATTTTGGGAAGATTATTGCATTTACACTAAGATTTTTCAGAACCCGGTTCATAAATCGAGAGCGTTAATTTTAAATATTCAAAAAACCGTCTCTCTTTCAAGAAACGGTTTTTTTGTTGTGTCGGCACCGTTCTATCTTCCCGTGAGCGTTACAGTGAACTGCCCACTCAAGTATTTTTGACGCAGATGAGCTTAACTTCAAAAAAGCCCACAATCTTTCGATTGCGGACTTTTTATATTGTGTCGGCATCGTTCTATCTTCCCGTGAGCGTTGCAGTGAACTGCCCACTCAAGTATTTTCGACGCAGATGAGCTTAACTTCAAAAAAGCCCACAATCTTTCGATTGCGGACTTTTTATATTGTGTCGGCATCGTTCTATCTTCCCGGAGCGTCGCCACTCAAGTATTTTCGACGCAGATGAGCTTAACTTCTGTGTTCGGGATGGGAACAGGTGGAACCTCATCGCCATAGAAACCGACATAAGAGAATCTTCACAACTCTCTCAAAATTGAACAACGAAACAAAATCTTCGGAAAACAAAGGGAAACAAAGACATAACAAAAGTAATCAGTTGAGAAGTCGGTTAAAGAAAAATTAACTAACAACTAACAACTAAGAACTAACTACTAATAGGTTAAGCCCTCGACCGATTAGTACTCGCAAGCTAAACACATTGCTGTGCTTACACAATGAGCCTATCAACCTCGTAGTCTACAAGGGGTCTTACCCGTTTCCGGAGGGATATCTTATCTTAAGGACGGCTTCACGCTTAGATGCTTTCAGCGTTTATCCGAACCGCACTTAGCTGCCCTGCTGTGCCGCTGGCGCGACAACAGGTGCACCAGAGGTGCGTCCATCCCGGTCCTCTCGTACTAGGGACAGCGCCTTTCAAATATCCTTCGCCCACGACAGATAGGGACCGAACTGTCTCACGACGTTCTGAACCCAGCTCGCGTGCCACTTTAATCGGCGAACAGCCGAACCCTTGGGACCGAATACAGCCCCAGGATGTGACGAGCCGACATCG
>Ga0099364_10003890_pt1 | contig 22873 bp, 21 predicted proteins | sample TergutTh196P3_FD_73070 | JGI IMG/M metagenome (GOLD analysis project Ga0099364, IMG submission 73070) | Microcerotermes parvus P3 segment gut microbial communities from Pointe-Noire, Republic of the Congo - Th196 P3 | ecosystem: Host-associated > Arthropoda: Insects > Digestive system > Gut ...
ACCTATAACCGTCCAATGAACTGGTTTGCCTGTATCCTCCACTACCGGAAACCAACTGTTTATTCACTATTTAAAAACATCAATGATGGTATGCGTACCCATTTCGATGGCGAAAGCGAGCAATGTTGCCTTCAACCCTGCGAACAATCCAGCCGCAATACCGTACAATGCTCCGTTTACCACGCCATAACAATCCTACCCGCTACAGCCCGAAATACTCTAAAATGTTGCAAAATTTTTAGTCACTTTCAAATATTTCCATTATATTTGTAAAGTTTTTTTTAACAATAGTAGCGCATAGTATAAAAATGACATTAGACATAGAAAAAATATTATCTCAAGGCGAAGGACTTACTATCGAGTTCAAAGAAGCGAAAGAAAAGGTCCCGGCATCGTTTTACGAAACAGTGGTAAGTTTCGCAAATACGATTGGCGGAGTTATTTTGCTTGGCGTTGATGACGATGGTAATGTTACGGGTATTCGTCCCGAAAATAAATCTAATTTCCTGAAAAACATTGCTACTGCGCTCAATTCTGCTGACAAAATCAATCCTGTATTGCATCTAAATCCAATGGCGGTAGAGCATAACGAAAAATTTGTTATCGTGGTACAGGTTCCGGCAAGTTCACAACCACGCAGGACGGATATATATTCGTGAATATGAGGTAGATATTGACGTAACCGAAAATCAGCATCAAATACGCGGACTTTTCCTGAAAAAAGGCGATATATACACTGAAAACACAATATATCAGGGTCTAAAAATATCCGATTTTGACGAAACTTTGTTTGAAAAAGCAAGATTTTATATTCATGCCAACAACAAAAACCATCCATGGCTGTCAGTCGACAATGTGCAGATGTTGCGTGAAGCAAATTTGTTTCAGACTGATTATAAGCAAAATAAAGAAGGTTTTACGCTTGCCGCTGCATTGCTTTTTGCAAAAGAAACCGTAATTACAAGTCTGCTACCCGCTTATAAAATTGAAGCAATGGTACGTATACAAAACATAGACCGATACGACGACCGGAAAACATTCCGTAAAAATCTGATAGAAACCTATATAGAACTCAATGAATTTATAAAAAAACATTTACCCGACAAATTCTTTTTGGAGGGCGACCAGCGTATTGACCTGCGCGATAGAATTTTCAGAGAAGTAATCGGAAATATCATAATACATCGCGAATATACCGATGCCACAGCGACCGAACTGCTAATTGAAAAAGATGCTGTAAGAACGATAAACCCAAACAATCCAAGAGTTCATGGCATCATGGACTTGGACAACTTCAATCCCCACTCCAAAAACCCAAACATTCGCAGATTTTTCAACGCGCTTGGTTGGGCAGACGAAATAGGCTCAGGCATAAGAAACACAAAAAAATATCTACCCTACTACGTAGAAAAGGCGAAACCCGTATTTATAGACAAATCGCTGTTCCGAACCGTCATACCCTTAGTCAGATACACAATGGCAGACCACGTAAACAACTGGCTCACTTGGTTAAATTTAGACCCAAAATGGTTGCCAAAACTAACCGAATCACTAAAAAACATTGAAATAGAAGGGCATTTACAAAAGATGACATGGGATGAGCAAATTGAATATCTTATACCGACTTGGATAGAAAATGCAAATAAGATGGCTATAAGTTCAACAAAAAAAAGCACCAAGTCGATATTTTTTGATGCCGCTGATAATCAGACGATTAACAACAGCAAGGCACCAAGTCTACCCGAAAAAAGCACCAAGTCTGAATCCGAATTAAACGAAAAACTAACTAATTTGAATAACAAAAAACTTAATTATCTTATAACCATCTTGCTGACAGTGGGAAGTCCAATGTCTATAGATGATTTGATGCTTCTCTTTGGATACAGGGACAAGGGAAAATTCAGGCAAAATTACATCAAACCGTTAGAATCCGCCGCTCTCATTACCAAAACCAACCCCGAAAAACCAACTGCTTCAAATCAAAAGTACACAATCACCGAAAAAGGAAAACAATTTCTAATCGCCTAATCCAAAGAATGAAAAAGGGACTAAGTTGTCATAAAAAAGGGACTAAGTCTGAAAAATCATATAACAAAAGTATTTTGAGGGTGAATTATCTGCTATGGATGCAATATCAGTAGAAAACTTTTTCCAAAAACAAAAAAAACCGCCCCTGTTCAAAGAGGCAGTTCAAATTATTAGGACAACTTTAACGCTTACTTTACAAAATGGAAACCACCATGTCCTTCTTTGTTTTTATTATACCATTTCGAGTAAATAAAATAAATTCAATTGAAAACTATTTTAAGTATACGGTGGTTATTGTAATCCGCTACATAGATGTTGCCGGCGGCATCTACCGCTGTACCTTCCCCATACCAGCCGTCTGCAATGGTACTTACCATTCCCGAAGGAGTGATTTTATGGATGTAACCCGAAGCCGCATATAAATTGCCCGAAGCATCCACTGATATGCGTAGTCTATAACTAAACAACCCGACCTCATCATGTATAAAGGTACTCACCAAGCCTGCGGGAGTGATTTTACGGATGCGATTGTTGTATGGATCCGCCACATATATGTTGCCTGATGCATCCACAGCAACATCTGTTACATTTGCAAATTGTGCCTCCGAAATCTGCCCATCGGCAAAACCGCTTCTACTTCCTGCAAGGGTAGTTACTAATCCATCGGGGGTAATTTTACGGATGCGGTAGTTATTTCGATCCGCCACATATACATTACCCGCGGCATCCACCGCTACGCCTATGGGCTGAGAAAATCGCGCTGCCGTACCCTGCCCGTCTGCAAAACCCATAGTGCTTCCTGCCAAGGTACTCACCAAACCCTCCGGGGTAATTTTACGTATACGATGGTTTGATAATTCCGCCACATATACGTTATCATCAGCATCGACTGCTATGCCTTCGGGAAGGCTAAATCGCGCTTCCGAGCCCAGTCCATCGACATAACCCCATGAGCTACCTCCAGCAAAGGTGGTTACCAAGCCTTCGGGTGTAATTTTACGAATACGATGGTTCATTTCATCAGCTACATAAACGTTGCCCGAAGCATCCACTGCCACGCTAGTGGGATAGTCAAATTGCGCCGCTGTGCCCTGTCCGTTGGCAAAGCCTCTTACTCCACTGCCTGCCAAGATGCTCACGGTAACTGTAGTACCGCCAGCAGAGGAACTTTCGATTGTTAGCGCAAACAAACCCGATGTTGTGCCGTCAATGGTAAGCGTTAGGTTGCTGGTGGTTCCTGCAACTGTGGATGCGCTTCCCGCAAGGGTCAGCGTCCCGCTGTTGTTCGCTATGGTTACTAGTCCATGTACACTTATGCCAGATGGCAAATTAGCCACCGTTGCGGCGTATGATCCATTAGCAATGTTGGTAGTAGTTACGGAAAATGTTGCCGTTTCCATCGCACCCGCAACCAAAGTACCGTTTTGTGTACCCATAGTTACGGTTTTCTTGCCCACGTTTCCGCCATTGGCATCACCATCGTTCATCCGCCTCATCTTATTGGTCGTTGTTTCGCCGAAAAATGTTACAGACGTAACTAATTCATTTGCCGAAATCGAAACAATGGTTAATACAAAGGAAAGCGGAAAATCATCAAAAACGATTGTCAATTTATTACCTTCGAGACTCCAAATTCCCTTACTCCCAACATCAATTAAGGGTCGATCTTCTTCATCGTATTCGCACAGATCAAAATCTTCAAAAGTTCCATCACTCTTAAATTCAATCCACCCCTCAAAATCACAAGGCTCAAGTTCGTCTGATGATTCTATCAGTTGCCATTTTCCTACAATATCACTACTTTTGATATTGTCATTGACACCGTCATCATCTCCGCAAGCGGAAAAACCAACACATAGTACTAATAGCAAACAACACACCAATCCAAAAAAGTTTCTTCTACTCGTGTGGCTTTTCGAACTCGCCCCGTGTTTTACATGGTTTTCGGCTTCCATGGCACTGTTTTTTAAATGGTTTACTGCTTCCATTGCTGCGCTCGGAGCGGCAGCGGCTACGTTTGTTTTGTTAAAATACTGATACATAACTATTTTTATTAATTGATATTTAGATTTATAAAAAACTTCAAATAACACAAAACAAAAAAGCGCGAAACTTGGATATTTCCCGCCATCTGTGGTATTTGCCGTAACCTTGTACAAAGAGAAATCAATTAGTCAAGTTCACGCAAAACGTGAACATCTCTAACTTTTCCTTCTTTGTACTATCGTCTAATCGGCAAATTTTCAGATGACAAAGAGTAAAGCCAAAATGCTTTTTCAATAAAATTTTTCCTCCTCGCTTTCGACTCAAAAAGTCGTCTTCGATTTGGAATTGCAAAAATAGTTTATTTTTTTTACAAAAACAAATTTTTCACAAAAAAAGGTATGAAAAATAGTAATTCTAAACGTACAATTCTGGTGTATTTTTTCTGTAATATTCCACGAAACCGTTTGCTGTCCATGCTTCTTGCGGCAAGTAAACTCCTGCTGTTCGCGGTTTTTTGCCGTAATGAAAATCGCTGCCTGCTATCTGCATAAGGTCATGTTTGAGGCACAGTTCCAAAGACCGTGAGCAAACGCCATTTGTGTTGATACTGCTGTTATAAACCTCAAGACCATGCACGTATGACAGGTCAGACAATGTTATCCCCGCCCTAAAAGGATGAGCCTGAAACATTAATAGATTATTTTCCATGCAAAAATAGAAAAGTTCCTCTTGCGTATAATTGTACAGTTCAAAATTATTACGAAACGGCTTTTCTATGTCGCCATAAATCAAAAAATCCTGCCATAAACCATTGTTCAGAGTAATTTCAGAACCAAACATTATTTTGATACCCTCTTTTTCACATTCGTCTGCAAGCCAATGATACACTGAAAAATAGTAATCCAACTTTGCTCTAAAACTTGATTGTGGAAGCATCGAAAAAGAATATTTAGAATAATGGTCTGTGATAATTATACCGCCAACGTTCGCTCTCAAAAAAACGGTGGGCAAACATCGATAAGATACCATTCCACAGGGACTTAACTCTGATGTATGTAGATGTGCGTCAAAAAGAATTTTATCCACCACGTGTTTATTTCTTAAGTTTCAAATATCCAAAAATAAAATACATTTTCGGCTGCAAAATTAATATTTTTTTTGTAAATTTTTTCACAATTCTTTTTCTGCCCAAGCTACTATTAATCCGGTTACTTCCGAATAGCTTAGGATTCCGCTTTCTTGTCTGTTTGTTCTCAGGTATGCGTCGTAAACTCTATCCTGGGCGGCTGAAAGCGTTGGGTTAATTGCTTTATGCCAGTGTTCACGTATCGCGCGAAAATCGGCTAATACGCGCGGGTCTATTTTTTGCATTATTTCTCTGTAGTTAGTCGGCGAAGTTTTTCTGAGCGTACCCAATAGATACGATACTGTTTGCAGGTAGCCGCTGTATCTCACTAATGGATGCGAACTTGAAGTGCATATCACGGTTGCATACAGATTTGCTTCTGCTTCGCTGGCAATGCCAAACTGGTGCGCCATTTCGTGCGCTAATGTGTATGGGTAAGTTATTGGTAACGAGAATCTATTTACCTTTATTTCGTTAAAAAACGGGGCAAAAAATCCGGCAATTCCCATCTTTGTCATTACAGGCGCGAGCATGGTTTTTTTATTCCGTCGCCATCCCGTTGGGTATCGCAATTGCAGAATTTCATGATGTTTAGAGTACAATGTTTCTATTTCTGTTTTTACTTCGTTTGAGTCAAAAAAATACGGTTCAGCAACGTATGTCCTATTAAGTGAATCAATGTATAGCAAAACAAGCTGTTCGAAAAATTCTTTATCTTCGACCGGCGGCTCTATTCCGAAGCGTTCATAAAAATCAGGACGAAAATATGCAATCCCCCATGCCATGTAAAACCATACCGCAATCCATAAAGCTGTCAGTATAAACAGTTTGCCGAATCGCAGCAACGACAGGCGTTTCATACATACCATTGCAATACCTCCCAAAAGAGCTATTATTGCTGCAATAATCAATAAGTCAAAAAAAGAAAAAGGTATTATTCGTGAAAAAAATGATAAAACTGCTGCAATTTTTGGATAGCAATTTTGCATGTACCACTCTGCAACAATCGGCAATCGCGAACAAACCATAATAAAAATTAAGAGCACAGTTATCAGAAATGTCCAGAAATATTTTTTAAAAATTTTCATTTTTAAAGGCTACTGTTTACAGTTTTTATGTTCATCAGTTTTTCGTAGATTCTGTAGCAAACCCAAGCGTCAGTTGCTGCATATTTTTGTTGTGCAGGCGTTAGTGTTTTGCTTTCCCAGTTCGAAAGTTGTTGCGATTTGGATATTTTAACACCAAGAATTATTCCTGCCATTTTTGCCAGTCCGATGTCTTTAATGCTATATTCCTGCATCATACTTTGCAGGTCAACAAAACCTTCTAGCTCTACTTTTGTCAATTTTTTCAGTAATGAGGCATCATTTTTTATGGCAACTCCTATTTTCAATATTTTTTTGTCTGTCAGCAGCGCCAACAAGCTTTTCGGAACGTCTATTTTACAGAGGCGAAACAGGTATGCGTCTGTTGCTGTTGCTAATTGCAGCAAGGCAACGCGGTTAACTTTGCCTTTTGTGAACGATGGTCTTGTTTCGGTGTCGAATCCAAGTATTTGAGATGTTTTTAAGCGTTCTGCAACAATTTCGGCAACTCCGTAGCGTTCAATCACATGTATCTTTCCGTCAAATTGCGACGGTGTCAGCATGTTAAGCTCTTCTTTAGATATTTCTGACAAAAACACGATTATTCAAATTCGTCTTCAAAAGCAAAGTCTTCAAGTTCCATAACGTCTTCATCGTCTATGTCTATTTCTTCGTCGTCTTCAGACAGTTCGTTATATATTTGCGAGGCTTTTTTAGCTTCTGCATAGCGATGCTGATACAGGTTTATGTGAATAATACGCGCTGCACTAAGCAATTTTACACCCCAGTATTGTCCGAAAGAGTCGATGCACTCTGCAATTGCATCGTTCATGTTTTCGAGCGTACCACTTTGGTATAGTAACACAAAGTCTTTAAGTTCCTGATATATATCGCATAGAGTTTCGGAAATGCTCGCATCAATAACTTTCATAATTCCGGGATGTCCCAAGTCGCTGAAATCTGAAAATTTGTCTAACGACCCGATTAATATGGTCAAATTGATGAACGTTTTGTTGTACTCGCGTTCTGTAACAAATTTTTCAATTTCCGACGCATACCTTGCTTCTATTTGCGGCAAATTCAAAACACCTGTGTAGATATCCGGTAAAAATCTCAACATAGCCGACCATAGGTCAGAAACTTTACTATCAGGTAATTTTTCTACATATTCAACATACCTGCGGCACAAATTCACAAACTCCTTTGTTTCAGGAGCAATAAGATAATCTATCTTTTTCATTAGTTACAATTTTTCGTTTTACAAAAAAGCCCTTTAGTCATCAAGGGCTTCCCAAATAAATCCAATAACACCAAATAAATAAAATAAATATAATTCAAAACTACCATTGTTTTGGCAGCTATAATGTTCTAACATGAGAGACGATAACAATTGCTGAGCCTTGTCTACCATCTTTTATCATTGTCTGTATCACGTATGGACCTGTTTTATTGCAGTCAAACTCTATTGACATTACTACTCGTCCACTAGCTGCGTCGAGGTTTGAGTGAATAACTCTACCTTCATCAAACAGCCTAATAATAGCCTCTCCGGCTGATTCTTCGTCAGTACAGACTGTTATTCTGTATCTGTTGCCTTTAACAAATGCTACCGGGTTTCTTGCGTCGGGTGGTCTTTGACCGTCTCTCGCGCCGTCTAACTGTATCACGTAGCTTTGGAGGAATTTGACATCGGCTCCAGCAGCCTTTGTGCATAAATCGATTCGTTGCTGTTCTGCTTGCGCTTTTACAGTCTGGGAAAAGAATGCAGAGGCAAATAAAACTAATGTAAAGAAAAAATATTTTTTCATCTCGGAAATGATTATAAGGTTCTTTATTGTATTAACTTGTTTCTGACAATTTCTACTTGATTAATAATTGCCGACATTTGTTCATCGGTATACTCTGTGATGCTTCGTTCGGCTTGTACCAATCGTAACATACCGTCTACTTCTATCATTTGTGGTTCGCCTATTTCGATAGTTATTTTTATCTCATCGAAAAGAACTTTGATGGTTTCAAGTTCGGCAACCAAATTGGCTATGTAACGTTCTCTGTCAAAGTTGCTCAGCAGGATAATAAGTTGCATTAGCATCATTTTTTGCTCGGCTATGCTTTCTCCGAGACGTTTTTCGTTAGGTCGTTCCTTGTAAAACTGGCAAGTCAGGTACAAACCTTCTAACCAAACCCCCGAAACGATGAGAACGCTAAGGTTTCCACGGTTATTTTGCTGTAAATAACGGTCAATGCGGTTGAAACTCATTTGCGATATGTGCACAAGCGAGTCAACGTTTTCATTGTTGGTTGCAAGGCGCTTCAAGGTGTTGAAGTCAAAGAATTGCCCAACGTTGACGCCGTTAGCTAAGGTTCTGATTGCTGAAATGTAGTCGAGCACAAGCGACACTCTGCCGTACATGTTCAAATATCCAAGATCACAGCCCAATACGCCCAAGTTGAAGGCTTTTTCGTGACTTGTGTGAAAATTGGAAACATTACGGGTTCCCGCCAAATACCTTTGTGTAAACGGCAAATCGAGCGCTCGCATCAGCGACGCAACTTCTATGGGCGACCCTATATTGTCAATCATTTCAATCATAGTGCCTTCGTATATTTGCAGGTCTCCGAAGTCGGTTTCGGCGAGGTCGGGTATGTAGAAATCAGGCTTGGCTCTGAAACAGTTCATACATCCCTGAAACACAAGGCTTAATATTGCAATGACATATATTATTTTTCGATTCATACGAAATAATTTTAAAAATACAAAGATACGAATTATTTTTTCTTAAAACTAATTTTTCCAAAAAAATCTAACATTTTTTTTATTCCATCAAAGTACAACACTATGTAAAGTAGGAACGTATATATCCATATAACACTGATATTGAACCAATAAGTGTCATAAAATTTTCCTAAGAAATATTTTCGCGGCGCAAAAAAATGTGTTCTAACATTAACTTTTCCTATGGTTGTTGGATCCTTGTAAATTGGATCCATTTGTTGCACCATTTCGCCGTTGAATTCTAATATTTTGTTTTTTTCGAACGATTTTCTGACTATTTCGCCTAGATGTTCGTTTTGATATGCGTTTCTGATTCGGGCGTACATTGGTGCGTCTATTTCTAGCATTGCCGCAATTGTCGTTTCCTTTTCAGTGTTTGCGCGTTCAAATTCTCTTATATAGTGTTGATTCATCGATTCTAAAAATTCTTCAAGCATAATAGCGACGTCAAGGTTGAAGTTTTCGGGTGTTAGCAGTTCAACGTCAAATTCAACGAATGGGTTGATAGATAGTTCTTTTCTGATTTCACTGTTGAGTACCCGCAGTTCGTTAAAATTATCGTCTAACCTGACATTTGTATACAGTTCTTCTATTTCTTCTATACATTGGTCGAGAAGAGCGTACAAGCCTGAAACTTCGTACCTTTCAGCCATTTTGTCGATAAATATCTTCAATTGTTCAGCAGTTTCTTTATCGAAACTATCAGGCGCAAGCTTTGAAAGGTCAATTGAATCAGCGTCAGAATTAAATATCGTTTCTAATTGAATGACATCGAACAGCCATTCCATATCATCGGCGGTATCGTATAGTATGATGTTTTCCTGCATGATTGCCATTCTTACGCGCGGTATGAATGTTGCTGCAATTCTTGCATTACGTTCTGCATAGAGGTTTTCGAACTCGGCAACGCATAAGTCGTATCTCAGACGAATTTCGCTGATACGCATGTCCATAGCATCAAGGAAAACTCTTAACTGTTCGGCTGTTTGGCTGTTAAACCTATCGGGCAAAAGTTGGTTGGTATTAAAAAACAGATTGGGATTCAGCATCGTTTCACGCTGTACCGCGTCATGCAGTGTATTGAGTTCGTTGGCTGTTTTTTCAATCACAATTTGTTCGGTCAAATTTTCCATAACCATATTTAACCGGTTGTCCAATTCGGGCATCAGATATACCTGACGGTAATCCGCCATACTTTCGCGTTTTTGAATATCGTAAAGTGTTTGACGTCCGGGCATTCCGGGCAGCCTGTCAAAACGATTGTCTTTAAACTGGTGTACCATAAGAGCTTCGTATGACCAACGGGTTACCATAAATTCCGCTACTAATGGCACTTTATTGATACTTCCCACGTTGCGATTCAATTTGTCGAAGCTGAACATGGCTCCGCTAAGTACCATCATTGGTATCATCAGCAGGGGTATTATTATATATATGGTAACAGCTGAGTTGAAAGTTGACGAAATATTTAATCCAAGCATATTGGCAAACACTGCGGTTGAGAACAGCGCTAACCAGTATGTGAAGTACATTCCACGAACTTCAAGTATGGTATTGGCAATAGCCACGAACATTATCGCCTGTAAGGCAGATATGGCAAACAAAATAAAAATTTTTGAAATCAAATAGCTTGATTTGCTGAGATTCAGAAAAGCCTCCCGTTTCAGTATTTTTCGGTCTCTGAATATTTCTTCGGCGCTTACTATTAGTCCCAAGAAAAGCGAAACTATGAGACTCATAAATATAAAAATCGGAATATTTTCGTTTTCACGGAAAATATATACGTCAGACATCGGGTCGGCTATGTATCTGATTACGTATGCAAGTATGAAGCCCAAAACGGGAGCTTCAAGCATAGTAAGCATCATGTATTGCTTGTTGCTTATTTTCGAGAAGAAATCCCGCACGGTATAAATTCTCATTTGCTTAAACCAGCCCGGTATTCTTAGCGTTTTAGGCGGCTCGTCTTGGGTTGCGTCCTGAACTTCGGCTGTAAAATTTTTGAGATACAGTTCTTCCCATCGCGGCGGCGAAATTTTTCTATTGTCGGTGTAGCGTCCAAATTCGTCTACTACACGCGCTTCTATGATACTGAATATCAGTTCCGGATTAACATTTCCGCATATTTGGCACTCGCCAACATCGCTATTTATCTGTTGGTCAATGCGTTTGAAATACATAACCGCTTCTACCGGATTACCATAATATATAAGATAACCGCCGGTATCAAGAATTATCATTTTGTCGAACATTTTATAGATGTCCGATGAAGGTTGGTGAATGACCACAAATATTAATTTTCCTTTCAGTACGAGTTCTCTCAGGAGGTCCATCACGTTTTCGGAGTCGTTGGATGATAGTCCTGAAGTTGGCTCGTCAACGAACAGTATCGACGGTTCGCGCAGAAGTTCGAGAGCAATATTTAATCGTTTTCTTTGTCCACCGCTAATTGTTTTGTTGAGCGGCGAACCAACTTTTAAGTCCTTACGGTCGAGTAAACCCAAGCTATGCAGCGTTTTATGTACAAGTTCTACAAGTTCTTTTTCGGGCTTGTCGCGGAAGCATAGTTTTGCGTTAAAGTAAAGATTTTCAAAAACGGTCAATTCTTCTATGAGAAGGTCGTCTTGGGGGATATATCCTATAACTCCTTCAAGTTTTTTCTTTTCATTGTGTAGATTCAAGCCGTTTATGAGCACATTTCCTTCAGATGGTTTTTCCAAACCGCATAATACATTTAATAATGTTGTTTTTCCGGCGCCGCTCGCTCCCATAATGCCTATAAGTTTGCCGTGTCCTTCGTTAAAACTGACATTGCGCAATCCTACATGACCATTTGGAAATTTGAAACTAAGGTCGTTTACTTCAAATGAAATTTTATTTGCTGTTGAATCAGCAAGGAAATGCGCCACTACATCGCTATAGTATACCGGTTTGCCTTTGGGCATTTTCACCGAGCTTCCCCCTGCAAAAAGATAAATTCGTCGGTTGTTTATAACCAATCCGTTCAGCAATAGCGCTTCGTTGCCGGTATATTTCAGAAAATACAGGTCAACACTTGGAACACGTAGTATTGCAATAATACCTTGCAGTTCGGATGTGTCGATAAATTTTGCGCTTTCCAACTGTAGTTTATCACTGCTAACTAACAGTATGTCTTGCAGGTCGAGTTCTTTTTGGTCGTCTTTTAGAACAAATGTTTCAATGCTTTTGAACTCTTCAGCCGACACCTTGAACACTTGTGCGCACGCATTAATAATTGCCATTCGCTGCGGAGTAAAGTTGCGCTCTGCGTTAACCAACTCGAACAATCGTAACAGCGATACCACTTTTTGCTCTTGTGTAAGCGTTTTGGTAATTTTTTTGCAAATTCCCAACACCCGCACAGAGTCTTTCACCGATGTTAACCGTTTTTTCTTTCCGGCTTCTTCTCCTTCGGCTTCTTCTGCTGCTGCTTCTGATGCTTGCGCTTGTTCTTCAAACAGTTGCAAGTATTCATTTGCTGTTTCCTGATTAAGTTGCTGGCTAAGGAAACTTTCGACATATTCCTTTTCGCCGGCAAGCATCCCGTCATCTTGCTTGACTATCAGGGCAAACAACTGCATCAACGCTTTTAAAATTTCTTCACTCATTTAAAAAATATATGTATTAATATAATGTATACGAAAACAAGTATAAAATGTTGCAAAAATATGTAAAAAAAAATAATCTGAAAAAAAAATGTAAAAAAAATGCAAAAAATTTGTTTTTTTCTAAAAAACTATATATTTTTGCCGCGAAATTTTTACTCTTCATTTAGAGATAAAGTATGAGATTTGATGTCAAACAGTTGTGTGCCGAAATAGGCGAAAATGAGGTGTTTATATCCCACATGGGCGATATAACCTCAGAGCGTATAAACCTCATCTTAGAGGAGATTGAAGGTAGGTTCGCCGGTTTTAAGGTAAGGAAAAAGGTCTACAATATAATAGTGGAAGCGCTTCAAAACCTTTTTCACCACTCAGACGAGGTGCCTGATGATTTAGTAGGAACGCTCGGTAAGCGGTTTGGGTTGATAATGATAACCAAACGGGCTGACAAGTTTATACTGACAGCCGGAAACTACATTGCGTCCGAAAAAGTGAAGTTTCTCACTGAAAAAATTGAAAAAATCAATTCGTTGTCGGGCGATGAACTCAAAGAGATGTATAAATTCATTCTCAATTTCCAGAAATTGTCTGCAAAAGGCGGAGGTGGATTGGGTTTGATAGATATAGCACGAAAGTCTGAAAACAAACTCGGGTACAGGTTTTATCCTTACAACGAGAATTATTATTTTTACAGGTTAGATATTTTTGTAAACAATTTAGAATAAAAAAAAAATAAAGTAAAATTTATGGATACACTGTCAATAGAAGGAACTCCAAAGACGCCGACCGTTAGGTTTGATGCCTCGAAAGGTATAGTAGAGATTAAAGGTAGGTCAATTCCCGAGAACTCAATTGAGTTTTACAGGAAATTAGTCAATTGGCTCGAAGAATATGCTAAACAAGCCAAAGAACAAACTCAGGTAAACATACAGTTAGAGTATTTCAATACCAGCTCTTCAAAATGTATTTTAGACGTTTTCAAAAAGTTGGAAGCAATACAAAAAATTACTGAAGGAGTTACCATAAATTGGTTCTACGATGAAGACGATGAAGATATGCTTGAAGCCGGACAGGATTATGAGTCTATCATCAAGATTCCTTTCAAAATGATTGAAGTCGTCAATTAGACTTGCTCACAAGCGATTTTACCAAGCTTTTTGAACTCTTGTTTAGGCGCAAATCAGAGTTCAAAAGCTTTGGTGTGTAATATTATCAAAGAAATATTTAAGTAATAAATTCTTTTTTCTTGTATTTTCGCAAAAAAATAATACCTTTGCACCAGTTTTTTAAAAGTTAATTTATATGAACGAATCAGTAAACATCAAGGAGTTAAACGAACGTATCAGGCAGGAAAGCGAGTTCGTTGACCTTGTTTCGATAGAAATGAACAAGGTGATAGTTGGTCAAAAGCATTTGATAGAGAGCTTATTAATAGGGCTTTTATCTGACGGACATATCCTGCTCGAAGGTCTTCCGGGTTTGGCAAAAACTTTAGCTATAAACACGCTTGCTACCACTATCGACGCCAAATTCAGCCGCATACAGTTCACCCCCGACCTGTTGCCTGCCGACCTTTTGGGAACAATGATTTATAGCCAAAAGGAAGAGCAGTTTATTGTAAAAAAGGGTCCTATTTTCGCCAACTTTATTCTTGCCGATGAAATAAACCGTTCTCCTGCCAAAGTGCAGAGTGCGCTTCTTGAGGCAATGCAAGAGAAGCAGATAACAATTGGCGGGCATACTTATCCGTTGGCGCCTCCCTTTTTAGTGTTAGCAACGCAAAACCCTATAGAACAGGAAGGTACCTACCCTTTGCCCGAAGCCCAAGTAGACCGTTTCATGTTGAAAGTGATTATCGACTATCCGTCAAAATCTGAAGAACAGTTGATAATTCGCGAAAATCTTGCGCACGTTTTTCCCACTGCTACCACAATTCTCAAACCTGAGGAAATTATTAAGGCGCGCGAAATCGTAAAGGAAGTCTATATGGACGAAAAAATTGAACGTTACATTCTCGACCTCGTATTCGCCACACGCTTCCCCAATGAGTATAAGCTTGAAAAGCTCAAGCCTATGATAACCTACGGTGCATCTCCCCGCGCAAGTATTAATCTTGCAAAAGCCGCAAAAACATTTGCGTTTATCAAACGGCGCGGCTACGTTGTTCCGGAGGATGTGCGCGCTGTTTGCTACGATGTTTTGCGCCACCGCATTGGGCTGTCATACGAAGCTGAAGCCGAAAACTTGACCACGGTAGATATTATTACCGAAATAATGAACGCAGTAGAAGTACCATAACCTACTCAGTTTGGTATTTTCCATTCATAAATAATAAACAAAAAGCCAATGGATTCAACCGATTTGTTGAAACGGGTACGTAAAATTGAAATAAAGACGCGCGGACTGTCGCGCCACATCTTCGCCGGCGAGTATCACAGCGCATTTAAAGGACGGGGAATGGCGTTCAGCGAAGTGCGTGAATATCAGTATGGCGATGATATTCGAAATATTGACTGGAACGTAACCGCACGCTTTAATCACCCGTATATAAAGATTTTTGAAGAAGAACGCGAGTTGACTGTGATGTTAGTGGTAGATGTGAGCGGCTCGCGCGAATTTGGAACTTCTGTGCGTTTCAAAAAAGCGCTTATAGCTGAAATTTCTGCCGTACTCGCATTTTCTGCAACACAAAATAATGACAAGGTGGGAGTTATACTTTTTTCTGATAAGGTAGAAAAATTTATCCCACCAAAAAAGGGACGACAACATATTTTACGCGTAATTCGCGAGTTAATCGAATTTACCCCCGAAAACACGCAAACCGATGTAGGCGCGGCGTTGCGATACCTGACTAATGCGATAAAAAAACGCAGCACCGTGTTTGTTATTTCCGACTTTATCAGTCCAACGTTCGAAGATGCGCTGAAAATCACATCCCGAAAGCACGATGTGGTAGCCCTGCGAATATACGACGCACACGAAGCGACGATGCCCGCTATTGGATTAGTGCAGTTTTTTGACGCCGAAACGGGTCAAACAATTTGGGCTGACACGTCAAACAAAAAAGTGCGCCAACAGTATGCGCAACATTGGGAAAACCTGAACATTAAACTCGATGAAATGATGCGACGTAGTGGGATTGACAATACACTCATCAGAACTGACGAAGATTACGTGAAGCCGATGATGAAGCTGTTCAAACAAAGAGGATGAGGGGTTGTCTCAACAGGAATATAATAGGCAAAATCTTGGAGTATATATGCCTGATGAAGTCTAACAGCGTCTTTTTCTGTGGTAATAAGAACTTTTTTTGACGATTTTATAGAATCCCATTTTTCAAACATCAATAAAATATCTTTTTCGCTAAAGTTATGATGGTCAGAAAAATTAATGGTCTGTACGCTGGCTGCTATTGCGTTGATGTAGTCTTCGAATGGCTTAGGATAGGCTATTCCGGTGACTAATAGCACGTTGTAATGTTTCAGAGTTTTTGTCAATAAATGTTTGGTTGCCGGAAATAATGGTTGCAATTCGCCATAACTTACTGATGTAAAATACAATTCATTTGAAAAAACTCGTTTATACAACTGTGTAATTTCTTGCCGTTTTTCTATAGATATATTCGGTGGCGATTTCGTTACAACCATTATGTCCGCCCGTTTTGCAAAGCAGTTATATTCTCGCAGTCTCCCAGCCGGCAATAGGCGGTCGCTGTACATCGGACGGTTGTAATCAGCCAAGAGTATAGATAGATTTGGGCGTATTCTACGATATTGAAAAGCATCGTCTAACAAAATTATCTTTATGTCAGGACGAATTTTACGTATATGAGCAATAGCTCTCACCCTGTCTGCATCTACGGCTACTACAACATTAGGGAATTTACGCTTTATTTGATATGGTTCGTCACCCGTATCAGCAGGTATATCAACAGATTCTACAAATCTGAATCCCTTTGTTTTTCGTTTGTAGCCGCGACTTACCACAGCCACGCGATGCACCTGCGACAGCAGACGCAAAAGGTATTCTATATATGGCGTTTTGCCTGTTCCACCCACAGTGATGTTGCCTACAGATATTACGAAAACGTCATCGTAGTATACCGAAGGAAACACACTCCAATCATACAGTTTGTTTCTAACGAACGTTATCACCCCGAATAGAACAGAAAACGGTAATAAAAGAACGTGTAACATAATCTGTTCTCATTCGTTACATTAATATATATCTTATCTACAAGTTCGAATTTATAGTCTGCACCAATTCTTCCACAAGAAATGGCTGTCCGTGAACTTTGTTATATTGCAGATAATTGTGCTGTGGTTTTGTCATTCGCAGATAATTCACAAACTGTCCGGCGTTTAGTTCGCACACAAGTATTTTTTTATACTTGCTGAATATTTCGTCAGTATTAAGCGGCAGCGGCATTATATGTTTGAAATGCGCGAGTCCGACGCGTTTTCCCTGTGCGCGCATCTGATTTACTGCTGCGTGTGTAAAACCATAAGTTCCGCCCCAGCTGACCACCAGCAAGTCGCCTTGTTCGTCGCCTTCTACGTTTTGCAGGGGTATGTATTTAGCCACGCGTTGCACTTTTTCGCTACGCAATTGCACCATTTTTTCGTGATTTGGTCCATCCGTTGATTTCACCCCAGCTCCGTCAGTTTTTTCCAAGCCTCCCACACGGTGAAGCAATCCGGGGGTGCCGGGTATAGCCCATTGACGCGCCAGTGTTACCGGGTCGCGCCGATACGGAAGATATTCAGCGTCGTTGGCTTTGGCTATCGGTGGATTGATTGCGGGCAAGTCTTTAACTAACGGCAATTTAAACAGTTGAGAGCCGTTGCCAAGATATCCATCAGTGAGCATGATAACCGGCGTCATGTGCTCAAGGCTTAGTTTAGCCGATTCGTAGGCTGTATAAAAGCAATCCGACGGCGTTGAAGCAGCAATTACGATGCACGGACATTCGCCGTTGCGTCCCATCAATGCCTGATACAAATCGCCTTGTTCTGATTTTGTCGGCATGCCTGTCGATGGACCACTGCGTTGTACATTAATTATTACCAACGGCAGTTCTGTTATCACTGCTAAGCCAATTGCTTCGCATTTGAGCGAAAGTCCGGGTCCCGAAGTATTTGTAACAGCTAATGATCCGGCATAGCTTGCTCCTATTGCCGAACATATCCCCGCTATTTCATCTTCTGCTTGAAAGGCTTTGACGCCTAATGATTTGTGTTGAGAAAGCTCTATCAATATATCTGTAGCGGGGGTTATCGGGTACGAGCCCAGAAATAACGGCAGTCCGGAACGTTCGGCAGCCGCCATTAGTCCCCACGCTGTAAGTACGTTACCCGTAGCGCTACGATATTTACCTTTTTCTAATTTTGCCGGAGCTACGTGTATAGTTGAAAGCGTTGCTTCGGTATTGTCTGCGTAACTGTAGCCGGCTTGCAACGCCAACTTGTTATATGCAACTATATTCGGGTTGTTTTTAAATTTGTCTTCGAGATATTTGAATGTAGAATTCAAATTTTTGTTGAACAGGTACAGGACTATCCCTAAGGTACACATGTTTCGGCACTTATCTTTGGTTTTTAGGTCTGTGTCTACGTTACTTAAGGCTTCCCGTGTTAAATTGCTTATTGGAGCTTTAATGAGTTTGTAAGCTTCTAACGTGCTGTCGTTTAACGGATTGTTTTCATATCCGGCTTTTTTTAACGCCTCGTCTGTAAATGCATCCAAATTTACTAAAATTGTTGCTCCGCGCTTAGTCATTTGCAGGTTTGCCATCAGCGACGCCGGATTCATTGCTATCAATACATCGTAGTGGTCGCCCGACGTATGAATTTTGTTTGTACCTACATGTACCTGAAATCCTGAAACTCCGGGTATAGTGTTCTGCGGAGCGCGTATCTCTGCCGGATAATCAGGAAAAGTTGCAAAATCGTTACCTGCTTGGGCTGCAGCTTCAGAGAACAACGTTCCTGTCAATTGCATTCCATCACCCGAATCGCCGGCAAATTTTACTACTACTTGCTCTAAATCAATTATTTTTCTATCCATCTATGTTTGTTTATATTTTACAAAATTAACTTGCCGCAAATTTACATGTTTTTTTTGAAACTTGCAAATATTTCAGTAACTTTTTTTTAATTTTGCGGCATGAAATTAAATAACAATCACCCTAACTCCGTCGTTTTTTAGGGTAGCGTTCATTTAATACGTTGATCATGTTAGACATATCTAAATTTATAGATAACCTAAATAGGTCGTTCATATTTTTCGTATAATGATTGTTCTATCAATTGCCTTAATGTTTGTCCCGGATTTGTAGTTTTCATAAACATTTCGCCTATCAGAAAACCCTGAAATCCTGCGTTTCTCAGTTCTCTGATAGTTTGAATATCCGACAATCCGCTCTCTGATACTAATACAGGCGCATTTTGGTCGTCTCCGGCTTCTTTTTTCATTTTTTCCACAAGCCTGAACGAATTATCTACGCTTACGTCAAAAGTTCCGAGATTCCTATTATTAACCCCAAGCATGTCGATGTATTGATTTAAGCAGCGTAGTTCTTTTTCGCTATGTATTTCGAGTAAGACGTTCATACTCAGTTCGTGCGCTTTTTTTGCAAAGTTCAAACATTCGTTTGCGGTTAAAACCGAAGCAATAAGCAGTATAGCGTCGGCTCCTATAGCACGTGCCTGATAAATTTGATATTCGTCAATTACAAAATCTTTTCGTAGCAATGGTATTTTTACTAAATCACGCGCTTGTATTAAATCCGTATGCGTACCGCCAAAATAGTCCCAGTCTGTCAGTATTGAGCACGCTGTAGCTCCACCCGATTCATACGCAGGCGCTATATCCTCTATTTTTGCATCCGGAAAAATCCATCCCTTTGAAGGTGATTTTCGTTTAAACTCAGCTATAATTCCCGATTGGGAATTAGCAAGCGCATCGCGCATCGAATATACGGGACGAACAAAATTATGCGCGTTCGCGTCAATCATTTTTTTTAGAGAAATTGTCTGTTTTTGCGACGCCACTTCTTTGCGTTTGTTTTCTATAATTTTATCTAATATATCCATCATTAGCTTCAACAAATTTTTTCAATATTGATAAAGCCTTCCCGCTCATCAGCGAATCGGTAGCTTCTTGTATGCAGTCGCTTAATTTTTTTTCGGCGCAAAGAACTTGAATTGCAAAAGCGGCATTGATTATCACGCAATTCATCTGTGGTTCGGTGGCAGTACGTTCCATGACTGCTTTAAAAATATTTGCCGCTTCTTTTGGCGTTTCGCCACCAAACAAGTCGGAGGCGGTGCAACGCTTCATATTGACCATCGTGGGCGTGTAAATTTTTTCCCTTTCGGGTAAGGCTATTTTGAAATCATCGGTTAGTGAAATCTCATCATATCCGTCTAAACTGTGAACTACGCCAAAACGTATACCTGATTGTTGGTACACGTAGCTGTAGAGCCGCAGCATCGGTAAACTGTAGACGCCTAATAGTTGATATTGGGGTTTTGCAGGGTTTACTAAAGGTCCTAAGACATTAAAAAAAGTTCGTACCCCCAAATTTTTTCTTACTGGCGCTACAGCTTTTAATGCAGGATTGAAAAGCGGCGCGTGTAGATATGCCACGCCGCTAACGTCTAATGACTTACGTAGCTTGTCAGTAGTGTTTGAAAAAACTACGCCAAATTGTTCCATCAAATTACTTGCGCCGCTAATAGAAGATGCGCCATAATTTCCGTGCTTCACAACTTTATATCCGGCTCCGGCAACTACGAAACATGCGGCAGTGCTGATGTTAAACGTATTTTTTCCATCCCCGCCGGTACCTACTACGTCGATAAACGATTCGTTGCAAAAATCAACTACGTGGCTCATTTCAAGCAAAGCTTCGCGGAAGCCCATCAACTCGTCTATTGAAATACTGCGCATCAAAAATACTGTTATCAAGCTGGAAATCTGTGCTTCATTGTATTTTCCTTCTGCAATGTTACGTAAAAGACTTCGGGCGTCTTCGCGTGATAAGTACTGATGTTCAAACAATTTTTCTAAAATACCTTTCATGATAATTTTTTTATTTTGCGACAAGGGTTTGATTTATCCAATATTTGTCCGCAATTCACCAATAAATTGGTGTATTGCACTTGTGTTCTTTTGTTTTACCATTTTCATTACCTCCGAAAGTTTTTCATATATTTGCTCTAATTGCGGTAATGTATGTGTATTCAACAATATTTCACTTAACAGATAGTCGTTTTCCGAAAGCAAACCTTTAGCAATTTCAAGATGTTTTCTGAAAGTTGTTCCGGGCGCCTCAAGATGTTTCATGCAAGCAGCAAACACTAATGTGCTGGTAAAAGGCACAGACAAAGAGTAAGCCATTGTTTCATCGTGTTGTTCAAACGAATATTCATAAATATTGACTTGTAAAGTCGCATAAAAATCTCTAAAAAATTTTTTACCTTCCGTATCGCTTTCGGTAATAATAACTGCACTTTGCGAGTTCAATTCCTTAAGACTTGCAAAAGTGGGACCAAACATTGGATGCGTTGAAACGAATCGACGCCCACTCTTCAGATAATACTCATGCAAGCCTTGTTTTATCGAACTAATGTCGGAAACAATACAATCGTCGGGAAGATAAGGTAAAATATCATTAAATGCAGATATGGTGTTTTGTAAACTCACCGCGTTTATCACCAAAGCTGGTGCAAAAGCGTTTATTTGTTCCAGACTTACAAATCGATGCGTGTTGAAAAAGTACCTCAATTTTCGTCTATCAACGTCATACACAGCCACATCATGCTCCAAGCAGAGTGATTCTACAAACCAAGCGCCCATGTTTCCGGCGCCGATTACAAGTATTTTCATTTTACTTCTTCCTTTCGTCTTTTACGCATTATCAGGTCATACACGATTGGAGTACCGTTGAATATTGATGAATATGTTCCTATTCCGGTGCCTACCATGATTGCGAATGCAAAGCCGCGAAGCACTTCGCCGCCAAATACGCTGATAATCAATAGTACAAACATTGTAGAAAGCGATGTGTTTAGCGAACGCGACAAGGTGCTGTTTACAGCCGAGTTGTACAATTCGTTTAACGGACGCTTAGGGTACAGTGTAACCCACTCGCGCAGACGGTCAAAGATAATAACAGTGTCGTTAATAGAGTAACCTACAACGGTTAAGACGGCTGCTATGAAGTATTGGTCTACTTCCATTGACCACGGCACAATTCGCCACAACACAGCATACATGCCAATGATGAACAGCGCATCGTGGAATTGTGAAATCACTGCTGCCAAACCAAACTGCCAATTACGGAAACGTACAAAGATGTAGAAGAACATACTTAACAGCGACAGTAACACCGCAATGACAGCATTTCGTCTGATGTCGCTCGCAATACTTGCTCCCACTTTTTGTCTGTTCATAACATTATTTTCACGAAACTCCTCTATAGTTGTGCCGGTAGGCAACAAATATTGCATTCCTTCAAACAGGCGTACTTCAACTATACTGTCGATGTGATGCACCATTTCAGGATTGTGTTCTTCAGACATAAGATATTGCGTAACAATGCGCACTTGATTGCTTGCGCCAAAAGTTTTTACTTCGGGCATATAGTCGTCGAAATAGCTACGCAAAGTCGTTTGCAGTTCCACAGTATTAACGTTGACGGGACTTCCAACTGCATCGGTGACACGAACGGTAAAACTGCGTCCGCCGGTAAAATCGATACCCATGTTAAATGCGCGTCCTATTCTGAAACTAACGCCGTCATTGAAGCTGAAACCGGCAACTAAGATATATAAAAGCATAGAGCCTATTACGGCTAATGAAGCAAAATACATCTTTTTACGAATGCCAATAAAATCATATTTTGCGTTGCGTAAAACGTTTTCGGTCAGAGGTATTGAAAATTTAATATTTTTGTTTCGGTCGAGCATCCATTCGTATATGAGCCTTGTTAAAAATACCGAACAGAAAAACGATGTAAGAATACCGAGCACTAATGTTGTGGCAAATCCCTGAATGGGTCCTGTTCCGAAGAAATAAAGCACCAATCCGGCGAGGAACGATGTTATGTTGGCGTCTATGATTGCCGAATATGCGTTTTTGTAGCCGTCTACAACTGCTAATCTTATTCCTTTTCCGGCGCGTAATTCTTCCCGTATCCGTTCAAATATTATAATGTTTGCATCGTTTGCCATACCTAACG
>Ga0099364_10003891_pt1 | contig 22871 bp, 17 predicted proteins | sample TergutTh196P3_FD_73070 | JGI IMG/M metagenome (GOLD analysis project Ga0099364, IMG submission 73070) | Microcerotermes parvus P3 segment gut microbial communities from Pointe-Noire, Republic of the Congo - Th196 P3 | ecosystem: Host-associated > Arthropoda: Insects > Digestive system > Gut ...
GAAACCGTTGTCGATTCCCGATCCGGCGGCAACAGCCTTGAAACCATTGACCGTTCCTTCGTTGCCGCCCGTCGCCTCATCTTTCGATGCCAAGGAACAAAAAATCGAATTTCCGGCGACAGACTTTTCCACGGCCCCACCCCCGCCGAAACGGGACGCCTCCTTTACGGAACCGACGATCAATGCGCCGTCGTCGCTCAATCCGCCGCCGACTCCGGAAACCGTTCCAAAAATTCCGGAGTCAGGAACGGTCGAACCGATCACCGTTTCGGCCCCGCCTCCACCGAAGCCGGCTTCCGAACCGGCTTTGGGGATTCCGCAAGATTCGATGACTTCACCGGAACCGAAAACGGCTTTCGCCGCTCCCAATGTTCCGTCGGCGTCCATTCCTCCGCCAACAACCGCGGCGCCTTCACTTTCCTCTCCCTCACCTTCCGCCGCCGGGATGACTTCCACGTCGGCCCTTCCGTTTATTCCATCGATTCCTCCACCTGTCTCGCCGCCGCTCACGTCCCCCTCGTTGCCACCGCCTCCTTTGGCAGTTTCCGCTCCGCCGCCGAAGCCTGCCGAACCGGCCATCGGAATTCCTGAACCGGCAATTTCGTCCACGAAAGAGAATACGTCGGAACGAATCACGCCCGTTCCTCTGGAGGCGGAACAGAAACGTTTAGCGGAGGTTCTGCCGCCGCTGGGAACGCAGCTCCAACACGAAATGAAGGAGTCCCAACAGACGGACTCGACAATGAAGGAACCAAAACCTGTTACCGCAATGGGCGGCGCCGTCCGATACCATCCGAAGACCGCTGGAGTTGAAACGGTGCCGAACGAACCGAACAATCCGCTGTCGAATCCACTGCTTCCGTTGAATCCTTCCGAGGCCCCGCCGATTGAAAACACCGTTTCGGGACTTCCACCGTTGTCTTCGGCACCCGCTCCAAAGTTGGCGGTTCCCAACCCCAAATACCAACAACCGTCCGACGATACGCCGCAAGGCAGTTCAACGTACCGTCGGAGAATGAAGCCGGCGAGTTCCGCTCCCGACGCCAAACGATACACTGTTGAGCCGGATGATACGTATATGACGATCAGCTCCCGGTTTTACGATACGAGTCTGTTGTATCATGCCTTGGCGGTTCATAATTCCCGCCTGGGAGCCGCATGGATGCCGGAACCGGGAACGGAGATCGAAATTCCTTCCGCCGAGTATTTACAGAGTCATTACCCGAGATCTCTTTCCCGAACCGGCGAAAGGAGCGGTCTGTCAACAAACGGAGACCGGAGAATCCCGTCACCGGTTGTAGCGGTGACATCGGTGACATCGACGGCTCGGCCGGGAACCCGTTACATTGTCAAGCCAGGCGACACCGTTTTCAAAATCGCGGAAGAGAAGCTGAAGGACACGGGAAGATGGCGGGACATCATCCAATGGAACAGCGATCAACTCCAAGACGCCAGGGATTTGCGCCCCGGAATGGAGATCATCCTTCCGGGAGCCGCGTCCGCAAGAATTCAGTAACATTGTTCTTCGTTGCAACCGGTCCTTAGCAGCGGAGCTTGTTTTGTCTTTGCGAATGGGGTAAAAATGAGGGGTACGCTCCGAATCCCACACCCCGTCTCCCGAGCCTCATGGCCGATCACCGAAAGCATCTCACCCATCTGCTCCAGGGGGCGGGACTCACGCTCTTGAATCTGCTGATAACGATCGTACTGGGGTTCGTTCTCGTGCCGTACATCGTTGGGACGCTGGGCGACCGGCTTTACATGATCAATGTCATCGTCGGTACGTTCGTCGGCTGCTTTGCGATTTTGGACTTCGGCATCGACTCCGCCGTTTCCCGCTATTTCGTGTTACATTTTTCGAAAGGGGAAAGAAAAGAATGTGTCGACATTGCGAACACGGCGTTTTACCTCTTCATTGCCATCGGAACGGCCGGATTCGTTCTGATGTCGCTGATCGGTTGGGGAATATTCGTCCTTAATCCCAATATGGAAGATCGAGGACTGTTCTTACTTGTCATCCTGATCCACGCTCTTGTTTTTGCACTTAATTTTCCGCTCCGCGCCCTCCACGGAATCATCAATGGAACGATGCGTCAAGACTTGACGGCTTCCCGGGAAGTGCTCTTCAAGATTCTCGGCGCGGCCTTGTCCTTTTTGGTTCTGTACGTCAGCAACGGCGGCCGGGCCGGCTTGATTGGTTTAGCCTGTGTGGGGTTGGTCATCGTGTTGCTGGACATTATCGTGCTATACCGATTGACGCATAAGGTTTTTCCCGATTTTGTGTTTTCGCTTGCCTTCTATCGACCGGAGCTCCTGCGGAAACTGTTGACCTTCGGAACCTTCACCTTTCTCGTATTCGTCGGCGACACCTTGTCGAACAAGGGCGGTCTCTTCGTGTTGACCACAATGTTGTCGTTCGAAGGGGCCGCCCCCTATTCGGCGATCAGCGTCAATCTGTCGACATACTTTCTTGCCGTCATGTCAACCATCGGCGGCGGCTGGTTGATTACGTGGTTCACGTATTTGCATGCCAACGAAGAAAAGGAACTACTCGCAGCGTCGATGCGGTTTTCCTACAAGATTTGCGCCTATTCGGCGTCGTTCATGCTTTTCGGCCTCTTGCTCTGGTCGCCGGACTTCATCGTTCGGTGGATGGAAGAAAGATTTCTCATCGCCTATCCGAGTCTTGTGTTGCTTTCGTTGTACATTTGGATTTCGCAAATTCAGGCTCCGAACACGAAGTTGCTCTTTGCGATGGCCAAACACTCGGTGTTGTCCTACCTGTCGCTTGCCGGCGGAATCGTGAACATTCTGTTGTGCGTCGTGCTCGTTTGGTACGGCTGGGGAATCAATGGCGTTGCCTTCAGCGCGTTTTTTGTTGAAACCATCGTCCGGGGCGTCATCGTTCCGATTTATGTTCGGCGGCTGCTCGGCGAGAGGATTGTCCCCTATTATCTTCGACTGTTTTCCTATGCGTTGATTTCGGCGGCCGCCTGTATTGTGCCGACAATCATTTGGTGGATGTTCCACGGTCCGAGTTATCCACGATTGTTCCTCATCGGCGGTCTCTCCGCCTTGGCTTATCTTCCGGTCATTTACTTTCTCGGATTTAATGTCTCGGAACGAAGCGAACTCCGAAAGCGGCTGAAATGGCGCTAGCGTTGCTCGGAAACATTACATCGAAGGATTTATCACGATTTTAGCCGACATGAAATGCCGGGCTGGACGCGCGTTTTGCTACGCCGATTCGCGGACAGCAGTCGTTCAGACGGCAGCGTTCGCAATCCGGTCTTTGCGAACGGCAACAGTCGCGTCCGTGGAGGATCAAGGCGTGACTCAAGATCGTCCACTCTTTTTTCGGAAAGAGAGCGACGAGTTCCTTCTCGACTTTTTCCGGCGTGTTTCCTTCGGCGAGGCCCATTCGGCGGCTTAATCGGAAGACATGCGTATCGACCGTAATGCCTTCGGCGCGTCCGAACCAGTTGCCGAGCACGACATTCGCCGTCTTTCGGCCGACGCCGGGCAGTGAGGTTAACGTTTCCATTGTGTTCGGAACCTCGCCGCCAAAGCGTTCGAGCAGCATCCGGCACGCCCCTTGAATGTTCTTTGCCTTGTTGTGATAGAATCCGGTGCTCTTGATCGACTTCTCAATGTGTTCCAACGGAGCCTCGGCGTAGTCTTTCACCGTTGGGAATCGTTCGAACAGCGCCGGCGTAATCTTGTTGACTTGAACATCTGTGCACTGTGCCGAAAGGATCGTCGCAACGAGCAACTCAAGCGGCGAGCGGAAACAAAGCGAACAGCCTGCATCCGGAAACGCCTTCTTCAAACGCCGAAGAATTTTTTGTGCCAATAATCGTCGCGGATTGGAAGTTTGCATGGTCATGTTAGCCTCGCAAGAGCCGGGCGGCGTAAGCCCCCGGTTTGCGTGAATCATCAATAAACGTTACATCAAAAGGTCGGTCGCCTACCTCTGGGAGGCGACGTGCGGTACTCCGCACGAACCAAGGCAAGGCGGACGCCGATGAAGTTGAACCGGCACGACAGGGCGACGTAGTCCCGAGCCGCAGACCGACAGAGATTGGCGTCGTCGCTCCAGCTCCCGCCACGAAGCACCCGGCACGAGTCCCCCGACGGCCCCATAGGGTCCGTCACGCTACCGTCCGGATTATCATCGTACCAATCCGAACACCACTCCCACACGTTGCCGTGCATGTCAAACAAACCCCAAGCGTTCGCAGGGTATGAACCAACATCGCTCGTCTTGCCCAAACCCCGTCCCTGCGTTGAAGCTCTGTAAGGATAATTTCCTTTACAATTTGCTTTGTTGCTGTTTAGAACTCTGCCGAAATGGAACGGCGTTGTCGTTCCCGCTCGGCAAGCGTACTCCCACTGGGCCTCCGTCGGTAACGAAAAACGATAACCAGAAACCGGAGTACCGGCTAAATGGGCGTTCAACTCTGCGACAAATAACTGGCAATCCTCCCACGATACCATCTCCACCGGAAGGTTGGCACCTTTGAAATGACTCGGGTTACTTCCTGTAACTTTTTCCCACATCGACTGCGTTACTGGCGTTTCAAGCATCCAAAAACCATGACTTAGCGTTACCTGATGTTGCGTCTCGTCGTCAAGTCGCTCCGCCTCACTTGACGGACTGCCCATCATAAATGTTCCCGGCGGACACCAACGGAAAGGAAACTCCACGCCGTTGATCGTTAGCACTGTGCGGTCGCCCGCCTTTGGGTCGTTTGTCGCTTTTTGCATGATGTCCATTCTGCGGCTACAGGCCGCAGTTCGCTAAACAAGTTTCAGTCCGTCGATCAGTTCAAAATGCTTGCGGTTCAGCGTTGCCACGGGCAATCCGCTCGCCATTGCGGTTGCGGCGATAAAAAGGTCCGCAAGTTCAATCTGCTTTCCTTTGGCTTTCAACAGGCGTTTGATTTGGCAGGCTGCCTGTACCGCTGAACTGCCAAAAGGCACAACGGTCAAGTTTTCGAAGATGGCGTTCCATAACTCTCGATGGGACTCTGTCATTCCCACCTCGACTTCGTATTCCACAACGGTCGAAATGAAATATTCGGTGTACTGACGTAACACTTTGGCAAGCGGCGTGTTTGCCTTGTCCTTTGCCCGTAAATGGTCAATGAACATGCAGGAATCTATAAATATGCCAGTCGACATTCGTTAAACTCCTTTCTTGCGTCTTCGTATCCTTGCAACTCTTCGTCAGTCATCACAGGACAGTTCAGAAGGACTTCCAAGAGTCTCCGACGACACTCTTCGAGTTCCTCCGGGGAGCGTCTCCTTTGGCGTCTCTCGCCGATTCGTTTGAACTCCTCGATTTCTTCCCGTGAAATGATCGGCTCGACGGAAACCGATTCCTGCGGCTCTTGCGACGGAGGCGAAAAACCGTTGGGCAATTCTCGTAACAGCCGCCTCTGCTCCTTCGGCGAAAGCCGGGAGGCAAGGTCGAAAACGTAATCGTAACCGTATTGGATCGCTGTTGACATGGTTTTCTCCTATTGAAATCTTGGTTTCAGTACGGAAACGGCCAGCGGCGGGAAATAAGCGTCAATCGATGCGGGACGACCGTGTGAACAATCGTCCGTTGCCTGTACGCCGGGACCGTTACCCGTGTTGCTGCCGCCGTAAAACTCCGAGTCGCTACTGAATATCTCCTCGTAATAACAGTTCATCGGAACGCCCAATTTGATCCGACGCGGAACCGGTGTGAAATTACACAGCACAACAAGAAAATCCGGCCACTCCTTCGCCTTCCGAATGTACGCAAAGACACTGGACTCCCAATTATGGCAGTCGATCCATTCAAAACCGCGGCCGTCGAAATCATATTCGTACAACGCCGGTTCGTTTCGGTACATCTTGTTCAAGTCCGCAATGCAACGCTGAAGTCCCTGATGCGGCTCCCATTGCAACAAATGCCATTGCAACGACTCGTCAAAGTTCCATTCGTTCCATTGACCGAATTCGCTGCCCATCATCGTCAGTTTCTTGCCGGGATGCGTCCACATATAAGAGTACAACAATCGGCAGTTGGCGAACTTCTGCCAAAGATCGCCGGGAACCTGATCGAGAACCGATCCCTTGCCGTGAACCACTTCGTCGTGAGAAATCGGCAAAATGAAGTTTTCGTGGAAAGCGTAAATCAAACTGAACGTTAATTCGTCGTGATGGAACTTGCGGTGAACCGGATCGTGCCGCATATAGCGGAGCGTGTCGTTCATCCAGCCCATATTCCACTTCATCGAAAAGCCGAGTCCGCCGCAGTACGTTGGCCGCGAAACACCGGGCCACGCCGTCGATTCCTCCGCAATCGTCAACACGTTCGGATACTGAAGATTCAGTTGTTCGTTGAAGATTTTCATAAAGTCGATGGCCTTCAGATTCTCGCGGCCGCCGTATTCGTTCGGAATCCAATCGCCTTCCTTGCGGCTGTAATCGAGGTACAGCATCGACGCAACGGCATCGACCCGGAGACCGTCGATATGGTATTTATCGAGCCAAAAAAGAGCGTTGGAGATCAAAAAGTTTCGGACTTCGTTGCGACCGTAGTTGAAGATCAGCGTTCCCCAATCGCGGTGTTCCGCTTGTCTCGGATCGGCGTGTTCGTACAGTGCGGTGCCGTCGAACAGCCGCAGACCGTGGCCGTCACGCGGAAAATGGGCCGGCACCCAATCGACGATAACGCCGATGCCGTTTTGGTGACATTTATCGACGAAGTACATAAAGTCTTCCGGTCCGCCGTAGCGGCTCGTTACGGAATAATAGCCGACGACCTGATAGCCCCAACTTGCCGAGAGCGGATGTTCGGCGACGGGAAGCAGTTCGATGTGCGTGTATCCCATTTCGAGGACGTATTCGACGAGCGAATCGGCAATATCCCGATAGGTCAGCCAGCGGTACGGATCGTCGCCGGGCCGCCGCCAGGAACCGAGATGGACTTCGTAAATCGACGTCGGTTCGCTGAGCCAATTGTACGACTTCCGTTTTTCCTGCCATTCGTCGTCGTTCCATTGATAGCGGTCGAGATCGACGACTTTCGAAGCGGTGTGCGGTGGCACTTCGGCGAAAAATCCGTAGGGATCGGACTTTTCAAACACCGCGTCGCCGCTACGGATGACGAATTTGTAGGTCGCCCATTCCTTGACGCCGGGAACGAAGATTTCCCAGAATCCGGACGGAATGTGCTTCCGCATGGGATGGGCGTCGGCTTTCCAGTCGTTGAATTCGCCGACGACGCTGACCGCCGTTGCGTTCGGTGCCCAAACGGCAAAGTTGACGCCTTGGACGCCGTTGAGTTCACGGAGATGGGCGCCGAGTTTCTCGTAACTTTTCCAGTGCGTTCCCTCACTGAGCAGGTAGATGTCGAAGTCCGTGATAAAATTATCCGGATGCGTGGGTTTGACGGGCGCCGGGGGAACGGTCTTCGTTTTGGGTGTCGTGGGCATTGGGATTCTCCTTGGGTTAGAACGTCAATTCTACCGAAAACGGCGAAAACGGCAAGGCGTCTCCATTTAGCGTTGCCTCAAGCCACTTGCGTTCCGGTCCCCAAGCGTGTAGAATGTGTAGAATGCCATGTTAGTCGTGGCAGATCGTGAGTAACTCGAACAAAAGGAGAAATTTTATGCGAAAATGTCAAAATAGAGGGGGGTGCAAGACGGGCATTTACGCTCGTTGAACTTCTTGTGGTTATTGCGATCATTGGTGTCTTGATCGCCTTGCTTTTACCGGCTGTGCAGGCGGCACGAGAGGCGGCAAGGCGAATGCAATGCACCAACCATCTGAAACAGTTGGGCCTTGCCGTCCACAATTTTCACGACACCACAGGAGGCCTTCCGCCGATCTGTGTCTTTGCCAATCTCAGTTCGATTTTTGTACTCCTGTTTCCTTACTGCGAACAGTCGGCAGCCTTGGACATCATTGACACCCGTGCGAGTACCTCAGCGCAGTACGGTCCGGGGCAGGCACATGGATCGTGGTTCCAAGGGCTGGGCACCGACAACTGCATGCCCCTCGACAAACGCCGGGCACTGGCTTCCGTGCCTTATATGAAATGTCCCACACGACGCTCGGGAATCCAAATGCAGACAACAGGGTGGTACGCAGGCCCACGCGGAGATTACGCCGCCGTTGTCTTCAAACGTATGCCCTCGGCGAATCCTTACGATTACTGGAACGAGTATTGCATCTTCGGCACGCGCACTGATGTCGCGACACAGGATTTGTTTCGTGGCCCTTTTCGCTTGCCGACATTGAATTTCAGCGGCGGTGCCGATGGCAGGTCTGCTAATCACTACGTCAATGTAACGAGTTGGTTGCCTCAACATAGCATGGCCCTTTGGGCGGATGGGACAAGCAACCAGATTATTTTCGGCGAAAAATTCATTCCTAGTTGGGGGCTGGGCTTGGGCGAGACGCCAGAGTTCTCTCGGGACGGTCAGGGTTCATGGGATTCGGGTTATCTGAGCACATGGACCGACAGTGTGGTTCTTGGCTCGGCACGTTTTGTCAGTCCCGCGACCGGAAATCCCCTATTGCCCGGACACCTGACGATTCTGCTGTTCCGATAAACACGTCAGGCTGGTCTTCAACCAATGTCTACGGAGTACGGTATCCTTTTGGAAGTCATCATCCGGCGGTTTGCAATTTTGCGCTCGGTGACGGTGCCATCCGGTCGACCAGTGTGAGCGTATCGCAGGAGATCATTGTCAGCATGTCCGACGTCATGGACAGAGAAGTCGTGGGCTTGCCATAGAGTTCAGTTAGAGCATATTAAGAAAAATTCCCGTCATTCCCGCGAAGGCGGGAATCTAGAGAAACGGGGTTATTGCCCCGCTTAATGAAAATTATCCACGGGACCGAAGTTTGCCTAAATTGCCGATTTTAGCTTTGTCTTGAAAAACACAGGAAGAGTCCAATTTTCGCAATTTCGCCAAACTCACTCGCTGGGGACAGATTTCACTGAGCGGGGCAATAATATCCTACGCTCTAAGCCCCCGCCTGCGCGGGGGTGACGGAAATGTTGTCCAGAACTATTTTTAATACGCTCTAATGCGAAAATCACGAAAATACGAAAAAATGCGAAATTTCCAACACGGTTTTTCGCGTTTTTCGCCTTTTCGCAACTTTCGCATTGAAAACAATCATCGGCTGACGTGAAACTTGTTAGCGGACTGGGAGGCGAGGCGAATGTGCCCAAGATTCCTCTTGACGTTATGGTTGTCAGTCGTTACCCTTCCCGGTACGACGATATTTCTTGGTGAGCGATTTTTAATGGCAGCAGACGGACGACGACTTTCCAGCGAACGACGATGGACGGGACTCCTATTTCTCGTTGCCTGTTGTTGCGTCGTTTCGTGCAAGCTGCCAGGACAGAAAGGTACAGAGGTTGTCAGCGGTAACCCGTTATTGCATCCATCGCCGATGGCGCAGGAAACCGTCGGCATCGACGTTTTTGTTGTTCGGATTCCCTATCATAACCGGGAGCTGTTGCGTCAACTTTGGGCCGAGGTCGACGAACAATGGGGTTCGCCGACACTTCGCCGTGAACTGATGGGCCAAGGCCTCCGAGTTGGCATTCAAGGTGTTTCGCTCTCTCCAACATTGGCGAAACTGATCAACGTCACGGCAACACCATCTCCCCAAGCAATGGATCCCACGGAAGTTTCCGTTGCCGAGTTGCAGAAAGATCCGATTATCAGACCACAATCTCTTCGAATGTTGCCTGGAATGCTTGCTCTGTTTCAGCCCTATACCGATTCCGTACCGGAGATGCCGCTGTTTTGGTCCGAAGGCGGACATTTCTGTGGCAAGACTTTCAAGGATGCCGAAGGATTGATCGGACTGGTTGCAACTCCTCTTAAAGGCGGACAGGTTCAATTTGAAATCACGCCGGAAGTCGTCCACGGAACGATGGAAAGAAAGTTCAGTCTCCAAGGCGGAGTCATGTTTCCTGAAACCGCCAGACCCAGGCACGTTTTTTATAATCTGGCCGTTACACTTGATTTGCTCCCCGGTCAGTGGATAGTGATGGGGCCCGTTTCGGAAAACTGTTCCGGTATCGGTCGTTGCTTTTTCACCCGAGACCGCGGCGAAACGGAACAGAAGGTCATCCTCATTCGACTGTCCCGGTCGCAACGAGACACGGTTTTCGATAACGCGATGTTCCTTGATGACGCTCCCGGCGATTTTCGAATGTTGGACCGGAACTAGAGCGTATTAAAAATTGGTCTGGATTTTTTATCGTCACCCCCGCGCAGGCGGGGGCCTGATGAGGAGTGTAGAGTGAGATTTTCTCTACTACCTGACCTGATCTAAAATTGTGGATTCGATCTCCGTCATTCCCGCGTAGGCGGGAATCTAGAGGAGGGGATATAACATCCTTCCTCTAGGCCCCCGCCTCTGGGCTGACGCATCAATTTTGTCGAATGAAAAATAATAGGCATATCAGGCAAAACAGGAGAGTTGGAAAGGCAAAAATTGCGTTGTTTTGGCAAGGCAGCAAAACTGGAGAATCTTCTGTCTTTCCAATATTCCCCAAGCTGTTTATTTGAAATTTAATTTTGTACGAAGATCAATTTTGTCAAAATGACCGTTTTTTCGTCGCTTCAGCCTATAAAATAAGGCTTTTCGTAAAATTGATGCGTCAGCCCTGGCCTTCGCGGGGGGGGGGGACGAGTATTCACCATTTTAGCCTTGGTGCGGCACTATTAACCCTCCCCCGGTAGGGGAGGGGACAAGAAAAGAGCCGTTTTATGGCGGTGCGCAGTATAGTTGATCGATGATTTCGTCCAGTTTCGTTTGCGGTTCCCAGCCGAGAATCTCTGCGGCTCGGCGCAAATCGGGAACGCGGCGTTTCATATCGTCGAAACCGGGGCCATAAGCCTGTTCATAAGGAACCAAGACAATCGGCGACTTCGACCGACAACGCTGAACGACCCGCTCGGCAAGAGCCGTCATACTAATTTCCTCGTTGTTGCCGAGATTGATGACTTTGCCGACCGCTTTCGGCTCGTTCCGAATACGGAGCAAAGCGTCAACGACATCAAAGACGCTGCAAAAGCAACGTTGCTGAGTGCCGTCGCCGTAGACTTCTAACGGCTCACCACGCAATGCCGCCTCCACAAAACGGGGTAACACCATACCGTATTGCCCGGATTGACGCGGCCCCACCGTGTTGAACAACCGAACGATATAGACCGGGAGACTCGATTGATAATGATGCGCCAGACACAGAAATTCGTCGAGCATCTTGGCCCCAGCGTAGGCCCAGCGGCGTTTTGAAGTCGGTCCCATAACGACATCGCTGTCTTCGCGGAACGGTACGGCATCCGACTTACCGTACACCTCGCTTGTCGAGGTCAAAAGAAACGGTTTGCGATACCGTGCGGCGACTTCGAGGAGCGTGTCCGTCGTCCGCACAATCCGCTGGACGGTCTCGACAGGACGTTCGATAATCAGTTTGACACCGACCGCACTGGCCAAATGGTACACGAAATCGTGACGCGGAACCTCCTGTTCGACGAGCGACCGATCCTCGACGGAAGCAATAATCGCCCGGAAATTCGGATTGCCGTCCAAAGCGGCAATATTCTCCCAACGGCCTGTCGAGAGGTCGTCGATTACTGTAACACGATCACCCGCCGCGAGGAGGGCTTCCGTCAAATGCGACCCGATGAACCCGGCACCGCCGGTAACAAGATGGTTTTTCATAGAAGGAGCGGCAAACAAAAGCCGGAATGGAACACAACGACGGAGAGTCAGTGTAACTCTTGACATCAGAAAAGCAAGTCGAAAAGAAATAATTTCGAGTGTGCCGTTTTTTGTTGACACTGTCCCCTGTTTAGCGTACAATCGCAATGGAGTAGGTTGTTCCGAATTACCGTCGACTTAACGGAGTGCCTCACATGCGACTTCTTGTTGTTTCCCTTGTAACGTGTTTTTTCTTCACGGCAGCCGGTTGTAATAGCAAGCACGTTCCTCTCGGCGGAAAGGTCGTCTATTCCGACGATGGCTCTCCTCTTACAGTGGGTGAGGTCTGTCTTGAAGCCAATGATTTTACGGCACGCGGAAAACTCGGCGAGGACGGCACGTACACAATCGGTTCATTGACCGATACCGACGGATTACCGCCGGGGAAGTACACCGTTTCCATCTTGGGGGCGGTCAAGTACGTCCCTGGTCCGAACGGTCACCCGATTCCGGAGCCGTTGATTGATAAGAAGTATTCCCGGGGCGCTACGTCCGGTCTTGTCGTCGAAGCCGCAGCCGGAAACAGAAGATTCGATTTCACGGTGGAACGTTATGTCCCCAAATAAGGTGTTCAACCATCGCACTCTATGCGATATTTCCCATTTTTTACCAAGGAGCAAAATGATGCAAAAGAAAAATGTTAATTTAGGGGGGGGGGGGCGCTTCAGGTGGTTTTACGCTTGTTGAACTCCTCGTTGTCATCGCGATCATCGGCGTTTTGATCGCTTTGTTACTGCCCGCCGTTCAAGCGGCACGCGAAGCGGCAAGGCGGGCGGCCTGTGCGAACAACCTGAAACAGATCGGTTTGGCTGTCCACAATTTTCACGATACGATGTCGGGATTACCGCCGGGTGCGATTGGCATAAACGGTGGGGCACCGAGTAATTACGTGGGATTCTGGGTACTCATTATGCCCTATATGGAACAACCAATGCTTTATGAACGCTACTCGGCAGGAGTCAGCGGTTCCGGCACCGGTGTGCAGTACTTTTTTTCCAGTAACACCTGGCAGGATATCGTCGATAACGCCCCGGAACTCAGAAAAGAATTGGCATCATTTGGCGGCTACCGCTGTCCGTCGCGGCGAGGTGGAGGAGAACAAGCATCCACACTTATGAAAGACGTTTCTGGTTTTGAAGACAACAACTATGACACGGACGCCTGGCGATCCGCAATGGGGCCTTCCAGTGATTTTGCGTTTGTCATTTCGACAAGCGGATCAGATTGGTATTGGATACACTCTCAAGATCCAAACGATGCCAATGACCATCTCCACAACCATCGAGGGCCATTTCGGCTGGCCTTCTTGCCACCACCGTGGGGAATGTACAACCCGCATGAGTGGCAGGTTCGTGATACAATGGCATGGTGGTCTGACGGTACCAGCAATCAACTCATCGTTGGTGAAAAACACATCTACGAAGGGTCTCTCGGAAAGTGTGCCGCTGCATGGTCTGCCCCTGCTTGGGAGTTTAGTGGAGACTGTACGTACCTCACCGCCGGTGCCTGGCACACGGGGGCCGGACGTCCTATTGTCCAAGGTGACGATATTGAGACGGCGGACATTTTTCCGATCCGCCGAAAATCGGAAGTGGCAGCCGATTATGCGAGGACGTATTTTGGCAGTTGGCACCCCGGGATTTGTCAGTTCCTTCTCGGCGACGGTGCGGTACGTGCCATTCCCGTTACTATCAGTTTGAACACTTATGCTTCACTGGGGCATGTCAATGACGGAAGGACCGTCGCAGTACCATGAAAACGCTTTTCACCGTTTTATCGTTTGTACTCGTCGGTTTCGATATTTCTGTTGCCGATGAGTCGTTCACGTTTTCCTCCAATTGAGGAATTCGTCTGCCACATTAACTGCGCACTGTTGTTGCCAACTCACCGATTTCCCGAGTAACCAAGAGGGCGAGCAGACTTCCTCCTCACATGGGAGAGGACTGTGGATGACGTCCTACAGTAATTCTTCTCCCGGAGCGGGTTCGGCGGTTACTCTTCGGCAAAACGTGACAAGGCTTGCTGTTGTAGCGGCAATTTTTTCTTTGTCGGCGTTCGCTTTGATCGTTGCGTCCAGTGTGGCGGCAGCCGTCGACAGTTCCATAAAACCGTGACTCCCCGCCGCCCCCTTGAGCTGGTGAGCGGTTTGAGCAAGTTCCGACCAATGTTCGGTAGTCAGTTTGGTTTCTAATGTTCGTATCCGTTCGGGCATTTCTTCGACAAACAATCGAATGATTTCTCTAAGGTCCGGATCGGATGCCAGTGTGGAGTAAATGGGGGAGGATTGGGTAGTCATGGAGACGGGGAGTGTAGAGTGGGGGAATGGATTGTTTTCACTTTTCATTGTACGCATTTCACTCGACACTCCAAACTAAAGAGCCGATTGAAGCATTCGGTGATTCCGTCGGTGGTTTTTTCGATTTTTCCTCTAAAAACTTCGATGGACTCGAACCCGGCGAGGAGGGTGAGTTTTTTCAGTTCGTGAGGATTGGTCGGGATCTGTTTGGTGGACGGCATGTTCATGAGGCGTAAAAAGCCTTCCAGCTTTCTGAGGAAACGATATCCTTCGGTCAAAAGCCGATAGTCGTTTTCGTTCAGGATATTGGCGGCGGACAGTTTTTCCAGTGCATCCAAGGTACTTGCCACGGTGATTCCCGGTCGGATTTGTCCGTACTTCATTTGAAGCATTTGAACGATAAATTCGATATCGACGGTTCCACCGGGACCTCGTTTGAGATCGTCATGCGGTGCGGACTCTTGGAGGCGTTTTCTCATGGTTCGGATTTGTTCCACCCAATCTTTCGGTAGGGATTTCGCATTTTGAGCGTCATGGATTGCCTCGAGAACGAGGTGGCTCATTGAGGTTCTTCGTTCGATCCCTGCGGCGGAAATGAGCTGGTCTCCGGAAAACACCACTCGTGCTTTACAGAGCATTTGGCGTTCCCAGAGTTCGCCGGGGCCCTCTTTGAAATAGCGAATCAGCCCGGCGAGGGGAGTGGCAAGCGATCCGCTTTTTCCCATTGGACGCAGACGAAGATCGACGTCGTAGAGTTTTCCCCATAGACCGAACTGGCTGATTCGTTTGACGATTCTCTGGGCCAAGATACTGAAGAACACCTGATTTCCGACGGATTCTGTAACTGTATTGTCGGGAAGCGTTTGTGGTGGTCTTCCAGTGCTTAAATCAATCGGGGCCGTAACGCCTTCGTCTTCGTACAAGAAGAGGATGTCCAAATCACTGTGATAGTTCATTTCTCGTCCGCCGAACTTGCCGAGCGCAACAATAGCGAATCGGCACGGCATTGAGACCTCACGCTGCGGCGTTGCCTTCGGGACAAACGGCAACATCGTTAAGTCGGTTTTCTGCGTTGTTTCGTCCTGTTTGACCGGAGCGGTGCCACGTCCGACGGGACCGATGAAGGGCGTTCCGTATTGCTTAAGCAATTTTTCGTATTCGACCAGCGTGATCTGTTTAATGCAGAACTCCGCAATATCTGAGAGGAGTCCCGTGGTTTCGCGGATGTCGCTTTTCCCCAGCACATCGCGGGCACCGGCGATCAGCATCATGTCGTTTTTAAATCCGCTGAGGATCGGTTCAATTCGTTCGGCTTTAGCGGCCAAGCGTGTGATGTGTTCATTCAAAATGTGCCGAGGGGGTGGTTTGTCGGCGACAAGGCTGTCCATGAGTCCGTCGAACATTCCGGGATCGCGACAGAGGAGATCAGTCAGGAAGGGCGTCAAAGCGCAGAATCGGACGAAGAGATGCAAACTCGGAGGATTGAAGCTGAAGAGTTCCCAGAGTCCGCCCTTTTCGCCCAATGCGTCGGCAACGGTCGCCAGCGTTTTGAGGGTTTGCATTGGGTCCGGCGTTTGGGCGACGGCTTTGAGGAGTTCCGGGACGATGGCGACGAGAAAAAGTCGGCACCGTCTGGCTAAAAAGAAGGGGTTCTTTTCATTGGCAAGATCGAGTAGCAACCGGTAGACCTTGATTGCGTCATCGAAAGGATATTTTTCGAAAACGGCCCTGATTCGTGATTCTTCCGGTTCCGGGTCGAGAAGAATATCAATTTCGGCGGCCGTTTCGACATTATCGGGATAGGCCCTGTGCAGATGACGATTCAGAATTGTCCTGTTACCGGTTGTCATACGTTTGAAATCGCTATCGAGACATTCCAGTGCCGTTTTGCCCGGCATGTCCAAGTATCCCATACGCAGGGCAAACTTTTGCCGTTCGTCGGAATTTTTCGGCATGGTGTGCGTTTGCCGATCAAACATAATTTGGAGTAGATGTTCGATTTTACGGAGAATTCGATACGCCTCGATAAGGTGTTCTTTTTCATCCAATGTCAGGATGCCTTCTCTTTCAAGGCGATCAATGATGTGAAGCGTGTTGGCGTTTCGTAGTTGTGGTTGTTTGCCACCGAACATCAGCTGGAGGAACTGGATTGTGAACTCAATGTCTCGGATTCCACCAATGCCAGTTTTCACGTTGAGTAGTTCTTCGCCGACGTCCTTGGCACTGCGCTCGATTTTTCGTTTCAGGGATCGGATTCCCACAATGTCAGCTAGGGAGAGTGCCTGATGGTAAATCCATGGTTCAAGTTGTTTCAGAAACGCTCTACCGAGATCAAGATTTCCGGCGACCGGTCTGGCCTTGATGAATGCCTGACGTTCCCAGGTCCGTCCGTGGTTGTTGTAATACCATAACGCCTCTTCGAAGCCGATGGCCAGAGAACCGTGCCGACCGTGCGGTCGCAGTCGCATGTCGACGCGGTAGGCGGTGCCGAGTTCGGTCGGCTCGGTCAGGAATCGGACAATTTCTTGTCCGAGTTCGGCAAAGTATTGGGAGTTTGGGATCGGATTCAGATCGGTTGTTCCTTCGACGTCGTAGAGGAACATCAAGTCGATGTCGCTGGAATAGTTCAGTTCGCGTCCGCCGAGTTTGCCGAGGGCAAGAATGGTAAAATTGGCCGGGATTCCGTCGGGACCACGCGGTGTTCCCCGTTTTTTAAAGAGTTTGCGTCCGGCAGCATGAAGAGCCGCTTCGATCATGACATCCGCAAGATTGGAGAGCTGTCGGGTGACGGTTTCGAGCGGCTGCCTCTTGATGTCGCCGTAAGCAATTTGTAGAATCTGTCGCCGCTTAAACCGACGAAGCGAGCGCAGGGCGAACGTTTCCTTTTCCAAGGCATCGACTTCGCCGACCAGTTCGTCCGCCAGTTGACGCAAAGGAACCGGTTTGCCTTCGGTTTGTCTGACCGTTTCGAAAAGTTCCGGATCGTTAATCAGTACGTCGCTAAGATATTGGCTCGTTGCGAATATCTCCAACAGCGTCGCCAACGCCATGCGGTCCCGCTGAAAAAGCGAGATGAGCGTCAACGGACTACGAGTTGCCTTGAAAAATCGTTCGAGATTGTTCAAAACCATATCGGGATCCGCCGTGTAACGGATCAGCGGTGTCATCGACTCGACGAACGGCGCAAACGCCTCCAGTGACGGATCGCACGCCGCCATACTGACCAGATTTTTGATTGCAGTCTTCGAATCTGTGATCTTCAAGTCCGTCAACCAGCAGGCGGCGGAATCGGGATCATCAAAGTATTGACGTAGTTGTTTCGTGTCCACAAATTGCCTCTCTGTCAGCGCAAATCTCCCCACGAAGCCCGACGCGCAAGCAAGGATGGGGGCGGACTAAATGGTTACCCTTTCGTGGGGCATTTTAATCGAAAAGGCGGAAGAATCAAGGCAGATTCCCGTTAAAGTCGGTGGGCTTCGCGTCCACTCCCACGGATCAGTTCGTAAAGCCGTTCTTCGGACAGTCCCGTCGGTGTCGTGGAACCGGCGTCGTGATGAATACGCTCCTCAAACACGGTGCCGTCGAAATCGTCCGCTCCGTAAGACAACGCAATCTGGGCCAGCGATTCGCCGAGCGTCACCCAATACGCCTTAATGTGCGGGACATTGTGTAACATCAATCGGCTGACGGCAATCGTCTTCAGGATTTCCTGCGGAGAAATCGGCGGTACGTCGAGTTGCGTGTTCCGCGAATGAAAAACGAGCGGTACGATACAGTCGAATCCGTTCGTTTCGTCCTGCAATTTACGAAGCCGCAACAGGTGATCGACCCGATGTTCCGGCGACTCAATGTGTCCGAAGAGCATGGAGGCGTTCGTCGGAATCCCCAATTCGTGAGCGGTCCGATGAACGGCAAGCCAATCGTCGGCGGAAATTTTATTCGGTGCAATGCGTTTGCGAATTTCCGAATCAAAAATCTCCGCGCCGCCGCCGGGAAGCCCCGACAAACCGACGCTCCGCAAATCTTGTAACACTTCCCGAACGCTCATTCCGGAAAGTTGCGAAAAATTGACGATCTCAACCGCCGTCCAAGCTTTCAAATGGAGCTGCGGATACTTTTCGTGAACCGCCTGGAGAATCTTCCGATACCAATTGTACGGTTTCTCCGGATGCACACTGCTGACGAGATGAAGCCGTGTGATTCCAAACGCCACGGCCCGGTCGACCCGGCGCAGAATATCATCAAGTTCCAAGGTGTAAGCACGGGACTCGCCCTCGGAACATCCGAACGCACAGAGCGGACATCCGATGCGGCAAACGTTCGTCGGATTCAGATGAGCATTGACGGCATAACGAACGGCGTTGCCATGCAAACGTTTTCGCACGGAATCCGCCAGGGAACCGACTTGATGCAAGCCGACATTACGAAAAAGAAAAACGCCGTCGTCGAACGACAACGGTTCGCCGTTGCGGATTTTCGTTTCAATTGCGGTCGTTTCGGCCATCTTTAGCTTTTCCGTAACAAATCGAGAGTTCGTTTGACGAACAAATCGTCGATGATATCCGGATGACCGGCGAAGCCGTAAATTTGGCTGGCAAGGAGCGGTAGCGGATTCTTGTCCCGACGACCGTTGGCGAGGGCAATGAACACCTCGTCGGTCCGCTGCCGGTCGGGTTTGCCCATCGGATAGGGGCCGATGAGCAGCAGGTAATCGGCGTCGAACACTTTACGGGCTTCGCGGATCATTTCTTCGGCTGTGACTGTTCGGTGCGGATGAACGACGAGACCGCCGACGAAACATTCGTTCGACTCCTCCGAATCGGCGACCGCTTCCGAGAGGAGTCCGCGAGTTCCCGCTTCGACGACCGCCAGCGTTTTCTTTTCAGCGGTCAATCGGCGGCAAACGACGTCTTGCAAGCGGTCGCCGCCTTCGCCGAAAATAAGCGAACCGAGCGTTTCGTAGATTTGCTTCGCCGTCGGTTCCATAATTCGGTAACATTCCTCTTCGGTCGTCGCTTCGGCGGCGATTCGGAGCGAAATGGTTCCCCGATTCGCGGTGATTCCGACCCGCGGAAAATGCTCGCGTGCCACAAGGCCCGGCAGCATTACTTCGATCTGGCTCTCTCCGGCACCAAAACTGTTGATCGTGCGGAATCGGATGATATGCCTTTCGTCATGATGCCGATCAATCGAGGTCCAGACGCGGTCCTGACCGGAATCGTTCCACATATCTTTCATCTCGGCAGGAACGCCGGGAAAGACCAGAATCCGAACTTCATCGAGCCGTCCGAAAGCTTCTCGCTTGATCGTCAGATCGATTCCCGGTGCAGTGCCGAAGGGATTACGTATCGCAACGGCATCTTCCGGCATAAAGGCTTGTTTTTCGTTCGACACCGGCATTTCGCGGCCTCGCCGTCCGAAGAGGTCCCGGATTCCCTGCAACAGGGCTTCATCTTTGTGGAGTGGACGGTCAAACGCCAAGGCAACGGCTTCGCGGGTCAGATCGTCGGCGGTTGGTCCGAGTCCGCCGGTCGCCAGGATCAGGTCGACTCGATTGGCCGCAATGCGGAAAACATCGGCGAGCGGTTCCAGTTCGTCGCCGACTGCCGTGTGATAAAATGTCTCGACACCGAGGTCGGCCAATTGAAGGCTGAGCCACTGGGAGTTCGTGTCGAGAATTTTTCCGTTGGTTAATTCATCGCCGATGGCAATAATTTCCGCTCGCATAATGATTCAAGAGTCGAAGACGCAAGAGCCGGGGACGTCAGTCCCCGGACGGTATGTTTACTCCTACTTCAGCCGGAACTGTGCGACGAGTTGTTGGAGTGTTCGGGCTTGCGAACTCATCTCGTTGGAAACGCTGGCGGTTTCCTCTGCATTGGCCGTGTTCTGCTGCGTCACGGCGTCGATTTGATGAAGTCCCTGCGTCACTTGACCGACACCTTGGGCTTGTTCGCTGCTCGCCGTTGCAATGCGGCCGACGATTTCCGTTACTTGAGTCACTTGCAAGACGATATCGTTGAGCATTTCGGCGGTCTGCGATGCGATGTCGGCCCCTGCCGAAATTTGTTTGCTGTTCCCTTCGATCATCTGCGTCGTTTCGGCGGCAGCCTTTGCACTGCGGGCGGCAAGGTTGCGGACTTCCTCGGCGACAACGGCAAATCCTTTGCCGTGCACTCCAGCACGGGCCGCTTCAACGGCGGCATTCAACGCCAGCAGGTTCGTCTGGAACGAAATGTCGTCGATGACCTTAATGACCTTTTGGATGTCGGTCGCGTTTTTCGTGATGCTTTCCATCGAGGTGATCATCTTCTGCATCATTTCCTGCCCGACTTGAGCGGCGTCGTTCGCACTTTTTGCCAATCGGTTAGCGTCGGTTGCGTTTTGGGCGTTCGCATTCGTCTGGCCGCCGATTTCGCTCATCGACGCCGTGATTTCCTCGATGCTCGCTGCCGACTCGGTTGCACCTTGTGAAAGACTTTCGCTGGCTGCCGCGACCTGTATTGCGCCTTCCGCAACCTGATTGACGGATTCCGCCGTGTTTTTCAAGGCGATATTGATTTTGTCGACCATTTCGGCCAAATGAATGTTCATCGTGTCCTTTTCGCTTTTGGTTCGAACGGATACGGTCCAGTTCCCGACAGCAAGTTCCGTGGCAAGGCGTTCGACTTCACGGTAGTCCAGCAACATTGCCTGAACGGCAACGGCAAGTTGGCCTATCTCGTTTGTCTGAGCCAACCGATGCGGCGGAACGTCATGCGACAAATCGCCTTCCTTGGCAATCATTCCCAGGAAGCCGATGATTTCCCAAAAGATACCCGTCGTTTCCCGCGTCAAAATGAACGCTACAACAATGCCGATCACAACGGCGGAAACGGAAACGCCGATCAGTACATACACGCACCACGACAGAAGTGTTTGCGCATCAAGCACCGCCTGATTGATAAACTCGCTCGAGGAGCGATTCATCTCGGCAGAAAGTTTAAGGATTTCCTGTGTCGAGTTTTCGCTGTCCGCCTCGAACTCGTGTTGAGCGTCGATTGATTCTTTGAAGCCATCCCCCAGTTTCCCCCACTCGTGGGCAGCAATTTTTAAGGCCGTTGCCAACTTTTCTTCCTCGGGGTGAAACGGTTCAGCAAGGATATTCTCCAAATTAGCCAAGAATTCCGCCATTCGTGCTTTGCGGCTGTTTTCCATATTGCCTCGCGTGACGGGATCACGCTGGATTTGAACTTCAAGGATGAATCGACCGGCACGTTCCCGTGCCGCGTAGGCCTTCTCCAGCCAAATGAGGTGCTGTTGCTCTTTCGTAACATCCTCATTTTTGCCCTTTTTAAGTTCAATATCCTCCTCGATATATTTCCTCAGATTATCGAAACCTTTGGTGACGACTGCGCCCGCAACTCGGCGTTTTTCGTCGGCTTCATTTCGCGAGTCGATGTTGTTATGAAGTTGGCTGTTGGTTGCGGCGAAATCGGCAGTGTGTGGCACAATTTGCTCGGCCCAGCCCTTCATTTCTTTGCGGGCCGTCTGCTCGGCAACGGCTTCCGCTTTTTCACGCACCCTGAGGTTGTCCGCGACCACCTTGGCGTACATTTCGTTGCTGCCGTTCTTGGAGTATTGTAGTGCGTCATTGGAAGCATGGAGTGCCGCGACTTCGGCCTCCGATGCGATATTTGAAACCTCACTGGCTTTCTGCATGCCGATAAGCGTGTTGTCCAATTGCATCAGACCGTACCAGCCTGTTCCGGCGGCGAACAGGAGCAGAAGGATCATGACAAAGAAGCCAATAAACAGTTTTGTACCGATTTTTAAGTTGGAGAACATCTTGTGCAGGGTAAAAAAGTGGAAGAAACTGACAGTCAATTCGTTTAAGTATAGCTTACAATCTCTGCCAAGTCTAGGATCAAAAATTTTTGCAATAGTTTTTTTCGGGTGCGAGCGGCGGATTGACGTTTTTTCGGCGATTCGATAGAATAGGGTGGTTCCTTCACATTTCCCCTGTCCCCCGCTTTTCCGATGCCGACTTACGATTACCACTGCGATGCCTGTTCTCACGAATTTGAAGAATTCCAATATATCAAGGACACTCCGCTCAAAAAATGTCCGACCTGCGGCAAAAACAAGCTCCGTCGTCTGATCGGCGGCGGAGCGGCCATCGTGTTCAAGGGGTCCGGTTTTTACCAGACGGACTACCGGAGCGACGCCTATAAGACCAGTGCCAAATCGGATTCCACGCCGTCGACGCCGCCCGCCGCACCAAAAACCGACGCGCCAACGCAAGTGAAAGAGTGAGAGAGTGAAAGAGAGGATATTCCTCTCTGAGGAGCTGTTTGGAAATTCGGGGAGAGTCCTTCATTGTCCCAGTAGGGACAAGTAGAAGCTATCTCAAATGCTTTCCAGCCGCTCCAAGCTTAACGTCCAAACAGCCTCTTACTCTCTCACTCTTTCACTCTTTCATCCCTATGCCTAAAACCGCGTTTATCACCGGCGTCACCGGCCAGGACGGTGCTTATCTCGCCCGATTGCTTTTGGAAAAAGGCTACATCGTTCACGGTTTGAAACGCCGGAGTTCGTCGTTCAATACCAGTCGGATCGATAACATCTATCCTGAATCCAGCGAGCCGGCGAGCCGATTCCGCCTCCACTTCGGCGATATGTCGGATGCGACGAACCTCGTCCGAATCCTTCAGGAAACGCAACCGGACGAGATTTACAACCTTGCCGCAATGTCTCACGTCCGGGTTTCTTTCGAAATGCCGGAGTACACGGCGGATGTCGATGCCCTCGGCACGCTCCG
>Ga0099364_10003892_pt1 | contig 22870 bp, 7 predicted proteins | sample TergutTh196P3_FD_73070 | JGI IMG/M metagenome (GOLD analysis project Ga0099364, IMG submission 73070) | Microcerotermes parvus P3 segment gut microbial communities from Pointe-Noire, Republic of the Congo - Th196 P3 | ecosystem: Host-associated > Arthropoda: Insects > Digestive system > Gut ...
TACCCGCGCTTATGCCGGTCATCGTAATGATGCCGTCGTTATTAACTACGGTGGCTATGCCCGTATCGTCGCTCCGCCAGTTTTGTACGCTCGTGGACTGGTTCCATATTTGCGTAGCTTCTCCTTCGCAAAGCGTAAAGAGGCCTTCGATAGGACGAATATCCGCTGCTGTGCTTATCCGGAAGGTTACTAACTTAGCTGCACTTGCAGGAGCTGTACAGCTGCCCGCTGCATGGCCAGCGATGACCCATACATCTGTATTGACGATCGGATTGATGCCGTAAATATTACCTTGATGCAGGAAGATAGTGCAGTCTTCATCGGCAAACCACATCGGTGTTAAGCCCGCGCTCGCTTGTGCAAAGGCCTCGGCGGGTTCGCCCACACAAGCCGTAGCATTGCGCGTTTCTATTATATCCGCTCCGGTAATTTCTGCTACTATCTCTACTACTACAGGTATTGCAGCACCTAAATCAGCCAAGCAACCGGTGGTCGTGCTGCGGGCTATTACATAGTAAGTACCGCTTGCTGTTACAGCACAACTTGAACCTGTGGATAGAGGAGTACCTGCGCAGGCCGGGTTGTCGTACCAGGCAGGTTCGCAACCGGCGCTCGCCGTGGCGGTCATCGTTACTGTCTCGCCGTAGCAGGCAAGGTGGTCGGTTGACGTCAGGGTAACGCTGCCGCTCGTGCTTTCGCTTACGGTTACCGTCTGTGATACTAAGGCAGTACAGGCGCCTACACCTGTGCCTAACTGACACCAGATAGTAGTTGTACCCGCCGAGATCCCATTCAACTGCATGATAAAGCCGCTGCCGCTGCTGATATCAGTTACCGTGGCGATGCTCGTATTATCGCTCCACCACTGCTTAATGCTCGTAGAGTTATTATATAAGGTAGCTGTACCGTTAGCACAAACCGTGATGTCGCCAGTTATAGGCTGTACATCAGCAGAGGTCGTTATGGTAAAGGTTACTGTCTGGGCTGAAACTGTCGAAGCGGGACATAGCCCTGAAGTGCCGACAGGCAATACCCAGAAGGTCTTGTTTTCCGTTAAGGGATTAACATAATAGGTATAACCCTGTACAGGCGTACCTGAAAGATATTGATTATCATACCACAATACCGTTGTTGCCGTTGAGGCGGTTTCTACATAAGCTATCGCAGGTTCGCCGTAGCAAGCCGTGGCATTATGTACCGCAGTTATATCTGCAGCGGTAGGTTGCTGATGCACTGTTAATACTACCTGTTGGGCAGTCGAAGAAGAAGCTCTACAACTTGTATCATCATAACGTGCAATTACCCAGTAGGTCGTACTTGTAGTAGTTAGGCCTATCGTATAGGTGTTGCCTATATAGGCAGGAGCCCCTGTGCAGGCAGGATTGGTGTACCATTCTACCGTATAACCTGCGACTGTTGCGGCCGTCAAAGTTGCCGGTTCGCCGGCGCATACCGTTGCGCCTGAGGTGCTCGTAATCACTCCTGCAGGCGGGCCCATCTTAACTATCAGGCTCACCGTCTGCACTGATTCTTGTACTACACATTGTGTAATCAGGCTCTTAGCTACTACCCAATAAGTAGCGTTTGCAGTAGCCGGATTTATAGTATAGGTATTTCCTGTATTCACAGGCGTACCTGTGCAAGCTGGATTGTCATACCATACCGGTTCATAATTTGCACTTGCCCAGGCATAGAAGTCAACCTGTTCACCTGAACAAGCCTCTTGCACTGTCGGTGAAACGCCTATGGTTCCTACTCCCGGAGTTTCTTTCAAGTTTATTGTTACAGTTTGCGCTGTGGCCGGCGGTGCAAGACAAGCCGTAGCCGTACTGCTTTCCACTACCCAGTAAGTCGCAGCTGTTGTCGGTGTTACCGTATAATTGTCGCCGGTATATAACCAGTCTGTCAAAGCTGCATCGGCATACCATTCTACCGTATTTGGAGAGGCGCTGGCTGTCATCGTTACCGATTCACCCGGACACACAAGATAATTACTCGGAGAGGCTACTAATGAGGTTCCTGTAGGAGTGGCATTTACGGTTACAGTATAAGATACCGAGGCCGTACAAACTCCGCTACCCAAATCACACCAAATAACCGCAGAACCGGGGGTGAGGCCGGTAACTACTCCGCCAACCACTGTTGCTATAGCCGGAGTATCGCTACGCCATGCCTTTAAGGCTGTTGAGCTATTCGTTAAGGTAATGGTACTGCCTTGGCATACTTCTGTCGGGCCTGTTATCGGCTGTTCATCAACACTTAAGGTCATTACCAGGGTTACAGTCTTGGCTGCTGTTTCCGAAGCGGTGCAGGAGCCTGAGGGGTGAGCCGCTTTTACCCACAAGGTTATTGTTGAGGTTAAAGCACTTACCGTATAGCTGTTGCCGCTACCCAAAAGGTCTGTGCAGCCAAAGTCGCTAAACCACTCGACTGTTAAGCCCGTAGCCGGTTCGGCCATTGCCATAGCCGGTTCGCCTTCGCAGGCCGAACCATTATATACATTTAATATACTGGCTGTTGTCAGATCAGTAAGTACCGTTACGGTTACGGGTTTCGCTTCCGAAGGCTGTCCCGTACAACCTGTAGCCGTACTGCTTGCTACTGCATAATAAGTAGAATTTGAGGTAGGCATTACTATTGTATTACCTGTTCCGAGGAAAGTCAATAACTCGGCGTCGGCATACCATTGTACAACATGTCCTGCCGTAGCCGTAGCCGTTAAGGTGGCGCCGGATCCCAAACATATTTCATAAGCAGCCGGACTTGGCGTTACATCGCTTGCCGTCGGACTTGCTGTTACTGCTACCGTGTAAGATACCGAGGCCGTGCAGGCTCCGCTACCCAAATCACACCAAATTACCGTTGAGCCAATCGCTTCACCCTGCGCTATTCCGGTAAACGAATTTATACTTACTATAGCCGGATTTTCACTGCGCCAAGCCTTTAAGGCGGTTGAAGCATTCGTGAAAGTAGCGCTTTGGCCGTGGCAAATGCTTGTCGGGCCGGTTATCGGTTGTTCATCAACAGCAGTTACTACCTTCAAGGTTACAGACTGCGCTGTCAAACAATGAGCAACACAATTGCTGCCTGTGTACATAGGCACTACCCAGAAGGTCATATCCGTAGTCAGTGCATTTACTGCGTAGTTGTTACCTGTGAACGAAGCTCCCGAACAACCGTTGTTCGTGTACCATACTGCTACCACTCCCGGAACTGTTTCTACGCTGGCAGAGGCCGGTTGGCCGTAACAGGCGGTACCGTTTTGTATGTTAAGTATGCTTCCTGCCGTTAACTGCGGTTTTACCGTTACAGTTACAGTATGCGCCGCTTCACAGTTTGCAGTGTAAATCTTCAGGGTATAGTCGGCTGTTGTAGTCAACAAGCTAAGCGTGTAAGATAAGGACGAGTAAGTTCCGGGGCTGCCGGAGTACAATAGACTTGCTCCTCTTAACCACTCATAGCCGGTTAAAGCTGTGTTGGCGGGCAAGCTTGCCGTTAAGACGGTAGTTCCTTCATAACATACTTCAGCCGGTGCGGCTACTAAACTATTTATCGCCGGAGACGGGATAATTGATAAGGTCGCTGCACTCTCAGTCGTGCCGCAGGTGTTAATCGCTTTATAAGTTACTACCCCGCCATTATCGCTCTCCTGCATGGTGTAAGGCATTGATATTGGCGTTGCATCTAAGTACCAACCCTGCGTAAATATTGGCGCTCCATTATCCTGTACCGCCGGAGTGGCAATATTCAATTGCGCACCGCTACATAAAGGAGGCGTCAAGCTAAAGGAGGCTACCGTTGGTTTGGCATATACTGTTACCGTTACGGTATTCGAGCTTATCGTAGTCGATCCGTCCACCGGTATTTGGTAAGCCAAGGCTGCGCCGTTATGCAGGCTATAAGTTACAGAACTTGAAGGATCATAGTAAACGCCGTCTAAGGTCCAACTGCCCGCACCTGTTTGCACGTGTCCGTTCAGTTCTATTGTCGGCGTACAGGCGCTCAAGTCTAAGGGCGAGCCTTCGCATAATGCCGGAGGACCGAGCGGGCAATGGATAATTACTTCAACCTCGTCCTGTACGCAGATTTCTACCGTATTTGAAGTGGTAGTACCGCACTCATTCGCTATAGCATATTGTAAACTATAGCTATTACTTGTAAAGTCGAAGGTGCTGGCTGAGGTGATAGAAACACCGTTCAGCGTCCAGGTGGCGCCGGTTTGCGTTCCGCCATTCATATCTATAGTGGAAGGAGGCGTCAGCGCTAAAACATCGCCTGATCCTATACATGGAGGCGCTATTAGCGCGTTCATAGAGGGTACGTCTTTCACCGTTACCGTTACCGTATTCGAGGTAAAGGTACCGCAGGTAGCTCCTGCCGTATAACCTAAAGTATAAGTGCCGTAGCTGAGCGTAGTGGCCGGATTGAAATAAGCTCCGTCTAAGGTCCACGAACCGCTCGTGAAGGTACAACTGGTACCCAAACTGATAGTCGGCGTACTTGAGGTCAAATCTAAGGCGGCGCCCGCACATATTGGGTCGGGTGTTGTGATGACAACAGCACCGGTCGAAGGCTCTACTGTTATTGTAAAGGTCGAAGGAGTGCCTGTACAAGTTACGCCGTCTATTACATAATAAGGTGTAACCGTTATCGTGCCCGATATAGGCGTTGAACCGGAATTGTCCGCCGTAAAGGTCGGAATGTTACCTATGCCCGAAGCGCCCAAGCCTATAGCCGTGTTATTGTTTGTCCAGCTTGCTCCGGTGATGGTACCCGCATGGATAATCGGAACGGTGTTCGCGCCGGCTATATAGGTCAGGTTCGGATAAGTGGTAGAGAAGGTCGGTACAGGAACGACTGTTACCGTTACCGTATTCGAAGTAAAGGTACCGCAGGTGGCTCCCGCAGTATAGCCTAATACATAAGTACCGGAACTGAGCGTAGTTGTCGGATTGAAATAAGCGCCGTCCAAGGTCCATGAGCCGCTCGTGAAGGTACAACTGCTGCCCAAGTTAATCGTCGGTGTGCTTGAGGTCAAATCTAAGGCTGTGCCGTTGCATATTGGGTCAGGAGTTCCTATCACAACAGCACCGCTCGAAGGTTGTACCGTTATTGTAAAGGTCGAAGGAGTACCTGTACAGGTTACACCGCCTATTACATAATAAGGTGTAACCGTTACTGTACCCGATATAGGCGTTGAACCGGAATTGTCCGCCGTAAAGGTTGGAATGTTACCTGTTCCTGCAGCGGCTAAGCCTATAGCCGTATTACTGTTCGTCCAGCTTGCTCCGGTGATGGTGCCTGCGTGGATAATCGGAACGGTATTCGCGCCGGCTACATAGGTCAGGTTCGGATAAGTGGTAGAGAAGGTCGGTACAGGAATGACTGTTACCGTTACCGTATTGGAAGTAAAGGTACCGCAGGTAGCTCCAGCCGTATAACCTAATACATAAGTACCGGAAGTAAGCGTAGTTGTCGGATTGAAGTTGGCGCCGTCCAAGGTCCACCAACCGTTCGTAAAGGTACAACTGCTGCCCAAGTTGATAGTCGGCGTAGCGGAGGTCAAATCTAAGGCTGTACCGTTGCATATTGGGTCAGGAGTTCCTATTACCACTGCTCCGCTCGAAGGTTGTACTGTTATGGTAAAGGTCGAAGGAGTACCTGTACAGGTTACGCCGTCTATTACATAATAAGGTGTAACCGTTACAGTACCCAATATAGGCGTTGAGCCGGTATTGGCCGCCGTAAAGGTCGGAATGGTACCTGTACCTGAAGAGGCTAAGCCTATAGCAGTATTACTGTTCGTCCAGCTTGCTCCGGTGATGGTGCCCGCATGTGTAATCGGAACGGTGTTCGCTCCAGCTACATAAGTCAGGTTCGGATAAGTGGTGGAGAGGGTCGGTACAGGAATGACTGTTACCGTTACCGTATTGGAAGTAAAGGTACCGCAGGTAGCTCCAGCCGTATAGCCTAATACATAAGTACCGGAAGTAAGCGTAGTTGTCGGATTGAAATTGGCGCCGTCCAAGGTCCACCAACCGTTCGTAAAGGTACAGCTGCTGCCCAAGTTGATAGTCGGCGTAGCCGAAGTCAAGTTCAAGGCTGTGCCGTTGCATATCGGCGCAGGAGTTCCTATTACCACTGCTCCGGTGGACGGTTGTACGGTTATAGAGAAAGTCGAAGGAGTTCCTGTACAGGTTACCCCGCCGATTTCATAATAAGGCGTTACCGTTATGGTGCTTGATACAGGCGTTGAGCCGATATTGGTTGCCGTAAAGGTCGGAATGGCACCTGTGCCTGAAGAGGCTAAGCCTATAGTTGCATTATTGTTTGTCCAGCTTGCTCCGGTGATGGTGCCTGTGTGCGTAATCGGAACGGTGTTCGCGCCGGCTACATAAGTCAGGTTCGGATAAGTGGTGGAGAAAGTCGGTACCGGAATGACTGTTACCGTTACCGTATTTGAGGTAAAGGTACCGCAGGTGGCTCCCACCGTATAGCCTAATACATAAGTACCGGAACTGAGCGTAGTTGTCGGATTGAAATTAGCGCCGTCCAAAGTCCACCAACCGCTCGTGAAAGTACAACTGCTGCCCAAGTTGATAGTCGGTGTAGCTGAAGTCAAATTCAAGGCTGTGCCGTTACATATCGGTGCAGGGGTTCCTATAACCACTGCTCCGCTCGACGGTTGGACTGTTATTGTAAAGGTCGAAGGAGTTCCTGTACAGGTTACCCCGTCTATTACATAATAAGGTGTAACCGTTACCATACCGGAAATAGGCGTTGAGCCGGAATTGGCCGCCGTAAAGGCCGGTATCATACCTGTGCCTGAAGAGGCTAAGCCTATAGCAGTATTACTGTTCGTCCAGCTTGCTCCGGTGATGGTGCCCGCATGTGTAATCGGAACGGTGTTCGCGCCGGCTACATAGGTCAGGTTCGGATAAGTATTGGAGAAGGTCGGTACAGGAATGACTGTTACTGTTACCGTATTTGAGGTAAAGGTACCGCAGGTAGCTCCCGCCGTATAACCTAAGGCATAAGTACCGGAACTGAGCGTAGTTGTCGGATTGAAGTAGGCTCCGTTTATAGTCCACGAACCGCTCGTGAAGGTACAACTGCTGCCCAAGTTGATAGTAGGCGTAGCCGAAGTCAAGTTCAAGGTTGTGCCGTTACATATCGGCGCAGGAGTTCCTATCACCACTGCTCCAGTGGACGGTTGTACCGTTATTGTAAAGGTCGAAGGAGTTCCTGTGCAGGTTACGCCGCCGATTTCATAATAAGGCGTTACCGTTATGGTACTGGAGATAGGCATTGAGCCGGAATTGGTCGCCGTAAAGGCAGGTATCGTACCTGTGCCTGAAGAGGCTAAGCCTATAGTTACGCTATTGTTAGTCCAGCTCGCTCCGGTGATGGTGCCCGTATGCGTAATCGGAACGGTGTTCGCACCGGCTACATAAGTCAGGTTCGGATAAGTATTGGAGAAAGTCGGTACAGGAATGACTGTTACCGTTACCGTATTTGAGGTAAAGGTGCCGCAGGTAGCTCCCGCTGTATAACCTAAGGCATAAGTACCGGAACTGAGCGTAGTTGTCGGATTGAAATAAACGCCGTCCAAGGTCCACGAACCGCTCGTGAAAGTACAACTGCTGCCCAAGTTGATAGTCGGCGTAGCCGAAGTCAAATTCAAGGCCGTGCCGTTACATATCGGCGCAGGAGTTCCTATCACCACTGCTCCGCTCGACGGTTGTACCGTTATTGTAAAGGTCGAAGGAGTGCCTGTACAGGTTACGCCGCCTATTTCATAATAAGGTGTAACCGTTACTGTGCCCGATATAGGCGTTGAGCCGGAATTGGCCGCCGTAAAGGCAGGTATCGTACCTGTGCCTGAACCGGCCAAACCTATAGCCATATTATTGTTCGTCCAGCTTGCTCCGGTGATAGTGCCTGTGTGCGTAATCGGAACGGTGTTCGCGCCGGCTACATAGTTCAGGTTCGGATAAGTAGTGGAGAGGGTCGGTACAGGAATGACTGTTACCGTTACCGTATTGGAAGTAAAGGTGCCGCAGGTAGCTCCAGCCGTATAACCTAATGCGTAAGTACCGGAACTGAGCGTAGTTGTCGGATTGAAATAAACGCCGTCCAAGGTCCACGAACCGCTTGTAAAGGTACAACTGCCGCCCAAGTTGATAGTCGGCGTAGCCGAGGTCAAACTCAAGGCTGTGCCGTTGCATATTGGTGCAGGAGTTCCTATCACCACTGCTCCGCTCGACGATAGTACTGTTATAGTAAAGGTAACAGGAGTGCCTGTACAGGTAAGGGTACCTATAGCATACACAGGTGTAACCGTTATTGTGCCCGATATAGGCACGGGGCCGGTATTGGTCGCCGTGAAGGCAGGTATGGTTCCTGTGCCTGCACCGGCCAGACCTATAGCCGTATTATTGTTCGTCCAGCTTGCGCCTGTAAGCGTTCCGGCGTGAGCAATCGGGTTTGTTAACGCACCTGCCGGGTAGGTCAGGTTCGAATAAGTTACCGAAGATGCCGGAATTGGAGCAACTGTTACTGTTACCGTATTCGAGGTAATCATGCCATAGCTGGTATTTACCTTGTAGCCTAATGACGCACCGTTATGCAAGGCATAGTTCATTGTTGTCGCAGTATTGAAGTCAGCGCCGTTCAATGTCCAGGTGCCCGGAGGCGAGGGTGCAGTGTAAGTGTGGCCATTCAGGTTAATGGTCGGCGTACAGCTTGTCAAATTCAAGGTCGAACCCTCGCATACCGCCGGAGGACCGGGGTTGCACGGTATCACTATGGAAGGCACGTCCTGTACGCATATTATTACCGTATTTGAAGTTGTGGTACCGCACTCGTTTGCCACGGCATATTGAAGCGTCTTACCGTTATCAGAATAACTAAAGGTAGTAGATGTGGTAATGGTAGCGCCGTTCAATGTCCAGGTCTCGCCGCTCTGCGTACCGCCGTTCATGGTTACGCTCGGTTTCACTGAACCAAGCGGTAATACCTGTCCGGAGCCTATACATGACGGAGTGCCTAAGCTGCCCAGTAACGGCTTGTCTTTTACTGTAATAGAGACCGTTCCTGAGGTAAAGGTACCACATTCGGTGTCTATCACATAAGCCAAGGCATGTCCATTCTGCGTATAACTTACCGCTGTTGTTGTCGGGTTAAAATAAACGCCATTTAAGGTCCACGACCCGCCTGTTTGCGTAAGGCCGTTCAAGGTTATGCCGGGAGTTGTGATGCTCAACATTGAACCTGCGCAAATCGGCAACGGAGGTGTAGGAGTTACGATGGTGGCAGGGCCTTTTCGCACTATATAGAAAGGAGCGGAATACACCGTGTCGGGGTCTGCACAATTTGCGTTGGAAACCATTCGGCAGGTAATAGTACCATTGCTCAGCGGCACATAATAGTAAGTCGAAGCCGTAGCGCCACCGATGGGTGTGCCGTTTAAGAACCATTGATAAAGCGGCGTTGTCCCGCCGTTAGTGGGCGTTGCCGTAATAGTTATGCCCTTACCCGCACATATTTCGGTAGGAGTTTGCGAATAACCGTTCAGCGCCAATAGGCAACAGGCAGTAAGTAACAAACAGTAACGCATAACGCGTAACGCAAATCCCTTCGCGCTGCTCTGGGCAGGCTCAGTAATCTTATTAATCATCGATTTTGATTTGGTTTTCATATCTTCAGTCTTTTTTATAAACGGTTTGTACTACATACACACAGCCCGGACAACCTTCTGCCATCTCCTGTGTAAAATATGTTTTTTCGCCTTCTACCCTGTAGCTTAATACAAGAGGCGCAGGCGTAAAATGAATCTCTATCGTGCTGCCTGTCCAAATATATTCTCCTTGGAAGTAGCTATCCGCCAGAGAAAGGCTAAGCGTATTTTCGGTAAACTGCAGGGCGTCAAACAAAGCAACAAAGGGATTATCCTTCATCGCACTCAGCTCTACTGTCTCTGTGTTGCTACCTGTAACCTTCTGTACCGTCGCTTTTTCTAATACCCAGTTCCCTTCCAAAGGAGCAACGGTTTCGCCTATAACAGGCGCAGCTTGGTTTGTTAGCGCCAAAGACCATAAAGGAAAGCACACTAACAATAATACAGCAAATTTCATTTTCATAAGTATTCTGTTTTTATTTTTATTTCTAACACCCTGAACATCAACATCATAAGTACTTAGTACGCTCATGACGAAACATGTAATTAATCCTTTTTACTTTGTTGAATTTAAGCGCTTTACATCTGAATAGCACAGACAAACGTGTTAAATTGAACAGCCAAAATTAAAGATTTCTTTTTTGTTTTAAACAAAATATTAACATTCTTTAACAAATAACACGGTTTTTTAACAATATTTAACAATTAACTGCTTATTTGCTTAGTTCTTTAACTGTTGATGTGCAAGTTATGGGTTATGAATTATGGGATATGGGTTATCAAAGTCCGAGAGGACTTGGTAGTAGTATGGGTTCTCTTCTTGACACATCGAGCTGCGCTACGCTTGCACGAGGTTATCCATGTACAAGTTCTGTCGGACTTTTGTTTATTTGATATGCGATGTGCGACCACTATCCATTCTCAATTCTCAACTCTCAATTCTCAACTAACTTAATCCGGCACTCCCGAAACGCTTATCGCCGGAATGACTGTTGGCGTTACAGCTACCGTTAAACCGGAGGAAGTAACAGGATTTGGATTAGGGCAGGTTGCGCTTGATGTCAATACGCAAGTTATTATATCGCCGTTTACCGGTTCATAAACAAAGGTCGAACCAATTTCGCCGGTGACAGGTGCGCCGTTAACCCTCCATTGATAACCCGGCGGACTGCCGCCGTTGGTAACACTCGCCGTGTAGGTCTCAGAAGTACCCGAACAGGTAGCCGTAGCGCCCGAAATACTTATCGTGGGCGTTACGGTGGGCGTTACGGTTACTGCTACGGCAAGGCGGTTGTTTACTGCATTCTCGCAGGTAGTCGGATTGGATACGCCGACATAGTAGGTAGTCGAAGTTGTTAAAATGCCGGTAGTGTAGGTAGCGCCGGTATGTAGAGGAACAGTAGCTGTTTGCGAAGCATACCAGTTGAAGGTGGAAGAAGCAAGACCACTCGTAGCCGTCAAAGTGGCGGCCGTACCGCTGCAGATACTTACTCCCGATGCCGTAATATTAGCTGTGGTAGCAGCAGGGTTGATGGGAATGGCTACCGGTGTGCGCGAGGGCGATTCACAATTGGCGGCATTTACCGCAGACACATAATAAGTGGAGGACGAAGCCGGCGCTGTAAGTCCGGAAATGACTCCCGAATTGACGGGCGACTGTCCTAAGAGCGTTCCTCCTGACGATGCGGTATATACTTTGTAATAATAACCCACAGTAGTCGGCGCTATGATGCTAAACAAGGTGTTCGGACACATGGCGGATACAGGGTTCACCGCAGGAGCGACAGGCAACTCATGAATCGTTACCGTAACGCTCACCTGGTCGCTTTCGCAACCGGTAGCGGTATTATATTGCACTACATAATAAGTCAATACGGTAGCCGCAGAGGTGGGAACCGTAGTAGTTGACGTAATGGTGGAACCGCCGCTGTTATAATATCGTATAGCATAAGAACTGCTTGTAGCAGAGGCGCCTGTGATAGCGGCAATAGTTTGCGCCGTAGCGTTCTGGCAAAACGAAGCCGAGGTATTGGGAACTGTGGGCAAGGGTGGTTTTGGATTCACTTTAACTACAATAGTTTGAGACATGGGCAAACCGCAATTCTCAGGGGTTACTGTTACCGTATAAGTTCCCGACATACCCGGAACAGCGTTTGGAATAGTAGGATTTTGCACCGTGGAAGTCCAGCCGTTAGGCCCTGACCAGGTATAAGACGTTTGCCCTAAGGTAATACAATTCAATTGAATAGCGCCTCCTTCGCAAAATTCGTTGTTCTGACTGCCGCTATACACTATTTGCGCCGAACTCAAGTCCAAAATGGTTACCGACTGGTCGAACGAGGTATTACAGACATTGTCGATTACCCGCACAACAAATGTTTGATTGGCATTGCCATGCGAAAAGGTTCCGGCGCTGTTGGTCTGGTAAAGCGTCAATAGGTCCGATGACCAGAGCTCATAGGTATAATTGCCCGATCCGTTTGCCCCTTGCACGCGAATATTTCCTGTCAAGCCGCCGCCTGCACAGACATAAGCCGAGGTAACGGAAACGTCTAATTCCAACTGTTTCTTGGTATAGTTTACCACTATGGTAGAAGCCGCACAATAATTAGTCTGATTAGTGCTTTGACTGTATGTCATTTTGATGACATAGCTTCCCGAAGCCGGTAAAAGCAACGATCCGCCCGCTGCTACCCCTGTTCTGTCCACGGTTACGCCGACCGGGGCAGTTTCTATAGAAAACCAGGTAGTGCTGGTAACAGACGAAGCGCCTTGAACATAGCCTAATTGACCCGTAGGATAAATTTCTAAGCCGTCGCAGGTTTCAGTTGATGTATAACTGAGCGGGGTAACTATACGATAAAAGAGCGGATTAATACTGTATGTTTGCGGCGCACAGGTAGGCACCGTTACTCTAAACGAATAGATTCCCGGGACGTTCAGCGGATAAGGCGCCGGCTGAGAGGTATAATTAGTAGCGGATGAGAAGGGATATACGTTAGATACGGCTGTGGTTGTCGTAATATCCGGATAAGTAGGAGTCGGGGCGCCGGGCGGCCCGCTTAAATATTCAATGCGAGTGCCGATAGGAAAAGTTCCTTGGCTATAACTTATCAGTACATAACCGCTCAATATTCCATTAATGGTAGGAGGTAATGAACCGGAAAGGCAGTTACTGGTGCCATAGGATGCGGATATATTACTCATAGGGGTTGTGGCCATTAAATTGTAGGTCCATGTTTGCCCGCTGTAATCCCTGTATTCAATTCTGGCGCCGTAAGGTATATTATTGGCGACTTGATAAACGTTTGCAGTAGAAACGGGACTGCTCCAGGGCAATATCACCACAGCGCCGCTATTGGTTGTTATCCGCCACTCGTAGGGCAGGCAAAAAGTATATAGACTGGCATAAGTAGGATAATGACTTACCGTAAAATCAGTACAGGTAACATTGCTATACTGAAGGGATGTAGAGTAGCTGGTGTATAATGATACTGTTCTCAGCAGGGCAGGCGGACAAGCGCTTCCTACAATTCTCACCCATATCGCCACATATTTATTCTGCGCCCTGAACTGATCGAAGGGTACCGACAAGCTGTAATTCATATATGTTGTTGGCGTTGCCCAACCTGTAACCGGCGGGGTAGTATTATTTTCGTTGAAAGCTACCTCGTAATACTTTGCCGCATTATTAAAATAATGGTCATAGGCATCATGAGTAGTATTAGCAGTTGTATTATACACGACATATAGCCTGACGGACTGGCAATCTGTCAATGTAGCAGCAGCAACGGTAGGCATATATGGATAATTATAGGCAAATCCCGCGGCAAAATCTGCGCTCGCTGTCGCTATAGTGGCATTCAATGTAGTGTTATACGTGCAATCATCTATTATGGAAAAAGTATAGTTGCCGGCAGGAAGGTCGTCGAAATTGTAAGTAGCGGAAGGAGGCGTGCCGGAAAGCGTGGTGATGGTAGCGGAAGTAGGCCCTGTGTAGCCCACCGGATATGCTGTCATCGTAATAACAAAGGGTACGCGTCCGTGCTGAATTACAATCGGGATTTTTCCCGAAGGAATGCAGGACAGGGTTTTACGTATTGTTCCAAGATAAACGTTGGGCACGGTATAGTTGCTGGTTACCGATATGGTTGCTGTGGTAGAATGTACCGTCCACGAACCTGAAGTCGTGCAAAAAGCGCGCAGTCCGACAGTGTAATTGCCGGGCGGCACATCGGTCAAGGTACCGCCGGGGGCCTGCGCCCAGGGACGCGAATAAGATGAACCGCCAACGGGAACAATGTTGTATTCGGCAGTGGACATCTGGAGATTGGGCAAATCAGAGCCTGATACGGAAACGCCAATGGTTCCGTTCGATTGACAGGTAGAAATCGTAGAGTTAAGACTAATGTTAATATTGGTACACTGGGCAGATACAGTATGATAGCCAAATATTGTCAATGCAATGGTTAAAAAATATAACTTAAACTGTTTTTTCATCTTTTATAATTTATAAAATTAACGAATAGTTTTTAAAAACATTTTCAGAACGTTTTGGTGCATGGCGCCGGTAGCATCATGGCACAAGACCTCGTGTGTCAATACAAGTATATCTTCCTCCGCTCTTTCTATTGCATAACGAAAGGTCATTGCCGGAATATCTTCAGGCGCTGCTTCGTCCCGCCAGTGGAGTTCCAACCATGCGGAACCATCTTCCGATTCTTGTAGTCGGTACTCAACGTTTTGTTTCGATGTCAACAGCATTTCTACCATAGCTCCATGTTCGAGGAAATGTATGCCTCTGACGCCTTCGCCAAAACAAAACGGCAATAACCGCCCCAAATCATCGGGCGATGTGATTTCTTCTCTCAACACGAGCGCAGGCGGTTGTTCGGTATGTTCCCAGTACTCCGCTTTTTCAAAAAGCCAGACTCCGGAAAAATCCGCTTCGGTTATTTTTTGGTTTCTCTGCGCAAAAGCTATATCTGCAAGCAGTAAGCAGAAAACAGTAAGCAGTAAGTGGTAAATGATTGAGGAAATTTTCATGGTTGTTGATATGTTGAGTTATGAATTATGAGTTATGAATTGCTGATTTGCTTGTTTGCTTATATAAAAAAATACAAAGATATGGATTAATTTATTATTTTAAACCTTTTTATTAAAAAATAGTCTAATATACAAAAGCTCCCTATTTGATACTGAGTTGGTTATGCTTATTTGATGTGCGATTATGCGATATGCGACCACTAACAACTAACCACCATTCATTTTCAGCCATCATTGCAGGTTGCTTCGTCCCTCGCAATGACGGCGAAGCAATCAATTCTCAACTCTCAATTCTAATCAGGTACGGCTGTTATCGTTGCCGAAGGGATTACTGTTGGCGTTACCGTCATTGTTATCGCATTAGAGGTAACCGTACTCGGACTGGCGCAAGGATCACTCGAAGTCAGTACGCAGGTAATTACATCGTTGTGGTCGGGGACATAAATAAAGGTCGAACTAATTTCGCCAACAGCAGGAGCACCGTTAACCCTCCATTGATAGCTCGGAGAGCTTCCCTGATGCGCCATATTGCTTAGCGTATAGGTGATGCTCGTGCCGGCGCAAACATTATTATCAGAAGCGGTAATCGTGGCAGCAGGCGTGGCGCTGGCAGTTACCGCTACAGTAGTCGTAACAGGCGAACAACCCGTAACATAACTGAGGGTTACGGTATAAGTCCCCGACATACTGGCGCCCAAGTTAATAGCGCCTGTTGAACTGTTAATCGAAAGTCCTGAAGGCGAGGCGCTGTATGCGCCGCCGACAGGCCCGGTATGTACAACAGCTGCCGTACCAACTGCGCAATACGGCGAACCGGGATAACTGATAGTCGGAAGTGGACTCAGCGTGGTAACCGTACTGAGATTACCCGCATAGTCAACAGCCTGTATGTGGATATAATTCGACAGATTGCTTACCGTATAAGTAACAGCCGCATTATCGACTGCCGAAATAAAAACGGTCGCTACATTTAATGTGTCTGGAGCGCCGGAGGGATTACTGTCTTCCGATACAAAGAAACCGCGCAGGCCTGACTTATTTTGCACTATTAATTCGTTGGAAACAATTACATCGTTATAATCAATAGTGTTCGTTGCCTGAACATAGAACTTATACTCGGTGCCGTTATCGTAAGACGAGATATCTATGATGCTGCAGTCAGCGCTTTGCCGATTGGCTGCAGGCGCTTCGGGGGCGTCCGCATCGGGGGCGGAGCACACATCGGCATCGGTGTCCGTGGTAAACTGGGCCAAGTACCATAAGGTGTTCGCAATAATCTTCCGTTCATCAACAGTGGACGACCCGCTCGAATGTCCCGTTTGAATCATGGCCGCATTGTTCCAAGTGGTCAGGTACCAGTCGTTAGTTCCGCCGTTAACAACTACCGGTGGATTAAGCCAGGCCGGATGAGAGTTAACAACAGGGTAGTTCATCCAAATAACGCCTTTGGCGCCCTGGTCTGTCGTATGCGTAGGCGGAATCTCTAAATCACTGCCATAAGGAATATGGTGAGGATACTTGAGCAAAAAGCCGTCATTCACAACTCTGATGGTATCGCTGCCCCTCGGTGGGTAAACATTCCCGCCGGTAATGATTATATTCGTCTTATCCGACAGGGTGGTAAACCACGGCCGACTGGGTTGCTGGGTATCATGACCGAAGAGTACTCCGCGGCCTGCATCAAGATAATCTCTGACTGCAGAAGAAGATACCGAATTGAGGTCTTGGCTAAAAAAGGAATCCCATGAACCAAACATAAGAACATCGTACACATACTCCCCGCTGCCATTTTTCAGAAAACTGTCCGGATTAGCATTAAAGCTCGTGATGTCTATCGGTGTAACATTTATCTTCCCCAGTCCGATAGCCAAGTCGTGCATCCAGCTTTGCAAGTTATTTGACGCAGGGTTGTTGGGATATATATTCAGCACCGAAATGTTTTTATCATAGTTCGTGGAGGTGGTTTGCCAATCGAGAAGCGCCTCGTCCCACTGGTAGAGCGTAAAACCATAATTCCCAAAAGGCGTTACAGGCTGCCACGCCCATTCCAACTGCAAGCAATTATTCGCATTGCCTGTTGAAGTCAGCGCAAGGCCGACCGGTTGTATCGTTACCGTTTGCGGAGCGGTAGAACTGCTCGTGCAGCCATTCGCATTCTTAACGCTTACCGAGTAGGTGGAGGTAGTCGTCAAAATCGTTGTGTAGCTATTGGAAGTGGTGGTGGCGGCAGCGCCGCCTATATCCCATGTATAAGTCATGGCAGGTGTTGATCCGCTGCTTACCGTAGCGGTAAAGGTAACGGGAGAACCCGAATAGGCTGTTGACGGATTGGCCACAACACTCACTGCAGGCGGATCGTTCAGCCATACCAGACCCATATACACCGAGTCGGCTGTAGCCCCGCTGTAGCGCACCGACATCGAAATGCTGTGCGAACCGCAGGCGCCGCCGAAGGCAGAGGCCGGAACAGTTACCGTATTCGAGGTATTGGTATTTTCGGCAACAGGATAAGCTGCGCCGTCAACTAACCACTGAACCTGTGTAAAGGGTTTTTCTATGGTGCGCGTCAACGTTATGTTATCTGTTGTTTCAAAGGTATGCGTTGCCTCTTCGGTCTCCGTGTAATACACATCGCTGAAAGGCGTTGTTTTGGTCGTAATGGTATAATACACCTGCAGGTTAAAGGCGCCCGCGCCCGCGGAATAAATATAGGATTCATACTCGCCATAGCCCACCATGTAAGCAATAATCCCTGCCGGATTAGCCAGTTCTATCAGCACATCATCGCTTGCCGTGTATTCCTCATAGGCAATTACATAATTTGGATTAGTCAGATTGGTAAAAAAAGTCAGGGGCACATTTTGGGATACTCCGCTGCGCGTTTCTTTCATTACCATGCTACCTTCGGATCCTGCCGGTATCATCACGTGTAACCGGTGATAGGTTATCACACTGCTCCCTACCGGAACAAAGGGGGTTAATATGGCGTTGGCCACCCGTTGCTCTACAGGCGAGATCCACTTGATGCAGGGTGCGTGCCCCAATATGTGTCCTACAAGAAAGGGCTTGTCGGAGGTTAGTTCTATTACACCTGTGGAATTATTCATATAAGCGCTATCAATAGTTCCGTCAGGAGTAAAAAAAGCGTCCACATCATGTTTATTCAACAGGATATTCGTGCTTGTTCCCTCCATCGTTTTTGTTATGGTGGTGTTGTCTTCCAAGGCAATTACTTTAATATAATCAACACCCTGAGGATTGCCTATATAGCTGTCTTCCGGACTCATACTCCAAATTATATAATTTTTCCCTGCGGTATTGGTAGGAAACATTTGTTCAAAATTATGATCGCAAGCGCCGCCGGGAGCTGCCCAACCACAGGTTACAGCGCTAAAAACCGCTATGTTATGATTGGATTCTACGGTATAACCTGTTAAGTCAGAACCGTAGTAGTAGTCATTATAAATATAAGGCTCGTTATAAGCCGTTATGCTTTGATTGGACAGTACGTCTAAGCCATAGGGGTCCTTGATGGTAAATGTAGTGCCGGGAGTCGGCGCAATAATCGCAATAAGTGGCGATATTCCATCATTAGAAATTATAGTATAATGATTGCCCAGCGCAGTTACCGGCAATATTGCCGTGGCATCAGAGGTAGCGATCTGCATATTAAGCGCGAATACGCCTATGTTTTTTGTAGAGGTTATTTTCATCATATTGGTAGATGTTCCTGATGCAGATAAATCGTTATATGATTTACTTTTATCGGTATCTAAGGTATATACGCCCGGCGTATAATATACATTATTTTCTAAATAAGTGCCGTCGCCATATTCGGCGGTAATATAACAGGCCTCCGTTACCACATATCGAATCTGACAAGCAATAGACATGTCATCATCATAATTTGCTGTAAATGTAAGATAAAACTCCGTTCCTTCGGTAGCGTTGCCTTGCGAATAACCGGTTATGGCCGACAGTCCGAATAGCAAGGCGATAAAAAATTTCTTCATACTACTTATTGTTTTCATGGCTGACTTTTTTATAAATGGTTTGAATGAAATACGTACAACCTTCGCAACCAACCGATATTTGTTGCGTAAAGCACACCTTTTCGTCTTTTATAACATAATCCAATAGCAGCGGCGCTGACATAAAAGGAATTTTTATTGCCTTGTCTGTCCAACTATATTTGCCTTGAACATAGGTATTCCTAAAAGGAAGGCTCAGCCTGTTTCCTTTAAATGTCAAGGTATCGTACAAAACGATAGACGAATTGTTTTTTACCGTATTTACGTCTATTGCCAAGGTGTCGCTGCCTGTAATTTTGAAGGCGGCAGCATTTTCTAATACCCATTGCCCCTCCAACGGAGAGGCGGCTTCAACTGTCTGTGCAAAAGCGCCGGAAGGCAGAAGGCTGAAAGCGGCAAACAGAAGGCAGAAAGCGACGAGGGTTTGGGTTGGGTTGGGTTTCATATTTGTTTAATTGTTTAATTGTTTATGAGTTGTTAGTGATTAGTTGTTGATTTGCGATGTGCGACACTAACCGCTAATCACTCATCAATTCTCAATTAATCCGTTACTACCGTAATGTTTAGCGAAGGCGTTACCGGCGGACTTGCCGTTACTGATACTGCTGCGCTCCTTTGAGAGAAACAGCTTCCATCAAAATAAGCGACGCTGTAAGTTCCTGTTGTTGCCGCCGTATAGGTACTTAATGTTGCTCCAAAAATTTCAGCATCATCTTTATACCACTGAAACTGGATAGCTCCGCCGGCTCCGGTGGCTGTCAACAGCACCGTCTCGCCGGCGCATATACTCGGATTAGCAGGGCTTATTCCGGGCGGCGATGAGGCAGCGTCAATAGCAACAATTACATAAGCCTCTATAAATTCCTTGCCTATGAGGGCGCCGCCTACCGATTCTATCCATGATATATTACGCAGAGAGCCGGAAGTTTGGGCTTTGGCCGCAATTAGCAAGCGCGCCGTATCTTGAGGCGCTAAAACAGGAATATTCCATGTTAACTTGTGGGTTACCGCGTTATAGCTTGTTGCGCTTCCCATCAGAGGGGTTGCGGAAATAAAGTCCCAGTCCATGCCAAGGCTGTCGGTTATAACTATATTCGTATAAGTGCTCGGTTGTTGCAGTTGGTTGCTGTTGTTGATTACCTCCAGCGTAAAAACGGTGGTTCCGTCAATACATGAGGAAAGAGAATTGGCTGATTTGCTAAGTTCGAATGTTCCGAACGATTTTGTATTATTGGAAAGATTACAGTCGCTGAATGCGCCGGCGGCAGGGAAATTTGCGCCGTCATCCAACAAGCGCACATAGAATTTCGTAGGCATGGGCGAAAGCCCGGAGATTGTTTTGATAATGGTGATTGTTTGGCCGGGCGATAAATCCACTCCCAGCGTGGCGTTAGCCGAGGCCAGAATATTAGCGGGCGCTATATCGTTTTGGTAATAACGTATAGGCGTAGCGGTCGGCGCAACAGCCAGTCCCTGATTACCTGCAACAATAGTAATTTCTACAGCGGAAGCCGACAAGATGGTAATACTGCCGCTAAGAATGTAAACATCAGGAGAAAGGTCTATGGGGCAAAAAGAGGTTTCGCTCACATAAGGCGCCTGCATGGGGCCGCCATTATACAAACGTAAAGTATTGGAATTACAGTCTATGTCTACTCTTGCCATATCTGAAACATTACTCGCAATTGTCAGGTCAGTATTAATCAGCAAATTACTATACAACTGCTGATTCCATACCGGAGGACAGGAGGCCCATTTGGAAGCGCCGCCTTCAAAACAATATAAATAACCGGAACCTGTAACTAAAATATTAGCGCTTCCATTGCCAGTTACATCAGCAACAATCGGCGTTTCAATTAATGTAGGCGATGTTGCCGGCATGCTAAAAACCGTAACAGGTATGCCGCCGCCGGAGGCATCAAGAATGCGTAAAACCTGTTCATCACGGTAAACCAATTCTAAAAGACCATCCAAATTAAAGTCAAAATAAGTAAATGTAGCCAAACCTGAATTTTCATTGGTTGGCATTGTCCATTTTGTAAAAAATGAAGTCCCGTCAAAACCCATACAGGTAAATTTATTGCCGCTGCTGTTGTAGCAAATTTCCGGATAATTTTTTCCGTCCGGCGCAAGTATTCCGTCAATATCACCTACAACCGGATAAGCAGTATAGCCTACAACCGTAGTAAAAGAGCCTATTACTCCCTGTGCAGAACTGACACCGGGAGCGGGCGCTAAGGCAGGTGTCCACACAATCATCTGGCCGGCAACTGAATTACTATGGTCGCTATCATGATACACCAAATCAACAAAGCCATCAAGATTAACGTCAGCCGCCATATTCGACCCCTCTTTACCGGCAGGAATAGCCGGACAGCGTTTCCACAAGGTAGCGGTAACACCGTCATACTTATATACATCCGTACCTACGCATATTTCAGGTATGCCGTCGCCGTCCAAATCGACCGCATAAGGCGTTGCGGCATAAATAGTTCCGGAAGGAGAACCGCCAGAACATGCAATCCCCTCAAAGTTCAACGCTGTTGGGCATATTGTTCCATCAGCCCTTATAATATGACCTGCAGCAATAAATTCCGGTACACCGTCCCCATCAAGGTCGGCTACAAAAGGAGTGGGCGGATAGGTGTAGCTCCTGCCGTTTATATTTGGTAAATTTATTGACCAAACAGTTGTAAATACTAAAGGTCTTACACCCGGAGCACTTGTTATCTTATATAAAGTTGCTGTTCTCGTAGCCGTTACATTAAATATTTCAGCCTGTCCGCAACGATCCACATCGCATATCAGAAATGAAGTTGTATTAAGCGAAGGCGTTATTATTGTCCCTATGCCGGCACCTGTTAGTCCATCAAAGAATAAAATATTACCAGCGGATCCGGCTACTAAAACCTCAACATTGCCGTCGCCATCTATATCTCCGGCTAACGGCGTTGAAGCATTAGAGACCCCCGGAGCACTCCATAGCTGTGATATTTGAAAAGCAAAAGGCGGACGCGTACCGCTACAATCCTGCGTATTGGGAATAAGATTGTTTTGCGCTATACTGCCTAAGGGCAAGAGCAGACAGCAAGCAGTAAGCAGCAGGCTATATGTTGTTCGTTTGTTCATGCTTATTTCACTGTCCTTTTTATGTTGATTTTTTTAAATAAAAACGCCATCGTCCGGTAAACTCTTCCCTGGCACCGTCCTGCAAGTTTTTCACATAATAAAACTCCGAGGTAGAAAGGATGAGTTCGCCATCATTAATTTTATACTGATAATTGTATCCAAGAACCCCTTCTACTATTTGTATTTTGTCGTTTTCAAGGGTATATGTTGCCGGAAAATTTTCCTCCCTGTCAGAGTAGCTTAATACCATCTCTTCAGCATTTATCAATTGTATTGCCTGTGGGAAACGGATAAGATCTTTCACCTCATCTGTTGTATTGTACGAGGTTGTTTGAGTTTTGCCTCCGGAACTCTCCTCCATGGTTATCCGCACTACCGTCCACAGTCCTTGCGGCAACGCTTCGGCCGACTGCGCAAAAATGACGGAAGGCAGAAAGCAGAAGGCGGCAAGCAGTAAGTGGTAAATGTTTGGGGAAATTTTCATTTTGTTTATTTGTTAAGTTATGAATTGTTATGAGTTATGAGTTATGAGTTATGAGTTATGAGTTATGGGTTATGAATTATGAGTTATGAGTTATGAGTTGTTATTGCTTATTTGGGATATGCGATATGCGACCACTATTCATTATCAACCGTCATTGCGAGGAACGAAGCAATCAATTCTCAACTCTCAATTAAATTAATCAGGCGTTGCCATAACGCTCACCGAGGGAATTACTGTCGGTATCATCGTCATAGTTATGCCGTTTGATGTAACAGGGTTGGAACTGACACAAGCGGCGTTCGATGTCAATAAGCAAGTAATGATATCGCCGTTGTCGGGTTCATAAACAAAGGTTGAACCGGTTTCGCCAACAACAGGTGCGCCGTTAACCCTCCATTGAAAACTCGGCGAGCTTCCCTGATTCACCATATTGCTTACCGTATAGGTTATGCTCGTTCCCGCGCATACATTATTATCGGAAGCGGTAATCGTAGCCGCAGG
>Ga0099364_10003893_pt1 | contig 22869 bp, 24 predicted proteins | sample TergutTh196P3_FD_73070 | JGI IMG/M metagenome (GOLD analysis project Ga0099364, IMG submission 73070) | Microcerotermes parvus P3 segment gut microbial communities from Pointe-Noire, Republic of the Congo - Th196 P3 | ecosystem: Host-associated > Arthropoda: Insects > Digestive system > Gut ...
CGGTACGCGAGCTGGGTTCAGAACGTCGTGAGACAGTTCGGTCCCTATCTGCCGTGGGCGCAGGATATTTGAATGGGGCTGTCCCTAGTACGAGAGGACCGGGATGGACGCACCTCTGGTGCACCAGTTGTCACGCCAGTGGCACAGCTGGGCAGCTATGTGCGGTGTGGATAAACGCTGAAAGCATCTAAGCGTGAAGCCCGCCATGAGATAAGATATCCCACTCCTAAAAGGAGGTAAGACCCCAAGAAGACTACTTGGTAATAGGCTCTATGTGTAAGCATGGCGACATGTTCAGCTTTAGAGTACTAATCGGTCGAGGGCTTGACCTGTTTTTGATTTAGAATCAATATTCGTAAAATCTAATCTCTCAAGCAATTGCAGCCCGTACCAATGTGAATGCGGACATATATAGTTCGCGCCATGACCAAGTCATGTGGATGAATGTGGACGTCAGTTCATGTGCAGTTCACGCCCCCGCATTTGCGGTAAAGCTTACCAAAGCCAATGCTTCGTTGTTCAGTTTTCAGCGTTCAGGCGCTAGAGTGTGTCACACACTCCACAATCGGTGTCGATAACGGTGAGGCTCCACCCGTTCCCATTCCGAACACGGCAGTTAAGCTCACTTGTGCCGAAAATACTTGAGGGGCAGCCCTCCGGGAAGATAGGTAGTCGCCGGTACAACAAAAGACGGCCAGCTAAATGCTGGCTGTCTTTTGCTTTCGTAAGGGTTAGAATGTAGGCTATCCTTTGATATTCCTTACAAAATCTACCAACGGCATAATGGACTGCCTTGAAGAGATATCGTGCGAATTTTGTATAGCTTGCTCAAACCCTGCTTCATTATCGTTTTTATCTTTTTTCTCACTCATAATTTTTACGGCGATTTTCATTATTATTCGGTCAATAAATCCCATTTTTTCATAATTAAGACCACTTGGCATATAAAAATGCGGTATAGACTTAATTTCGGATTCAGTAAAATTATTAACTCAAATTTTATTTACAACGTCCACTGCGGCGGCAGGGGTAGCCCTTGTCGCAACAACAATGAAGTGCTCTTCTAAGTGATTATTAAAATGTGGTTTTATTTTATCTAAATATTCGATTTTTCCCGCATGAATGCGACTGCAAAAAATAATAATATCGTTTGATTTTATTGTTGTTTTAGTAAAATCCTTATACGGCAGAACAGTACAATTTAATTCTTCCCCAATCCAATCAGCATGTCTCTTTGTAAACCCTGTTTTACTGTTGCATATTATAATCAATCTTATTTTTCTCCTAAAGCGAAGGCTATATAAATTTCCTGCGTTACTCTATAGCCCTAATATAGTACTATATTATCTGTAAGAGTGTCAAGCTCGAATAAGATTCTCTTGTTTTTTGGCGATTTATATGCTTTAATGGGTAAAAGACAAGGAGGGACACCCATGCATTGCGTTAAGAAAATCACCGATGATTTGGTTTGGGTAGGCGCGAACGACAGGCGGCTGGCCATGTTTGAGGGCGTTTATTCGGTTCCTGACGGCGTGTCGTATAACTCGTACCTGTTGACGGACGAAAAAACCGTCTTGTTCGACACGGTCGATAAGGCGGTGCGGGAACGGTTTCTGGAAAATGTCGCTTTCGCGTTGGACGGCAGGCCGCTTGATTATCTGATTGTACAGCATATGGAGCCGGATCACTCCGCCGTGATTGAGGAGCTGCTTGACCGGTACCCGGGAATGAAGCTTGTATGCAACGCCAAAACACAGGCGTTTATCAAGCAGTTTTTTGACATGGACGTTGACGCGCATATCGTGAAGGAAAACGATACGCTCAACACCGGCAGGCACACGCTCCAATTTGTCATGACTCCGATGGTGCACTGGCCGGAGGTTATGGTTACATACGATTCCACCGATAAGATTTTGTTTTCGGCGGACGCGTTCGGGTGCTTCGGCGCGCTAAACGGCGCGATCTTTGCCGACGAGGTAGATTTTGATAAGGATTATATGGACGAAGCCCGGCGCTATTACACGAATATCGTGGGCAAGTACGGCGCGCAGGTTCAGTCGCTGCTTGGCAAGGCGTCGGTGCTTTCAATCGGCATGATTTGCCCGCTTCACGGCTTCGTGTGGCGAAAGGGCTTATCCGGTATTATCTCGAAATACGCGCTTTGGAGCAGCTATCAGCCGGAAGAAAACGGCGTGATGATTGCTTATGCGTCCGTGTACGGGCACACCGAGAACGTAGCGGAGATACTCGCCTGCCGGTTGTGCGACAAGGGCGTAAAGACCGTGATGTTCGACGTTTCGGTTACGCCTTCGTCCGGAATCATATCGGCGGCGTTTCGGTGGAGCCATCTTGTTTTTGCGTCCACTACCTATAACGCCGGGATTTTCGTTTCGATGGAGGAAGTGTTAAGCGACCTTGTGGCGCACAATATTCAGAACCGCACGGTTGCGCTCATCGAAAACGGTTCATGGGCGCCCGCAAGCGGCGGCTTAATGCGCGGAAAGCTTGAAAAATGCAAGAACATCCGCATCCTTGCTGAGACCGTCAGCATCAAATCCAGCCTGAAAACATCGCAGCTATCGGAGCTTGACGCGATGGCGCAAGCCATTGCAGCGGAGCTTATGCCGCAAAAGCCGGACGCAGCGCCGGAGAAAAAGGATGCCGGCGTCATTGATTCCGCAGTCATGTTCAAGCTGACATACGGGCTGTTTGTGCTGACGGCAAAGGACGGCGGCGACGATTACGGCTGTATCATCAACACCGCCACGCAGATTACGGCGTCGCCGCTTAGAATCTCCATCGCGGTGAACAAAGCGAATGCGACCCACGGCGTAATACAAAAAACGGGGGCGTTCAACCTTTCGGTTTTGACGGAAAGCGTACCGTTTGAAGTGTTCGAGCAGTTTGGTTTTCACAGCGGGAAAGGTAAATTCGCGGGCTGTAGCTACGACGACCGCGCGGATAACGGAATTCGTTATGTGCCTGAGCATACGAACGGCGTGATTTGCGGGACGGTCGCGGAAGCTTATGATTACGGTACGCACACGATATTTGTAGCCGACGTCACACAGGCGTTTGCGCTGTCGGCGGAGCCGAGCGTGACGTATCAGTACTATTTTGATAACATCAAGCCTAAGGCGCCGAAGCAAAAGAAAAAGGGCTTTATCTGCAAGATTTGCGGGTATATCTATGAGGGCGACGCATTGCCGCCGGATTTTATCTGCCCCATCTGCAAGCACGGCGCGGAGGATTTTGAACCGCTTTGAAACCAATAAAAATCTGCGAAAGGAGGAAAAAAACATGAAGAAATACGAGTGCGTATGCGGGTACATATACGAAGAAGCCGCCGGGGACCCGGATAACGGAATCGCGGCCGGAACAAAATGGCCGGATGTACCGGACGATTACAGCTGCCCCGTTTGCGGCGCAGGTAAGGACGCGTTTTCAGAAGTATAGTTAATAAAGTTGAAAACAGGCGAAGGATTTGCGAGGATATTTTGTGTCTTGCAAGGCGGAGGACGACGGCGGGCTGACGCCTGCCTAGAACGACAACGCAGCGAGGCGCAAAATAGACCGCAAGGACGAGCCTGTTTTCAATTTTGTTGACTATATAAATAATAAGGGAAAAACAAAAGGCAGGGGGCGTATTATACGCCCCCTGCCCGCGTGCCGTCAATCAACAGCGAGAACAACGGTGCAATCCTTATGGTACTGGAGTATCGAGGCCGGAATCTGCGGCGTTACCGGGCCGTACAACGCCTTTTCGGCGATTTCCTTTTTATCCCTGCCGCTAATCAGCATCAGAATCCGGCGCGCCCTCATGATTGTGCCGATTCCCATTGAAATCGCGCTTTTCGGAACCTCGTCGCGGCTGTTGTAAAACCTTGCGTTTGCATTTATTGTGCTGTCCGCAAGCCGGATATGCTGCGTTACCGGAGCGAAGATATCGTCCGGCTCGTTAAATCCGATATGCCCGTTGTGCCCGATTCCCAAAAGCTGCAAATCAATGCCGCCCGCGTCGTCGATGGCTTTTTCGTAACGCGCGCATTCTGCTTCGGCCTCAGGCGCCATGCCGTCCGGCAGGTGTACGTTTTCCTTTTTGATATTGATATGGTTAAACAGATTGTCGTGCATGAAGTAGTAATAGGAGTTCTTGTCGGTTTTGGGGTTGTCGTAATATTCGTCGAGGTTAAAGGTGGTAATCCCGCTAAAATCGAGCAGGCCGTCCCTGTGCATTTTGACAAGCTCCGCGTATGTGCCGACAGGCGTGCTGCCTGTTGCGAAGCCCAGCACGCCGCGCGGCTTCGCAAGCGCCTCGGCCGCTATGATGACGGCGCCGATTTTGCTCAAATCCTCGTAGTTTTTCGCCTTGATAACATTCATATGCAATCACTCCTATAAAATTTAGGCCTATCCGGTGGAACAAGCCTATGATTTCCCTGTTGAGCCGAAGCCCTTATCACCGCGCGCGGTATCAGAAAGCGCTTCGCATTCCAGCACCGGCGGGGTCAGAACCGGCAGAAGAATCATCTGAGCCACGCGCTCAAACGGCTGCACAAAATAATCGACGCCGGAATGGTTTGAAAGCCCGACGATGATTTCGCCGCGGTAATCGCTGTCTATGACCCCGACGGCGTTTGACGGGACAAGGCCGTGCCGTATGCCAAGGCCGCTCCGCCCGAACACGAACGCGGCGGCGGAACTGTCGATTTCAATCGCAATGCCCGTGGGGATTGTCACGCGCCCTCCCGCCGGGACAAGAAGCGGGGCGGAAATACACGCGTAAAGGTCGTAACCGGCACTGTGCTCCGTCGCTCTCGACGGCAGTCTGGCATTCGGTGAAACCTTTTTTATTTTAAGATACTGCATAAAGAACCATCCTATATTTAAATTTAAAACGAAACTGAATGAAGATAATACTTATACTGTTCATTTTAATCGTTCAAGCCATTTATGCCCATCGGGATATGTTTTCTCAAGAGCCGCTATAAGCCACTGCTTACTCTCAATCGACAAAAACGGAATAGCCTCGTCAAAGTCAGCTTGACACTTTTCTTTATGATAACCCGATTCCAAATAAGCGGGAGGCGATTTGAAAAACAGAATTAACTCCGGCGATAAATACGGTATTTTGTCAACGTACAGTATCGCTTTATTCATCGCTCTTGCGACACCTTTGTTTTTATCACATATAAAATCATCGTTGTATTTACTGTTGAAAAGAATCTCAATATAGTCAAAATCCGTCTGGTTTTTGTTTATTATTTTGTAGTTGAAAATATTATTTTCAACACTCGGTGTGACTTTAAATGTTGTGGAATTAGGCCTGATTGCCCACGCACAATGAACATTCAAAACCCGCTCATCGTCTGACGACTTTATTTGACTTGCCGATCCACCTTTGAAGTCGGGATTGATTTTAATGTTTTGAAAGATACCCCAACCTTGTTTTAACATAAAATCAACGACAGCTTTTCTATCTTCGTCAAATATGGATATATCTATATCGCTGTGCGTGTTACGAATGCTTTTGTTCAAAAATAATTCGATTGCATAACCGCCGCAAATAGCATAAGTAAATCCGCAATCCTTGAAATAATTAAAACATTCTTTTACAAGTGCGTTCATAAATACCACCGAATATAAATAATCTGTGCTTCTCATCATAACACGCCCCTGTAATAAAGCCCGCGCGTGTAATGCTCCGGCATTTCATCTAAACCCGCCCCGTTTTTATAAAGCCTGAAAACCTCGGCGCATCTTTCGGGGGATTCCGTTGTAAAATACAGCGTGAAGAAATCCACTCCTGTAAAGTCGCTGAGCTTGTCTGCTAAAAACAACGGCACGCAGTTTAAAAGCTCAGGGGTTTTATCGGCGCACATAACCGGAAAGCGGCTGCCCCGCCTGTCCGTGATTGCGGGGCTATGGCAGGAAGCGCAGTCTCCTACCGGGCAGGCCCGCATAATCATAAGAGGAAGGTAACCGTAAGCGATGATTCCGCGGGGCACGCCGCAGTTTAAGGAGGCAACCTGCTTTGCCATAAGCTCAAAGCTTGCGGTAAAGCTCGTAAGTCCAAGCGCCTCATACTGTCCCGCCGCAAGCGAGTTTGTAATGTTAAGCGAGTAATCGCCGTGCAGAGTGAAGCCGTGGCATCGCGCCGCGTAAAGCGCGCCCGGGCTGCCGGCGACGGCGTTGGTTATCCCTTTTTGCTTTGCGGTTTCAAGCGCGTTGTGGAGCTGCCCGTACCCGCCGAATAAAATCCGTGGCAATTCAACCGCGATTTTATCCTTATACTTTAACTGAAAATCTCCCTTCAGATTCTTTATCTCGTTTGCAGGAATGATTATCAGCCCGGCGCCATCGGCAATTTCCTCCGATAATTGCGCCGCCGAAGCCGCCCTTACGCGAAACACGGGAAGCTCAGCGACTTTGTGCGGCTTAAAATCAAATAAGCCGTCCGGCGCTGTAAAGTCATGGGGTTTGCCATTTTCGCGCAGCTTGAGAAGCTTCTCAAGCGCTTCGCGCCGAAGCGCATTTATCGCGGCTGCCGGTGTAATCAGCCCGTCGTCTATTTCAAATTCAAAGGCCGCCGGATAAAAGGTTGTGCCGCCCGTCCTGGAGAGCAGCGTCCGCGCTTTTTCCTCTGTTACCGGCGCGGTTTTCGCATCATTCGGAATCTCCCCGCCGGCAGTTGCCGTGTTGCCGTCCCGGTCGCTTACTGTGAGCTTCGAGGGTATCCCGCGCTTTAAGATAAATAAAAAACGAACCGGTACAAGCTGTTTTTCGTCTTTATAATAAGCCGCGATGCGGTGTAAAAGCTTAGGGCTTGCAGCCGTCACATTGTCTTTTGTTCTTGCGCCGAGCATGTGCGCTCCGGGCTTCCCGTCAAAATACGCGCTTGTAAACCCGCTTCGGGAAAACACGGCCTCAAGCTCCGCCATATCGAAGGGCTTGCCTTCCGCCGCGAGTCTGCACGCTGTCACCGAGGCCGCGACATACTCGGGACGCTTCATGCGTCCCTCGATTTTTACCGATGTAACGCCAGCCTTGATTAACGCGGGGATTTTCCCTATCAGCGACATATCCTTAAGCGAAAGTGCATGGTCGGAATCGGGGCGTCCGCGCACGTTCACCGGCAGCCTGCACGGCTGCGCGCAGTAACCGCGGTTCCCGCTGCGCCCGCCCAGCATCGCCGAAAGGTAACACTGTCCGCTGACCGACATGCAAAGCGCCCCGTGGACGAAGCACTCAAGCTCTATCGCGACGGCGCTTGCGATTTCATGTATTTCGCGCTCCGACAGCTCCCGCGCGAGGATAATGCGGGAAAACCCGAACGCCTCAAGCTCCTTCGCACCTTCGGCGTTGTGCGCGCCCATCTGCGTCGACGCGAAAAGCGGCAGGGCAGGCGCGTATTTTTTCACAATCTCCGCCACGGCTAAATCCTGTGTGATGACAGCGTCTATCCCCGCCTCACACGCGGTTTCAATCATACCGCAAAGCGCGGGAAGCTCCTTGTCGGTCAAAAGCGTATTCAGCGTAAGGTACGCCTTTACGTCCCTTCCATGGCAATATTTTACCGCACTTATGATTTCCCTGTCGTCAAAATTCGCGGCGGCCCGCCTTGCGTTAAAGCGCCTCGCGCCAAAATAAACGGCGTTTGCGCCGCACCTTACCGCAGCCGTTAAGCTTTCCGGGCTTCCGGCCGGCGCTAAAATTTCGATGGGCTTCAAGTTTTACTCCCAAGCCTCCGCTCCAGCTTTGAGAGCTCCCTGCGCGCTTCCGAGGCTTCAAGCCTTGCTTTCGCGGCATCCTCGAGGTACTCCGCGATTTGGCCGCGCAGGCTGTCCGCCTGCTTTTCGGCCTTTTCATACGAATCAAGGTAGCTCATTGCCGCGAGCACAAGCGCTTCGTTGAGCGAAACGGCTCTCGGCCCCTGTGTCAGCTCATGCACGGCTTCGTCAATTTTATGCGCAAGCCCTACGACATAAGCCGGGTCTTCCTTTGTCGTGATGTGGTATTTCATACCTTTAATCTGTATCGTTACCTTGTTAAGCGCGTCCATAAAATAACTCCCCCCGCTATACTTTTCCAGCTTTCATTATACTATACTTTTATTAAATAAAAAAGAGGATTCATGAACTTTATTTTCTAACATTTGCGTTTTTAGCGGTTATATTATATAATTTAACATTATAGCATGTTGTTACTGTAACAATGGAGGGGACTTAATGAAGTATACGGCTGAAACGCTGACGAAAATGATGAACGAAAAGCTGACGCACCGCTTCGGAAAGAGCGACCCGTTCGGGCTTTCCGATGAACAGTATTACCAGGCGGCGGTTTATGTTATAAAAGATATCGAGTATGAGATGCGCAAAAAATTCTGGGCGAACAACCTGTCGCAGGGCAAAAAACAGGTGTATTATCTGAGCATGGAATTTTTGCTTGGCAGGAGCCTGAAAAACAGTTTTTACAACTTAGGCGTATACGAGCAGATGAAGCAGGCGCTTTCGACGTTTGGCGTCACGCCGGAGGATTTGTTCGAGATGGAGCCGGACGCGGGGCTCGGAAACGGGGGCTTGGGGCGCCTCGCGGCGTGCTACCTTGACGCGCTTGCAAACGAGGAGTATCTCGCGACCGGGTATTGTATCCTTTACGAGTTCGGGCTGTTCAAGCAGAAAATCATCGAGGGCTGGCAGCATGAGCTTCCCGACCAGTGGCTGCCGGGCGGCGAGGTCTGGCTTTCTTCAAGGCCGGGCTACGAGGTCGAGGTGCGCTTCGGCGGCGTATTGGAGGAAAGCTGGGAAAACTCGCACCATATCCTCCAGCACAAGAACTACACGTCGGTTATGGCTGTGCCTTATGATATCAATGTGCCGGGATACCATTCCAACGGCATTAGCCTGCTGCGCGTATGGCGGGCGAAAAACTACGCCGGCATGGATATGGACTCCTTTAACCGCGGCGACTACACGACCGCGTTCCAGCAGACGTCGATCGGTGAAGCCATCAGCAAGGTGCTTTACCCCAATGACAACCACATAGAGGGAAAAACCCTGCGGCTTCGCCAGCAATATTTCCTTTGCGCGGCGTCTATCGCCGACATTTGCAGGCGGCATATGTCGGTTTACGGCACGTTTGAGAATTTCCACGAGAAAAACGCCATCCACATCAACGACACGCACCCGGCGCTCGCTATACCGGAGCTCATGCGCTTTTTGCTCGACGACTGCGGCTACGGCTGGGATCTTTCTTGGAACATCGTAATTAACACGTTTGCGTATACCAACCATACCGTCATGAGAGAGGCGATGGAGTGCTGGGACGAAAGCCTCTTCAAGACGCTTTTGCCGCGCATTTACGGCATCATCTGCGAGATTAACCGCCGCTTCTGCGAGGATTTATACCACAACCGGTTCTGCAATCAGGAAACCGTAAACAGGATGTCGATTGTAAAAAGCCACCAAATCCGCATGGCGAACCTTGCCGTTGTCGGCAGCCACAGCGTAAACGGCGTGTCGAAGCTTCATTCCCAGATTATCAAGGACGACGTGCTGCGCGATTTTTATGCGATAGACCCGCAGAAATTCACAAATGTGACAAACGGCATCGCAAGCCGCAGGTGGCTGATACAATCCAACCCGACGCTTACGGGGCTCATTTCGGAAAGCATCGGCGGCGATTTCGACAAGGATATGTCAAGCCTCGCCGGGCTGTTAAAATATCAGGACGACAAAGCCTTTCTGGACAGGCTGATGGAATCGAAGCGCGCGAACAAGGAGTATTTTTGCAGGTATATTTCCAAGAAGACAGGCATCACGCTTGACCCCGGCTCCATCTTCGATGTGCAGGTGAAACGGCTGCATGAATATAAGCGCCAGCAGATGAACGTGCTTGACATCATCGCCACATACCAGTACTTAAAGAATAACCCGAACGCCGGCTTTGTCCCGCGCACCTATATCTTTGGCGCGAAAGCGGCGCCCGGGTACTATATGGCGAAGCAGATCATCAAGCTGATTTGCTCGATTTCCTCCGCGATTGAAAAGGACCCCGTCATCCGCGAGAAGATGCGGGTGGTGTTCCTTGAGGAATACAGCGTCACGCTGTCGGAGCTGCTTATGCCCGCGTCGGATATTTCCGAGCAGATTTCGCTTGCGGGGACAGAGGCGTCCGGTACGGGCAACATGAAGCTTATGCTCAACGGCGCCGTTACCATCGGCACCCTTGACGGCGCGAACGTCGAAATCCACGAGGAGGCCGGCGACGATAACATCCTCATTTTCGGTATGAAGGAGCACGAGGTCGAGGAGCTGCGCAGGAGTGGATATATGCCGCGCCGTTACTATGAGCGCGACCCGGTATTGAAAAGCGCGGTCGACAGCCTGCTCATCGGGTTTGGCGGCGAGACGTTCCCGACGCTGAGCGACATGCTTATCAAAACCGATTATTACATGGCGCTTGCCGATTTTAACTCGTACAGGCAGATTCGCGCGAAATCCGGCGAGCTTTACACGGACAAATATTTATGGTCAAAGATGTCGCTTGTAAACATCGCGAAAAGCGGGATATTCTGCGCCGACAGGTCGGTGCGCGAATACGCCGACAACATCTGGGGACTGGAACGGTAATATGGCGATTTACAACAGTCTTAGTCCCGCGTATAAGACGCCGTTCGGGGCTGTAAAAACAAACGAAACGGTATCCTTTACCATCCATTTGCCGAAGAGCTTCCCCGCGGCGGCGCCCCTGCTTGTGCTGCGCGACGGTGAGGGAAGCCTCTTTCAAACCGTGCATATGGCGCTTTCAGGCGCGACCCTTTCAAGCAATCACTTTCACTGTGAAATAGAAATCAGCGAGCCCGCCGTGTATTTTTACGACTTTGAGCTTATTTCGGGCGGCGAAAAGTACACGGTGAAGCGCGGTGCCGACGGCGCTGCCGCGCTTACCGGGGACGGCGGCCTGTGGCAGCTTACCGTCTACGACGAGCACATGGAGACCCCGGTTTTCCTGCGCCACGGCGTGATGTACCAGATTTTTCCCGACCGGTTTTATAACAGCGGTGAGCCGAAGGAAAACGTGCCGGACGACAGGATACTTAGAAGCGATTGGGGCGGTATGCCCATCTGGCGGCCGGACAGCCAGGGCGAAGTTCTGAACAACGATTACTTCGGCGGCGATTTAAAGGGCATCGAGCAAAAGCTTGACTACCTTGAAAGCCTTGGCGTAACGTGTATTTACTTAAACCCGATTTTCGAGGCGCACTCCAACCACCGCTACGATACCGCGGATTATATGAAAATCGACCCGCTTTTAGGTACGAGGGAGGATTTTGAAAGCCTTGCGAAAAAAGCGGGGGAGCGCGGCATCTCCATCATACTCGACGGTGTGTTCAGCCATACGGGAAGCGACAGCGTCTATTTCAACAAGAAAGGGCGCTACGAGGGCGGCGCTTACAACGACCCCGACAGCCCATACCGCGAGTGGTACATCTTTAAAAATTACCCCCATGATTACGAAAGCTGGTGGGGGTTTGTAACCCTGCCGAACGTCAATGAGACCAATCCCGCCTACATCGAATACATCTGCGGCGAGGACGGCGTGCTGGCAAACTGGCTGAAGGCAGGGGCCGCGGGATACAGGCTTGACGTCGCGGACGAATTGCCCGACAAGTTTATCGACGCGCTGCGCGAACGCGTAAAATCATACAACCCCGACTGCGCCGTGATTGGCGAGGTCTGGGAGGATGCCTCCACGAAAGAAAGCTATGGCGTAAGGCGGCGGTACCTGCTTGGAAAACAGCTTGACAGCGTGATGAACTACCCGTTTGCCGACGCGATTTTAAGCTATATCCAATGGGGGATTGGCGATGCGTTTTTAAGTACTGTCCTGCAAATTCTGGAAAATTACCCGAAGCCCGTGATTAACGTGCTGATGAACTTTATTTCAACACACGACACGGCGCGCGCGATTACTGTGCTTGCGGGGCCGCAAGCGGCCGGAAACGGGCGCGACTGGCAGGAACGCCACCACTATTTGAGCGAACAAGATTACGAGCGCGGCGTTAAGCTGTTTAAGCTGGCGTCAATCCTGCAATTCGGGCTGCCGGGAATCCCGTGTATTTACTACGGCGACGAGGCGGGGCTTTCTGGTTACCGCGACCCGTTTAACAGATGCTGTTACCCGTGGGGCTACGAAAACACGGATTTAGTCAGGTTTATCGGGAGCCTTGGAAAAATACGCGGCGATTACCCCATCTTCGCCGAAGCCGAATTTATCCCGATTACCTTTAACCGTGACATTTGTGTGTTCGCAAGGAAAAAAGGGGATACGGCGATTATTTTCGCGGTGAACCGCATACTGGAGGACCGCCGCTTCGACCTGCCGCTTGAATTTTCAAACCCGCGCCCGCTCGCCGTTTCAGGCCCGTATGAGGACGGTGTGCTTGGCGGTTACAGCGGTGTTGTATTGATTGCGAAGGTAAAGCCCGCCAACGAAGCGAAACAGCGCAAGACATTGGAGGAAAGGCTGCAGGAATGGGCGGCGCCGTTTATAAAGCGATAATGCATTTTATTTTTGAGTAAATAAAGCAAACAAATCTAATAAAAACGGAGGGAATCAAATGAACAAATACGAAAACGCAATGGACATCATGACCGAACGGTTTGGCAAAGACAACCTTATCGCAATTGCGACAACAGACGGTAAACGCCTGCACAACCGTATAGTTGACGCCTATTTTGAAAATGGCGCGTTTTACGTCACTACGTATGCGCTCTTAAACAAAATGAAGCAAATCGAATCAAATCCCGAAGTCGCTGTTTGTGCCGTTGACTGGTTTAGTGGTCACGGCAACGGTCGAAACCTCGGTTGGGTGTTAGACCCCAAAAATGCCGAGATTAGATTAAAACTGCGCGAAGCGTTTTCCGCATGGTATGACCACGCAAATAATGAGCAGGACAAGAACTGCTGTATTCTTGAGATTCGTCTTACAGACGGCATGCTGATAAAAGACCACCATGCTGTGCGCTATCAAATTGATTTTACGAATAAGTCAGCGCTGTTGAGCGAGAACTGGGGAGAGTTTAAGTAGAGCCGTCTTAACATAATTATGCGGATACCATATGCAGGGGCGGCCTTATGCGGCTGCCGGCGGTTTTGCTTTTCGCGCAAAATAAGCATTATCTACATTCGCTTACTTGACAGGCCAAATCCGCCGGGTATGAGCCCCGGCGGATTTTTGCCTGCCTTAAATCAGCAAATACACGAGCGCCAAAATGAGCGTTGTGTCGGCGCGCTGGTTGATTAGAATAAGTAAAAGCCCGATGATGAGCAGGTAATCCTCATCCATGCTGAGGGCGCCCATGACGTCCTCTACGATGGTGGTGCGCGGATTTTGAGCAGGGGGCGCCGCGGGCTCTGGCGGGGGAGGGGATGCTTCCGGCGGTGCCGGCGGGGGCGCCTCCGTCCGCTGACCTCCCCTGCGCTGCTGTGTCCTGCGTGCCCCCGAGCTTGTGTTCCAGTTCCGGTTTCGTGGCTGCGTGCCGTTGTTTCCGCCGTTTGCCTGCTCCACCGCGGCTCTGGCCCGGTTTTGCATTTCGCGCACGCGCTCCTCTGCGTCACGCTGCATACGCGCCATTTCGGCTTCGCTGTATTCCCGTTTGCCAAGCGTCATTTTGTCACCTCCTGCCGCTTCCGAACAGCCCGCCAAGCCCGCCGCTGCCAAGCAGGTTTCCAAGTCCGCCGCCGCCAAGCAGGTTTCCAAGCCCGCCGCCGCCCAGAAGACTGCCAAGCCCGCCGCTCAAGCCGCCGAGGATGTTATCCATTTCGCCGAACAGCCCGCTTTCCTTTATCAGCGGCAGGAACTGTATCAACTGCATGACGCGCACCGCATCGTCTATTTTTTTTGCGCGGTCTTCTTTTAGCCGGGGTTTTAGCGCATACAAAAGGTCGATGTTCGCGCGGTTTTGCTGTACGCTTGAAAATGCCTTTGAAAGCTTCGTGATGGTGCTTAAATCGATATTCGGAAGCCCGCTGCTCTGTGGGGCGGGTGCGTTTTGGCCGCTTAAAAGCGCGGTTAGCGCGGATAAATCAGGCCCCGGCGCGTCCGATTTTTGCGGGGTGCTGTTCGTAAGCCCGCCTAAAAGCCCGGAAAGCGACGACAAATCAGGTGTATTATTTGCGGACGCCTGCGGTTGCTGGTTCATGGGCAAGCCGAAAAGCGCCGCTATCTTTGATAGATCCGGCGTGGTGGTTTGCTGAGGCGGCGCAGGCGAGCCCGCACCTCCCAGCAGCGCCGACAATGCGGATAAATCCGGTGTGCTTGCGGCGGGCGGCGCAGGCGAACCCGCACCTCCCAGCAGCGCCGACAGCGCGGATAACTCCGGCGTGCTTGCGGGGGGCGGCGCAGCCGGGGCAGGCGCCGCCTGACCGGCTTGATTTCCGGTAAGCCCCAGCGACGCCGCTATCTCCTGAATCCGGCGCATGGAATCGGGGTTACTCATGACCTGGTTTATCATTGTCGTTAAATCGTCCACGCTCAAACGCTCCTTTCACGCCGCCTTTTCACTTATGAATCCGGAGGATTTTGAGGATTCATAAATGCCATTTGCAGCGATTGCCGCGAAAGCGGTGAGCCGCAAGGCCATTTTGAGAAAGAAAGGTCCCGGGCGGATTTGCCGCGAGGCGCATGACTTTTCTTTCGGAGGATAACAGGCTGCTTATTTTCCTTTCGTGAAACCGGAAATGATGTTTTTCACCTGGTCGCTTTGTAACATGGTTTCAAGCGCTTTCGGGTCCTGTAAAATTGCTCCGATCTTATTTTGCGTGTTTGCGTCAAGTCCGCTTATGGCATCGCCTAAATTCCCGCTTTCAAGCTGCTGCTTTAAGGCTTGCGGGTCTTTACCCAGCTTTTTGCCGGCCATGTTAAGTAAAAGATTCATTTTATCGGGGGAAAAATTCATGTTCGAATACACCGCCATTTCATTTATTTTCATTTTATGTTAAAATAATATCGTCTAATACAATTTGGAGGGAGCCGGAGTGTGCGTATCGTAGTTTTTTCCGATAGCCATAACAATTATTTTTTACTGCGCGATATTGTTCTGGCACAGCCGGAGGCTGAGGTTTTTTTACATCTGGGCGACGGCTGCAAAGAATTTGACTACCTTGCCGCGAATTTTCCGCTGCGGGTTATGAAGGGGCTGTGCGGCAACTGCGACTGGGGCTCTGCCGGTCATACGGAAGCCGTCACGGAGCTTGGGGGCAAACGGATATTTTATACGCACGGACACAGTTACGGTGTGAAGTCCGGGCTTGAAAGATTAAAGGAAGCGGCGCGCGGAGCAAAAGCCGATATCGCGCTTTTCGGGCATACGCACGTCGCCATGACGTTCTACGAGGACGGTATCTGCTACATGAACCCCGGCAGCCTCGAAAGGCCGCAGCGGGGCAATCCGTCCTACGGCGTGGTGGACATCACAAAAGCCGGAATCGTGACGTTTATTGTGGAAATAGCAGGCTGAGCCTGCACCCGGGGACACGCATCCGGTTAGGTGCGTGTCTTTGTTTTCGCGCCCGATTTGCCGTTATAGTCAGCGAACTTGAAAATAGCTTAGGAATTGCGCGGATATTTTGTACTCCGCAAGGCGGAGGACGCAGGCGGGCTGACGCCCGCTGAGGACGACAACGCGGCGGGGTGCAAAATAGACCGCAAGGACTGGACGATTTTCAAGTTCGCTGACTATAAGCTTTGCATTACTGCTCAGGCCAGTATATGCGGCACGGCTGAAATTGGCACAGGGTGCAGCTAAAGGAACCGTATCATCAGCTTTGTAAGGACATACCCCAAGCTGATGCAAGCAGGAAAGGTGAAGAGCCACGCAAAAAATATCCCGCCGATTATTTTATAATTGACGGGATTATTTTTATCCTGCACGCAGGCGCCCATAATCGCCGTCGTTTTGGTATGCGTTGTGCTCATAGGGATTCCGGTGAGGCTTGCGAGCAGCAGGCAAAGCCCGCTTGCGGCATCGGCGGCGATGCTCTGCGGCTTCCCCAGGAAGACCATTTTGCCGCCGATATTCCGAATGATGCGCCCTCCGCCCACGGCGGTGCCGAGCGCTATCAATACGCCGCAGAACAAAACAATCAGCGGGTACTCTTTTAAGTCGATGCCGCCGGAAGCATATTCGCCTCTTAAGAGAAGCCCGACAGCGACAAAAACAGCCGCAAATTTTTGCCCGTCCTGCGCGCCGTGCATAAAGGCCATGCCGCCCGCGGCAAATACCTGCGCCGAATCAAGGGTTTTACCGGACAGGCGGCGCAGCCGTTTCCCTGTGATTTTTGACAGGAAGCCCCCGAGCATGAAGCTCAGAGCAAGCGACATTACAAGCCCCAGTATCACCTTGCGCCACGCGCCCGCCGAGACGCTGCCGCCAAGCGCCATGGAAGTGCCGGTCAGCGCCGCGATGAGCGCGTGGCTTTCCGAGCTTGGGATACCGAACGCCCACGCGGCTGTGGCGAATATGATAATTGCGGCCATCGCGGCCATGATTGCGGCAAGGGATTTTTGCGTGTCGTGGGCGTCAAAGCTGCCGAGGGACAGTATCGTGCCGGCGACCGAAGAGCTTACCGCGCTTATCACAAAAAGCCCCAGCAGGTTGCAGAACGCGGCAAACCGGACCGCGCGCCGGTAGCTCATGGTTTTTGTCGATACAACGCCGACAATCGCGTTTGGCGCGTCTGTCCAGCCGTTTACGAAAACAACGCCTGAAATGAGAACAATCAGCAGAATTTTTGTAAAATCCACAGACACATCCTCTTTCTTTTCTTTTGTCCATATGTATGCTGAATTTTTTGTGTACATACCGCATACACATGTACTAATTCTATGAACCAGAGGTGTGTGCGCAGTGATGAAGAGGATAGCGGCCTGTTTTTTGGCGTTTGCTTTCATGTTGTCCAACCTGACGGCAATGGCATCCGGCGGGGTTCCTGTTTTTGCCGGGATGGATGATATACCGGTAATGGAGACGAACCCCGATATCGACCCGAATATGGACGAGGATTTTGAGGCGATTCCCGTGCTTGCGCAGTTTACCCAGACGCTGCCGGCGAAATCCGCGATTTTAATGGATCAGCAGACGGGGAAAATACTGTATGAATTAAACGCGGACGAACAAATCCCGCCTGCCTCCATCACAAAAATCATGACGATGCTGCTTGTGGTGGAAGCGCTGGAAAGCGGAAAAATCAAGCTTGAGGACATGGTTCCGACAAGCGAATACGCAAACTCGATGGGCGGCTCGCAAATATGGCTTAAGGTCGGCGAGGAAATGAGCGTTGAGAATTTGCTCAAGGCTGTTGCCATCGCAAGCGCAAACGATGCTTCCGCGGCGCTCGGGGAACATATCGCGGGCAGCAACGAAGCCTTTGTGGCCATGATGAACCAACGGGCGAAAGAGCTCGGGATGTCAAACACGCTGTTTTTAAACACAACCGGGCTTGACGAGGAGGGGCACCTGACAACGGCGCGCGATATCGCCATTATGTCCCGCGAGCTTGTAAAGCACGACAAGATTACGGAATACACCACCATTTGGATGGATAGCCTGCGCGGCGGCGAGACCGAGCTTGTAAACACCAATAAGCTTGTACGGTTTTACAAGGGCGCGACCGGCCTGAAAACGGGCACGACCAGCGGTGCGGGCTCCTGCCTTGCGGCGACGGCGACGCGCGACGGGCTGTCCCTTGTGTCCGTAGTAATGGGCTGCCCTACCTCAAACGACAGGTTTGCGCTCGCAAGGGGGCTTCTTGATTTTGGATTCGCGAATTATGAATCCGTAACGCCGCCGCCAATCGACGATAAGCTCAAACCTGTAAAAATTTTGCGCGGGGTTGAGGAAAGTGTAATGCCCAGGCCCCGCGGCGTTGGAGCTTTTGTGATAGAAAAAGGGCAAAAGGAGAATCTCACACAAGAAATCACGCTGATTCCCGACATTGAAGCGCCCGTTGAGGCAGGGCAGGTGGTAGGCAAGGCGCAGGTTCTTGTAAATGGCGAGCTCATGGGCGAATATAGCCTTGTCGCTTCGGAGGACGTTGCGCGCATGACATTCCCGAAAGCGTTTAACAAGCTGGTTCGGGCAATGCTGAAAATGAACCGGGCCGCGCCCGTGAGAACCATGCCGGTGCCGGGGGCAGGCGGCCAGCCGCAGCCGGAGGGTGCCGGCGGCGAATCCGCCGCGGAGCCGGAAGGCGCGGAACCGTGCTCATGCGGGGAGGATAAGTGCTACTGTGCGCAAATCGGCGACATATGCGGCTGCACGAGAAAGGAATAGCATTGCGCTTTATGATGAATCACGACACAAAAATACTGCCGGTTTTTACCGGCAGTATTTTATTTTGCCATAAAAAAGGAAGCCGCTTCTCAAACTTGCCATATCGTGTCTTGTTTTATATAATGGTAGTCAGCAAAGGAGGGTGCCCCATGAAAACGAATAGAATGTTTGGAATCCTGTGCAAGCTGCTGGAAAGCGAGAAAACGACGGCAAAAGAACTTGCCGAATATTTTGAGGTGTCTGTCCGGACAATTCATAGGGATTTATTGGATTTATCAAGTGCCGGGTTTCCTGTCGCAGCGCAGCAAGGGGCAGGCGGAGGGGTATTCCTTTTGAATCATTCCAAGTATAACAAGACGGCTCTCAATAAAGAGGAAATGAATTTGATTTTTGCAGGGCTAAGCAGCTTTGCCACGATTGATGAAAGCACAAAAATCAAAACGCTTCTTGCAAAATTGCGGCTGAACAGCGATAACAAAATGCTTTTGGAAAACGACATTATCATAGACTTTACAAGCTGGAACAATCACAGCGCCCTGACCGGTAAAATAAAGAGCTTAAGAAAAGCAATCGCCTCAAAAACGCTCATAGAAATGCAATATTATAGCGGCTTGGGATATGGCGGGAGGCCGGTTGAACCATATAAATTATTATTCAAGCAGGACTACTGGTATCTCTTTGGCTTTTGCAGGAAACAGAATGATTTTAGATTATATAAGCTAAGCCGGATCGTTAAAATCAATCTGACGGATATCCTCTTTGAAGAACGGCAGGATTATGAAATACCTGAATTAAAAAGTGATTTTGTCAATTCCAGCGGACAGCTCATAACGGTGCGCATGGATATTTCCTTTGAATTTTTGGCGATAGATTTTTTCGGGATAGAGAATATACGCAAAGACGATAGCGGGAATATTATCGTTATGTTTCAAACAGAAAATATAGATTGGACTATTAGTGTTTTTTCTCAATTCGGGGAAAAGGCGGAAATCATATCGCCTGATTATGCGAGGGTCAAAATGAGGGATTTTCTTAAGAAAGCTATAAAACAATACGAAACATGACAGCCTGTTGTCTTATTTTTATATTATGCTTTGTTTATAGATGGACAGCAAAAATAGCTGATGGAGGAATAGAGATGGAATACAAACAAAGAAACTACCCCATGTTCGCGGCGTGCGGGCTGAATTGCGGATTATGTCCCCGGTATTATACCGCAGGAACATCAAGATGTCCCGGCTGCGCCGGAGAAGGCTTTTCGGCAGTGCACCCGCCATGCGGCATATTGTCGTGCAGTCAGCGCAAAGGTTTGGAATACTGCATTTTATGCGAGGAATACCCTTGCAAGAAATATGACGGCGCTGACTTGACCGACTCTTTCATAACGCATAAAAACCAGTACAGCGATTTTGAGAAAGCAAAACGAATCGGGCTCCCCGCCTACGAAGCCGAGTTGAACGAGAAGGTCAAGGTGCTGGAGCATCTGCTGAAGAATTATGACGACGGGCGGAGAAAGGGCTTTTTCTGTTTGGCGGTGAATTTGCTGGAGTTTCATGATACAAACGCTGTCATGGAGCAAATCGCCGATGAAGCAAACCCCGCTGCCCCTCAGAAAGAGAAAGCCGCAGCTGCCGTCCGGTTGTTTGAAGCGATGGCCGAAAAGAGAGGCGTTTCGTTAAAGCTGCGTAATTAAAGCTGTGCAAGAAGACAAAATCATAATCAATCTTCATTATGTGGGATATGGCCAAATTCATTCGACTTGTTCATGCAGCTTTCATTATTGCCGCTATAGCCCATTACAATAGGTGAACATATGCCCGGTGCCCTTTCTAAAACCGGCTCTCATGCTTTCTCAATTTGGCATGTTTCATCTTCTTAGTTTTTAGGTGGAGCATCAAGTTCCTGTGTATATTTGAGATGGCAAACCTGTTTGATAAAACATTTATATATTGCGCTAAATTCTCACAGGTAACAACCAACGGCTTTTTACCGGCATACATAAAAATGGCGTTCTCTGTTAAAGCATCAAAATTTATATAGTCATTGTAAGCTCGGCTGCAAAGCCACTTCCAAACCATTACATATCTGATTTTCCTGCGAACAAAGCATTATTCCACAGCAAAGAAGAACCATCGCCTCAATTTTCATTGCTGACCCCTTGATTTTTAATCTAAAGCGTGATATACTAAATTCCGCACGAATGGCTGGGTGTGGCGCAGATTGGTAGCGCGCTACCTTGGGGTCGTGAATGGCAACGTATATTTGCATATTAAAAAACCCGCACAAGTAAGCCGTTTGTGCGGGTTTTTAGTTCCAAGAGAACGAGCGGAAGCCCCAGAAAACGGTAGATATTTTTGCAACTCGTTTGCAATAATTTTCTGACTGGCAGTCACAGACAAGAGAAGGTGCAAGTATTTGTTTGTATTCCGTTTGCTAAATCAAACTGAAAAACAGGAAAATGGGAAAAGCAATACCGAGCCTTTCTCGGCTCGGTATTGGTATGTATATATCTAAACTCGCAATGTATTTATCCGCATTGGCAGTTGCTCAGATATTTGCATAACATCCAACAACTGCTGTTGTTCATCCTCGTTTTTTTGCGTTATTTTCAGCATCTTTACTATTTTTCCAGTCTCTTTGGCAAATCGCGCACGGATATTATTATTGAACAGCAAAATCACATTCAAGCCGATGAGGTTTGACAAATTCTCGTCTGGAGTCGAGTATACAAGAACATTCGTCAGCTTTATTGTGTTTCTGCCCACATCGCTTTGCAACACAAACTCTGTTATACAGTACGGGGTTAGAACTATCTTTTTATTATTTGCAGTCTCTGCCGTTATTACCCCGTATTTCCCTTGCGTTAGCTTCCTGTGCGAAGTCGTTAATAATTCCCTGTAATTCATAATCGTTTGAGTAGACCCAGTATCCCATATAAACTGATAATCAGCCTCAAGCCCGTATTTGTCTTTTATACTTACATCTACATTTATGGCGGCATTGAATAATACAGTCATCGTTTTCGGGTTGCGTTCGTTCAATGTATAAAGCCCCCCAACCGATGTTTCAGCATATTATCCCCAGTAACCATAGCCACTTTTAACTGCTTTTCCATCAACGCTTCCGCTTGCGCGACCATAGACTCATGCGTTTGCTCAATGCTATGCACAAGTCCACGTTTTTTCCCGTCTCTACCCCGTTGCATATCATACATCACTATAAAGCCGTCAGGGTATTCCCTAGCGACTTCCCTCATCGTGAATCTCTCTGACTTAGACATTTGATAGCCCCCAATCTAAACAAGCTACGACTATATATCATGATTATAACATAAACATCGGATTTTTTCAAGGCTTTGGAATGACACAAAACCAACCTGAAAAACGGGATTGAGGGAAAAAGCAATCCGCCCCATGCGGAGCAGATTAGGGCGTTTGCCTTTCGCCCAACTTGCTCTGACACAGTTCATATACGATTGTGTAATTAAAACGAACGTTTGCACAGCCTTGTCGAAATCATCCTCCACAGAATCGAAATTGCTGTTATAATTGCTTTTACACAGATTGAAATACGCTTCATTACACGGAGCATTTACCAAGCATTCGATTAACTCATCCCGTGTTTCTAAATCTCTGAGCATATGGAACAGCCTGTATATATGCTTACAATACTCGTTGTAGAACGTATGCTTAAAGTAGACTCGATGGTTTAGCGAAACGATTCCGCTCCCGCCACACAAGTCATGGAGCGTGTGGCGGTGAAGAGGAAACATGAAGTATAGAATCCTCAGTAACCGAGCCTTCGAGCCAGTGTACGGGAAATAATATTTGTACCGCCTACGCATAGAAATCACCCATTTCTTTTAATATTTCGCCGAGCCTGTTCATGTCAATCCTGTACCAATCTTTCTTGTCGTACCTATACTGATAAGGCTCGCTGTCGTTAGGCTTTAGAATTCCATAACGCTTGAGGGCTTTTTTCAAAACGCTCTGCGTTGAACCCCAATCCTCGGCAAGATTCATGAATCTTTTGGTCGGTATTAAGACACGATTTTCCTCATCAGTGCTGTATGTACGGTCGCAATGCTCTTTGAGGAGTTTGAACACATCCTCAAGCGAACGCTTCCCAGTATCAGCAACAATCGGGATGTGCTTCTTGTTATTGGTTAAGAAATTGCTGATACGGACTACCGTTTCCCCGTCAATATCCACGCCACAGGCGCAAAGCTTTTCGTGAATGTCATTATATTCCGTATCGAATAGCTTTACTTGGATAGGGTCACCAAGTCCTGACACATTGTTCGCGATGATGATTTGGTATGACCTCATTGACCGCTTGTCGCGCAGAATGTTACAGTAGATTCTATCTTTAATATGGCTCTGCCAGTCGCCGATGCTGTCGAGCCTAGTACAGTGTTAAAACAAAATCAATCATAAAACTGGATAAAGCCTTTTGAGCTTAATGCGAGCATCCACAGTAGTAAATTGCCAGTCGACACATTTTACACAAGAATTACGCTTAAGTGACCACG
>Ga0099364_10003894_pt1 | contig 22867 bp, 22 predicted proteins | sample TergutTh196P3_FD_73070 | JGI IMG/M metagenome (GOLD analysis project Ga0099364, IMG submission 73070) | Microcerotermes parvus P3 segment gut microbial communities from Pointe-Noire, Republic of the Congo - Th196 P3 | ecosystem: Host-associated > Arthropoda: Insects > Digestive system > Gut ...
TTTTTAACGCGGAATATCTGTTCTATCATCAGCACTATAAACATGGCAGTCAACGCAAAACCAATTCCTTCTATATTAAAAGGAATAAAACTGCCCGCAACTCCGCCGATTAAAGTACCTAAAACCCAATAACATTGATCCAGTACAGAAACGTAAAACATAAAGCGATCCCTTTCCCTGCCGGGCGGGGGGATATTGCTTTTTTCATTTTCCGGCATTTCCAAAGGAATCGAGGAGAGAAGGGCAAATGTTTCGTCAGTTAAGGCAAAAATAAGGTAGGGATTGAAAGGGCTTTTGGCTGGAAAACGGTTTATCATTGAAAGGCCGTAAGCCATGTGCCGGGCATTCACAACTAATTGCACAAGACATGCTTCCGGAATCGTTGCTCCTGAGGCAAAGAGCCCCAGGGAAATAAACTGTCCTGCGCCCGCAAACATCCACAAGCTCATAAACAGGGCAAGCCATAAAGGATAACCTGAATTAAAGACCAGAAGCCCAAAAGCTATGCCAATGGCAATATACCCCAGAAAAACCGGAAATGAATATTTTATTGCCCTTGCAAATAAAAATGAAATTTTGAATCCACTGGATGTACTTTTCACATTTTAATCATATATAATAAAAACATGCAATTCAATATAAATAAAGAAGAACAAAAATACCTTTTATTAATAGCAAGGGAAACCATTGCCGCTAAACTGGAAAAAAGAGAACCCCGCTATCCGAGGCAGCCCGGCGGCCCGGACTCGAATATGCAAAAACCCTGCGGAGCCTTTGTAACTTTGAATCTAAAAGACGCAGACGGAAACAAAAAACTTCGCGGCTGTATAGGCAGAATGATCGCCTCCACTCCCCTTGAAAAAACAGTAATGTCCATGGCCCTTGAAGCGGCTTTTGGCGATCCGCGTTTCCCTCCGCTTTCAAAAGATGAATTTATTGGGAACTCATTCTCAAAAGTTTTTATTGAAATATCAGCCCTCTCACCGCTGGAACCCTGTGCAGACCCGCGTTCTGTTAAAGTGGGTGTACACGGAATCTACCTGATCCACAGGGGCAGGTCAGGAGTGCTGCTTCCGCAGGTACCTTTGGAACAGGGCTGGGACCAGGATGAATACCTTGATTACATCAATATAAAGGCAGGCCTGCCGCCCGGTTCCTGGGACGATCCTTTGGCAGAACGTTATGTTTTTACTGCTGTTGTTTTTGGTGAAGAATAGCTTGCCATGCTCGTTGGGGTTTCAAAAACATCAACTTTCCAAGGGGAAATGTTAACACCCATTTCAATAAAAAGTTTGCCGGCATTTTCAAATATATAGCGGGCAATGCGTTCTGCGCTTGGGTCATTCATAAAAACTTCCATGTCATTAAGGCAGCAATGGTCCAGGGCCTTTACAGCATCTTTCAAGGCTTTTTTGAGAACAGAAAAATCCGCCAACATTCCGCCTTTGTCAAGCTCTTCTCCACGTACCCAAAGCCTTGCCTTGTAATTATGGCCGTGCAGTTTCTCGCATTTCCCGTGGTAATTGCTTAGGAAATGGGCTGCCGCAAATTCGGTTTCCACGCGCAGGGTATACATGATTTCACTATAACCCGTTTATCACGAATAAACCAGCCTTTGCGAATCATTGTTCCTCAATTCTGCCCACGAAGAACACGGATTAAAATAAAATCCGTGTAGTTAGTGGGCAATAATTCAGCAAGCCCTATTTAAGAGCCAGCGTAAAACCTTGAACAGCTATCAGTTTCGATGCAGCTGTGGCAGCTGACAAAGATTGAAACAATGGTGAATAACCCGCATGATCTTGTGCCTGCATACTGACATTTGATGTACTGCCGTAAGGTGTAACAAACATTCTTATTCCGCTTAAGGTGGCAGCTAATTGAGCCAATGTTGTACTGCCTCCGTCGCCTGCATATTGATCGAGGGTTACATTCCCAATTCCATCGGCAGCATCGAGAAATAGATCGCTGAAAGTCTTGTTTATATAAAACTTTCCGGTGTAATCAACTGAAGCATTGGGATTGTTGTAGTCATAGTAAAATTTACCCTGTATTGTAAGTATCCATGGCCCGTCGTTATTATTTGGAGTAATTCCAATTACAGTAAAATCCTGCGGCGGGTCATTTTCGTCAAGCATGGTGATTGAGTTTTTTGTTACTATGTATCTAAGATTATAACCATCCATTCTGGCTATTTCGTCTGTCCAGGTACCCTGGCAAAAAGCGGGTATGGAAGCAACGCCGCTTTGGGGTGCATTAACCGTACCTTCAACAGTTTGGTCGCCGGAGGTAAATGTAAGATCAATGGTTTCCCATTCACCGGTTACGGTATCTCTGACTTTGACAGAAGCTCTGGTGCTGCCTGTGTTTAGCGAGTGGTTGGCATTTAACATTCCAGCTATTGAAAAAATAATGTTGGTTGAAGGAGCCTGCATGGTAAATCCTCTGGTTACCGGGTCATATCTGCCTTCGAGTAAAAATACAATGGATCCGTCCCGCAGCATTCCTTCTATACTATTGTCGGGGTTGACCTCGGCCCGGAATGTCTGGGTTCCTGCTTCAGGTGTTACGGAGGAGCGTCCTGATTGCCTGCCTGGAAATATATTGGGACTGCCGCCGCCTGTCAGCGTACCGCTTATTACAATCGGATCGTTCCCGCCGCCGCTGCTGCCGCCGCCCCCGCCGCAGCCTGCCATTGTTAGTCCCATTATTGCAACTAATGCAATAAAGCCGAAAAGTTTGAGTGTGTTTTTCATCACAAAACTCCCTTAAAATTTATATATAAACACATACGTGCTTATTCACAAAATTCTCTCATTCATAGTATTTTTATACAAAGAGAAAGGATGTCATGTATGCCTACAAAATCTTGTAGGTTTGGTCTATAAAACAGAAGAATATTTGGCAAAAAGCTCAGCCCTGCTCTGGATACCCAGCTTGCGGTACAGGTTTTTCATGTGGAAAAGAACCGTATCATAGCTGACTTTCAGGGTATAGGCTATTTCCTTGGGCGCCATGCCCGCAAGGAGCATGGTAAAAATTTCATGTTCCCGAATCGTCAGGTTCAGTTGGTCTTTGACATTGATATTTCCCTGCATATTACGGTATTACTCCTCATAAACGGGTAATTATACCCCTAATTATACTAATATAAAACCATTTATTATAATACGTGTCAATATTAACTTGCCTATATATATGATTATTATTGTATGGAGGGGAAAAAATCCGATTTACGCAGGATATTGGCGTTAAATCTCAAAAATCACCGAAAAACACTGGGTCTTTCTCAGGAAAAACTGGCGGAAATTGCCGGATTATCATGGCAAACCGTAAACAGTATCGAATGTCACAGGACATGGGTAAGCGACAAAACCCTAAAGTCTATTGCGGACGTGTTAAAAATTGAAAGTTTTCAACTATTATTACCAATAGAAGATACCCAGCTAAAATCAATAAATTCCGATGATGCCATAAAAAAACTGGTCAAAATCAAACGTTCCTTCGATGATTCTTTTAATGAAATAGTGAAACTAATTAAATAGTAGAATTCAAGGCCGCAGACAAACGATTGAATACCATCTTATTCTCAATTAATATAAGTTGAATGAGTAAAAAAACGTCCGTTAATTACAGCAGGAAACTCAAAGATTTCCTTGGCGCCGGCACTGTCAGGAAAGCCGGCATACTTTCCCAAAAATTCGGGAATGAAAAAAATCCGGTGGTTACGGGTCTTGAATATGATTCAAGGCAGGTAAAAAGAGGGAACCTGTTCTTTGCATTGCCCGGTCTCCATACCAACGGTGTTAAATATATAGACAGCGCAATTAAAAACGGCGCTGCTGTGATTGTCCATGGAGAGGATTATGAGCCAACGCCCCCTGCCGGGTCCGAAGCAGCATATATCAAGGTAAAGGATGCAAGGTATGCGATGTCCGCAATGGCAGACTCTTTTTACGGACATCCTTCCCGGCACATGACAATAATCGGCGTTACCGGCACCGAAGGCAAAAGCACCACAGTCTGTCTTATCTACCAGCTCCTTAAACTGGCGGGATGCAAAGCCGGTTTTATATCCACAGTAATGCTGGGCGACGGTAAAAATGAAATCTGGAATCCTGAACACCAGACGACACCGGAAGCTGTTACAGTACATAAGTTACTTGCGGAAATGAAGAATAACGGCGTTGAATATGCGGTTATTGAATCCAGTTCCCACGGCCTTTCCAAACGCACAAACCGTCTTGGGGACGTTGCCTTTGATGTGGCTGTACTGACCACAATGAATCATGATCACATGGAGTTTCACGGAACCTGGGAGCAGTACCGCAGCGACAAGGCTGAACTTTTCCGGGCCCTTGATCTCAAAACTTATGATAAAAACGAAACCACGCCGCGCTTTGCTGTTGCAAATAACGATGATCCAAGTCTTAATTATTTTACAAATGTTACAAAACATAAAACATATACCTACAGCACACACGGCGGGAATTCCGACCTTTCCATTGAGATAATGGAAAGCGGCAGCCACGGCAACTGGTACGAGGTAAAGGCTGCGCCCTGGGGAAACCATTTTACGGTCAGGGACAGGCTTCCGGGCGCGTTTAATCCGGGGAATGTACTTGCGGCAATTCTTGTTGTTTCCGGTCTTTTGTCAATAGAGCCAAAGGACCTTGCGGCGCATATTCCCTACCTTAAACCTGTGCGCGGCCGAATGACTGCAATCGATCAGGGCCAGCCTTTTGAGCTAATCGTGGATTACGCGCATACGCCCTCGTCGTTTAAGACGGTTTTCCCTCCGCTAAAAAACCGTATCACCGCCTCCGGAGGACGCATCATAAGCCTTTTTGGTTCTGCCGGGGAACGTGATACCAATAAACGCAGCGAGCAGGGTAAAATTGCGGCAAAGTATTCTGATATTGTTTTTTTATGTGATGAAGATCCCCGCGGCGAAGACCCTGCCGCGATCCTTGAAGAAATTGCTTGCGGCATCAAGGACAAAAAGCGGGAGGAGACATTATTTCTTATACCAGAAAGGCCCCTTGCCATACGCAGGGCTCTTTCCCTTGCAAAGCCTGGCGATCTTGTTATACTCCTTGGCAAGGGACATGAGAACTCAATTATCTACGCTGACAAAACCATTCCCTATGATGAAATAAACGAAGCGAAAAACGCTCTTGCGGAAATGGGTTATAAAGAAAACTTTAATCCGGATTTTTAACCTGTTTACAAGAACAGCCCGTCTCAATATGTCAAACTGACACCTTAATCGGCTAAAAAAACTTATCTTATTCTTTCCAGTTTTTAATTAAAAGTTCATTAACAGCGCCGCGTCCGGCAGAATCAGAATTAATGGTTCTCTTTGCCTTTACAGATATTATGTCAAAAAAATCATGCTTATAAAGATTCCTGATGTATTCCGTGTCTGAATTGCTTAGCAGGCATTTTACCCCGCGTTTTGTCATTTTAATTATAACATTACAAAGCCGTTCCTGTTCAGACTCATCAAACCCGCCTGCCTGGTATCCGGTAAAATTTGATTTATCAGGACTATGATATGGAGGATCAAAGTAAACAAAGGATTTTTTGTCTGCTGTTAATACAGCCTGCTCAAAATCTTTATTAATAATGGTAATTTTACCGGAATTAAGATAATTATTTATTTGACGCAGAACAATATCTTCACATATTGCCGGATTTTTATATTTACCATAAGGAACATTAAAAAACCCATGGGAATTTACACGGTATAATCCGTTAAAACAGGTTTTATTAAGAAATATAATGCGGGCAGCTTTTTCAGTATTTGATAATTTATTGAATTTTTCCAAATTGCGATCCATGTTTCTGATTTTATAAAAATATTCTTTGCTATTCTTTTTTTTATGTTCCTTTAGCAGTATGATAAGGTCTTCCACATTATCCCTAATGACATTATATGTCAGAATTAACTGTTCATTAAAATCATTTATTACAGCCTTTTTCGGCTGCAGTTCAAAAAAAACAGCTCCTGCTCCGATAAATGGTTCATAATAGGTATAATTATTTATATTTCTTGGGAGATTTTTTTTTATTTCAGTAAATAACTGTCTCTTTCCGCCGGCCCATTTTAGATATGGTTTGATAAGGGGATTTTTTACCATGAGAATACTATACTCCAATAGGGGAATAATTGTCCCTGCTATAAATAAGTCTTCCTGCGTTCAGCAAAACCGGTAATGTTCTGAAACTCAAACTCGGAATTGTCATCAAGAATTACCTTGCCGGAAAAAGCGCCGGAGACCTGCCGCAGTTTAAGCGAATGAAAAAACATCTGCATGGTTTCTGTTTTTCGCAGGAGCGGGATAAAAACCATTTCCAGCCTGTGGTCATTGCTGGTAAAACGCCAGGGCAGGAGCCAGTTTGAAGGATTAACCTGAAAAGTAACCTGATCCAGCTTTTGTATTTTTCCGTCAAGAAAAAAGGCATTCTCCGTTCCATGTGCTGAATCCGCGGAATCATAACCAACGCTGATCCCAACCTGCCTGCCGCCGCTTCTGCCGCAGCCTGCCGCCCAAAAACGCACATCCGCCCTGGGCCTGACGCCGCGGTTCCATTCATAAATACCCCAGGAATTCCCGCGGGTAAAAACAAGTTCATTGGCGCCATAAAGAATAACACCTTCTGCAATATACCAGGGGGAACGCCGTGAACAGCGAAACGCGTATTTATTCTCCCTCCACGGCATGTGGGTTAAAAGAGATTCCGCGCCTTCAGGAGGAGTCAGAACAAGTTTACCCCTAAGGCTCATGTTATGACCAAAACGGGGAATATCTATTTGGATAATACGCACGCCTTCATCCATGGCGGAAAAATTAAAAATAAATTTTTTCCCCTGAACCTTAATCTGGCCTTCTTCACTGTTTCCGGGAAGTTCAAAACAGCCAAGGGGAAAAGGTATTTTCCGGAATTGTGTTGATTGTTTTTTATCCTTCAGGGAAATCAAGGTCATTCCAATAAAACCCAAAAACCCGTTATCAAGAATTTCCGCAATGAGCATGTGGGTAGAAGAAATTGCGATGTACCTGTCGGATTCATGGACAGAACGCCGCGGAGCAAGAATGAGGCCGGGATTATATATAAAGTTCATGGATTTGGCCCAGCCAAAATTCCACGGGTTTCCCATATCATCAAGCACAGGAACCGCGGAGATTATTTCCTTTTGTTCCATATCATACTATAATATGTAATCCAGTAAGAAACAAGGGAAGAAGCAAGGTTTATAATTATGAATGAAGTTAATGAATATTCCGGCGCAAAAGTCCTGATCATGGGCCTTGGCCTTAATGGCGGAGGGCTTGCGTCCGCTGTGTTTCTTGGCCAAAGGGGCGCGGAAATAATTGTTACGGATTTAAGGGATGAAAAAACATTGGCCCCGTCCATTGAAAAGCTGGAACAAGAACTTAGAGGCAGAAATGCGAAGATTAGATATACACTTGGAAAGCATGAAATTGCGGATTTTGAAAAAGCTGACATTGTTATAAAGAACCCGGGCGTGCGCCCTGATTCAGAATATCTTCAAAAAGCAAGGCGCATGGAAACCGACATTTCACTTTTTTTAAGCTCTTTTGATTCAAGACTAAGCGCTGTTACAGGAACAAAGGGCAAGTCCGGTATAAGCGCTGCGATCCACTGGGCGCTAAAGGAATGGCACGCCGTGCCGGAGAATCCAGAAGCGGGAAAACATTCCGCTTTTCTTGGAGGCAATATTACCGTCTCGCCGTTAAACTTTCTTGACAAAATCAAACAAGAAGATGATATTGTTCTTGAATTGTCAAGCTATCAGTTAGGCGATCTAAGGGGCCGCATAAATCCAAAAACAGGGGAAGCCCTGCTTAAACCCAGGGCCGCAGTCTTAAGCGCAATCATGCCGGATCACCTTGACCGCTACGGAACAATGGAAGCATATATAGCTGACAAGCGTGTCATATATCAGGGCCAGGACAAGAATGATATTACAGTTACAGGTGACGATGCCTGGGGCAGGAGCTTTAGGGAGGAAAGCAAGGCGAGAGCCGCAATATACGGCAGCACGCTTATAAAAGAAATGGCTGCTCTTGTGCCGGAAAAACTTTTAATCCCGGGCAAACACCAGAAGACAAATCTCTTTGCCGCAGGGCTTGCTCTTGCAGACCTGGGCCTGCCGCCAGACTTTATCCGCAAAAGCCTTGGCGCTTTCCCCGGCATTGAACACAGGCTTGAGTTTTTCCACGAAATTAAAATTGGAAACGGCATTGTCCGGTTTTACAATGACAGCGCGGCAACCATCCCCGAAGCGGCAGCCGCGGCGGCCGCAGCTTTCCAGACCCCTCCAATACTTGTTTGCGGCGGCACAGACAAGAACCTTGACTTTGGCCCGCTTGCAAAAGCTGCCGCAAATGTCAAAGACCTGATCCTTTTGGCCGGATCAGGAAGCCATAAACTCAAAACACTCCTTGACAGCAGCAGCATTAAATACAGCGGCCCGTTTGGTTCACTTGACGCCGCTGTAAAGAAGGCTTTGGAAAAAGCCGCCGCGGGTGATGTTGTTGTGCTTTCCCCTGGCTGCGCCAGTTTTGAAATGTTTCTGAATGAATTTGACCGCGGCAATCAATGGAAAGCCATGGTGCGTAAAATGGCAAATTAAATGGATATAGAGCTGTTACACGAAAGAGCAAGGATTATCAGGATGGTCCGCTCTTTTTTTGATAAAGAACAATACCTGGAAACAGATACGCCGCTGCTTGCTCCTGACCTGATTCCTGAATCATGCCTTGAAGTTTTTGAAACACAAAGGCTCTGGCCGACAGGTTCAAAAAAAGAGCCAAAGGCTTATTGGCTTATACCTTCACCGGAAATCTGGATGAAGCGCCTTATCGCCGTGCACAGGCAAAACATTTATCAAATATGCAAGTGCTTCCGCAACAGCGAATCTTCCGGTCATTTACACAGTCCGGAATTTACCATGCTTGAATATTATACGATGAACGCCGCTTACATGGATTCGCTTGATATAACGGAAGAGCTTTTTTCATTTTTGCTTTCAGAGCCTTTGCCTTTTTTGGATAACGCTATTGATTTAATGCCGCCGTTTGAGAAAATAAGCATGGATGAGGCGTTTATCAAGTGGGCTGGCTTTAGTTTACTGGAAGCAGCGGAAACCAAAGGCGGCCTTGAAAAACAAGCCCGACGGCTCGGCCTTGATACCATGCCCGGTCTTGGAAACGCGGAAATCTACGACCTTATATTCATCCATACAGTAGAACCCAGCCTGCCAAAACAAAGGCCGGTTGCGCTTCTTGATTATCCGGCTTTTGTTCCCTGCCTTGCCAAAAAAAGCCCTGACAAAAAAACCGTTGAACGCTGGGAGCTTTACATAAAAGGCATAGAACTTGCCAACTGCTTTTCCGAAGAAACCTGCCCTGAAGAAGTGCGGCGTTTTTTTGAAAACGAAAAAGCGGAAAAGCAAAAAAATGCCCTTGTGCAGCACAAGGTCGATAATGATTATTGGAAAATTTTCGGGGAAGAAAACGCAGCGGAGGATTCATTTCCCCAAATCTCCGGTGTTGCCCTTGGCCTTGACAGGCTTATCATGGCCCTGTGCGGACGTACAACAATAGACAGTGTACTGCCTTTTCCAATATGATATTATAGAAACTAAAAAAAGGGGCAAAAAATGATTATTTTAACATTAAACTGCGGTTCATCATCAGCAAAATACCAGGTTTATGACTGGGAAAACAAAGATGTGCTGGCTGTCGGCATAGTAGAGAAAGTTACTGTGGGCGGTTCTTTTATTACCCATAAATCAAAGGGCAAGGAAGAAATAGTTATCAATCATGACTGCCCCAATCACACGGAAGCAGTAGAACTCATCATAAAAACCCTGACAGATCCGGAGACCGGAGTTATAAGCGATATGAGCGTTATAAAGGCTGTGGGCCACAGGGTGGTTCACGGCGGAAACAAGTTTATCAAGAGTGTAATAGTTGATGATAATGCCTTGGCTGCCTTCAACGAGGTCTCGGACATGAGTCCCCTCCACAATCCGGCGAATATCATGGGTATCAAAGCTGCCAAAAAAGTGCTGCCCGATATTCCGCATTGCGCAATCATGGACACGGCCTGGCATCAGACCATGCCTCCCCCCGCGTATCTTTATGCGGTACCATGGGAATGGTACGAAAAGTTTTCCGTAAGGAGATATGGTTTCCACGGAACAAGTTTTCTTTATACTTCAAAGCGGGCCTCTGTTTTGCTTGGCAGGAATCCGTCAGAAACCAATTTAATTATCTGCCATATTGGGAACGGTTCTTCAGTTAATGCCGTAAGAAACGGCTGCTCTTATGATACATCCATGGGAATAACCCCGCTTGAAGGGCTTGTAATGGGGACCAGGGCAGGCGATGCGGACCTGGCCATGCCTTTCTATGTTATGCGAAAAACCGGTATGAGCGCCGAAGAGATGGAAAGCGCCCTTAACAAGAAATCCGGTCTCCTTGGGATTACCGGCTCCCTGACAGACAGGCGTGATATACAGGCGGCTGTCGAAGGCGGAAACGAGAAAGCGGCGCTGGCCCAGGACATGGAAGCATACAGGGTAAAAAAATATATCGGCGCATACTGGGCAATTCTGGGCCGGGTAGACGCACTGGTTCTGACAGCAGGAGTGGGCGAGTTTGCATGGTTTATACGGAAGAAAATCCTGGCGGGCCTTGAAGGCATTGGCATTGTCTATGATCCGGCAAAAAATGATGTTTCCCGTACAAGGAACGCGGAGACCCTGATCTCCAAACCTGAATCAAAGATACCGATTTATATAATCCCCACTGACGAAGAACTTGTAATGACAGAAGACGCATACGCGCTCATGGCCGGTACTTATGATATTCACACGAATTTTACATACTCTTTTCAGAGCAGGGATTATATCAATAAAGGCAGGGCCGAAGGTCTTAAATACGATCTGGCCAAAAACCCTGCGCTGGAATCCGTTATAGCCCTGCCCAAATAAGGACAGAGATTGGAACTTGTCTGTATAGGAAATGCCCTCGTTGACATATTCGCAGACAGCGAAGAAGGCATTGACCGGCAATTTAGTCTTAAAGACGGCGCACAGCATATCCCCATGGACTTGATGAGGGACATACTTTCCGTGCTGCCGGAATTTACTGTTTGTTCCGGCGGAGGCGCCGCGAATGCTGCGAAAATCGCAGGCCAGCTTGGAATTAAAACCGGTTTTATCGGTGCGTTAGGCGCTATGCCTGGCATTGGTGATACAGAAACGAAAAAAAAGAAAGGGGATTTTGATCAATTTGGGAGGCTTTTTGAAGATGAGCTTGACAAAGCGGGAGTGCAAAGCATATTGATAAAAAAGCCTTCTCCCACCGGGATCTGTCTTATGCTCAAACTGCCTGACGGAAGAATTAAAATCGCCGCCGCTCCTTCCGCAGCCCTGGAACTCTCCGCCGAAGATATTGATGAAGACATAGTCCGCAGTTCTCAGGTTTTGGTTCTTGACGGTTTTATGCTTGATCGTATAGACCTTGTCCGTCATATTCTGGAACTCGCAGACAGATTTGGAAGCGTGGTTGCCCTGGATCTGAGCAGCGCCGGCCTTGCATATAACAGGGCTCTTGAAATAGTAACTTATGCCAGGGCTTATCCCATGATAATTTTTATGAACGAAGATGAGGCTCACGCTTTTTACAGGGCAATAAGCCGGGACGAAAATAAAAAAAAGCACAAAGAAAACCTTAACGAAGGATTAAACCCTGAACTGATAAACCTTTTCAGGGATTTTACGGCTAACGATATTTTTCCGGTTCTTGTTGTAAAACTTGGGGTTCGCGGCGCTGTTGTTTTTGCCGGCGGAAATATTTTTAGGGAAGAAACAATTCCGGTTATACCTCTTGAAACAACAGGAGCCGGAGACGCTTTTTGCGCGGCTTTCCTCGCGGCCTGGGTAAGGGAAAAATCTTTTTCCGAATGCGCCGTCCTTGGAAACAGGGCAGCCCGTGAAATGCTGGGCGTAAACGGCAGCCAGGCGGAAACAAAAGTCTTTAGACAGCTTGGCAAACAGCTAAGGTGAAAGGTATCATGGAAGGGTACAAGATCAGAAAAGGGGTTTAATATGGGATTGATAAAAGCATTAACAGGCGCTGCCGGCGGAGTTCTTGCGGATCAGTGGCTGGAGTTTTTTGTCTGTGACAGCCTTGAATCCGATGTTTTGGCTGCCAAGGGCCAGAAAAAGTCCAGCAAGAGGAGCAGCAATACCAAGGGAGAAGACAATATCATCTCCAATGGCTCGGGTATCGTGGTAAGCGCAGGGCAGGCAGCCATTATTACAGACGATGGCCGTATCGTAGAGGTTTGCGCGGAAGAAGGGCGTTATACCTTCGACCAGTCTTCGGAGCCCAGTATTTTCTACGGGGGCTTTGGAAAAGGCCTTGTTGATGCCATTAAAAACATGGGGGATCGCTTCAAATACGGAGGCCAGCCCGGAAAAGAACAGAGGGTCTACTATTTCAATACTAAAGAAATAATGGGTAACAAATACGGGACACCTGCGCCCATTCCCTATCTGATTGTTGATCCCGCTACAAATTTAAGGCTTACAATAAACATCCGTGCCAACGGGCAATACTCCTACCGTATAATAAACCCGGCGTTTTTTTACGCCAATGTATGCGGAAATGTAACGGATGTATTTACAAGGGACAAACTTGATGAACAGCTCAAAAGTGAAATACTAAAACATCTTGGGCCCTGTCTGGGGAAACTTGGCACCGGCCTTGAATACCACGAAATATCCTTTAAGACTGTGGAATTGGCGGATTTTCTTAACCAAGCCCTTTCAAGGGAATGGAGAGACGGCAGAGGAATTGAAATTGTAAATTTCGGGATCACAGCAACGGCTACGCCGGAGGACGAAAACAGGCTTAAACAGATGCAGACGGCGGCGGCAATGAAAGATCCGACCATGGCGGCTGCGGCCCTGGTGAGTGCCCAGGCGGATGCCATGCGTACAGCGGCCGGAAACCAGGGCGGGGCCATGACCGGCTTTATGGGCATGGGAATGGCGAACATGGCCGGAGGCATGAATGCCCAGAACCTGTTTGCGATGGGCCAGGGAACTCCGCAAGGAGCTCCGCAGCAGCAGGCAGCGCCGGCAGCTCCCGCGGCATCCGCTTCACCGCAGGCCGGCTGGGCCTGCGCCTGCGGACATGCCGGCAATACAGGCAAGTTCTGCGCCGAATGCGGCAAGCCCAAGCCGGCTGCTGACTGGACATGCGCCTGCGGACATGCGGGTAACACCGGCAAGTTCTGCTCCGAGTGCGGCAAACCCGGATAAAAATCCACGTAAAAGGAGTTATCATGGAAATAAAAGAATATAAGTGCCCTAACTGCGGCGGAACGGTTAGATTTGACAGCGCAAGCCAAAAACTAAAATGTCCGTCATGCGACACAGAATTCGAAATTCAGGCGCTGGATGAATACAAAAAGGATCTGGAAGCCCAAAAAGAAGATAATTTTACCTGGGATACCAGCGCTGCGGCGGTTTGGGAAGGCAGTGAACTCGACGATTTGGCCATGGGTTCCTGCCCATCCTGCGGGGCGGAGCTGATTGGAGACCAGAACACAATTGCCATGGTGTGTCCCTGCTGCGGTAATGCCCAGATCGTTCAAAAGCGGATTAGCGGAATGTTAAAGCCGCGGTACTGCATCCCTTTCCAACTGGAAAAGAAGGCCGCAACAGAAGCCCTTAAAAAGTTCTGTCAAAAAAAGCGGCTGCTCCCGAATCTTTTTTTGGAAGAAAACCGCGTAAACAGTATTCAGGGAATGTACGCTCCTTTCTGGCTCTTTGACGCAAAAGCTAACGCCCATATAACTTACAAGGCAGCCAGAACCAAAGCCTGGAGCGATTCCAATTACCGTTATACCAGGACCGATTATTATTCGGCGGTAAGGGACGGCAGCCTTGCCTTTGAGAAGATACCGGTGGACGCTTCTGAAAAACTGGACGATGCCTATATGGACTCCATCGAACCTTTCGATTACCGGCAGATTAAAGATTACCAAAGCGCCTATCTAGCCGGTTACTCTGCGGAAAAATACGATGTGGATGCGCAGGCATGCAGGGAAAGAGCGAACATCAGGATCAAAAAAACCATCGAAACGGAATTTACCAAAACAGTCACGGGCTACGATTCTGTGACATTGGAAAGATCAAATGTAAACGTTGAAAACGGCATGGTAAATTATGCCATGATGCCAATATGGATACTTAACACAAAATATAAAAACGAAAATTACCAGTTCATCATGAACGGTCAGACAGGCCGCATTGTGGGCAGACTGCCAATTGACAAGGGCAAGGCCCTTAAATACCGGCTTTTGTTCATATTTGGTATTGGTACGGTATTAACCGTTTTATTGTCACTGCTGCGCGCATTTTTATAAAACAGGAGCGTAAAATGAATATGGATAATGCGGCTGATTTTTTCCGCCAAAATTATATGCTTATATTGGGCTTTGCCTGGATCATAAGCATTTTAACAGGGTTCATCATTGTGGCTGTCTGGAAAAGTAAAATGAACACTGCCCTGCTTAAAACCGAAGCGGCATCATACATGGTCCAGGGTACCCTGGCCTTTACAGCCAAAAGAGACCGTTTTCTTTACAGCAGAGTCACAAAAACCGCAATACCAAAGCCGTCTTCCGGCAGCGGTTCTATTGCCGGCTCCTCCGGAAAAAGCAGCGGAGGCCGGAGCGGTAAGCATTAAGGGGCTTTCCGAGAAGTTGGTTACTTCTTGTCCACCTCTTTTAGCCTTTACCTTCTGGTTTTTATGGGATATTATATAGTATGAAGTTTGCATTAAAAGGCATCTTGATTCTATTTATAACAGCTTTTATTTTTTTACCTGCTGATCCTGCGCCTGCCCAGCAAGCTGGCAGTCTGTCAAATGAAAGACCGCAGCTTGAAAACGCATCAGTATGGATCATTCCCATTAACGGCGATATTGACCCTTTTATGGCGGCTTTTGTAAGACGGGAAGCCCGCAGAGCCCTTAACAATAATGCGGATTATATAATTTTTCAAATCGACACATTTGGCGGCAGAGTGGATTCCACATTGCAGATCACTTCTTTTATTACTTCAATAAGAAACGCAAGGACAGTGGCCTGGATAAACACAAGCGAAACATCCATGGGTGTAAGCTGGTCAGCCGGGGCCATAATCGCCTTTGCCTGCACGGATATTTTTATGGCTTCCGGCACTTCCATGGGAGCGGCTGCTCCTGTAATAGCAGGTCCTGAGGGAGCGCAGGCAGCGGATGAAAAGAGCGTTGCCGCAATAAGGTCCCAGATAACAGCCCTTGCTGAACGGAACAGCCATCCAGTTGGGCTTGCCCTGGCCATGGTGGACATTGACGTTGAACTGTGGGAGGTTTCCATAGACGGCCAGACCAGGGCGTTGACTCTGCCTGAACTGGAACGCATGGAAAGGGAAGTCATTAACGGAAGGCCGGACATTGAGCGTCATGCGATCATTTCAGAACCCGGGAAACTTCTTTCTTTATCATCCGGAGAAGCCATCCGTTACGGTCTTGCAGATCTTGCAAATGATGAGCAGGCCCTGTTTTCTTTACTGGGTATATCAGCCAGTGTAACTGAGTCAAACCCCAGCGCCGCGGATTTTATTATTTCCATATTAACTTCAGGTACTGTGCAGGCTGTATTGATCCTTTTGGGATTGGTTATGCTTTTTTTGGAGCTTTCAAGTCCTGGCTTCGGGGTTCCTGGTACCATCGGAGTACTTTGCTTTCTTTTGGTTTTTGGATCGGGCTTTCTTTTGGGCAGGGTCGATTCCCTGGAGATAATTTTATTTTTAATCGGCCTTGGACTTTTGGCCGTGGAAATTTTTGTAATTCCTGGTTTTGGTGTTGTGGGTATATCAGGCATACTTTTAATCGGGGCATCTTTGGTTTTTTCAATGCAGGATTTTGTTATACCAAGATTTGACTGGGAATGGCAGTTAATGGGAAGAAATGCCATGGTTGTTTTTTTGGGTATCTTTCTTTCGGTTTTGGGAATGGCAATCCTCGCGCTCCTTAGTCCCAGGATAAAGATATTTGACAGGCTTATGCTAAAAACCCGCATAACCGGAACTGCCGGCGGCCCTGATCCGGGGGATGAAAAAACCATAAGCGCAATTTCGATCATTGACAGGGATGAAGAAAATTATTCTGATCTTGTCGGTAAAATCGGCGTTGCAGACACGATATTGCGGCCATCCGGTAAAATGGTAATTAATGATAAGGTTTATTCAGTTGAAGCTGATAATGAATTTATCGAGGCAGGCAGGGGAGTAATTGTTACCCGTGTCAGGGGTAACAGGATTATAGTCAGAAGAGTTTAGTAGAACCATTAAAAACCCAAAGGAGATGTCTAATGTTTGATGGAATGATTATGTATGTGCTTTTTATTATTGTCGGGATATTCGCGCTTGGATTTCTTATTCTGTTCTTCCGGTTTTTCGGGCTCTGGTTCCGGGCCCTGTTGTCCGGGGCGCATGTCGGCATGGGCCGGATTATCGGGATGTGGATACGCAAGGTTGATCCAAACGTCATAGTGGATTCGCGGATCATGCTTTCCAAGGCCGGAATTGATATTTCTTCGGACATGCTTGAAACGCACTTTCTTGCGCGCGGAGATGTAAGAAAAGTAAGCCGCGCGCTTGTTGCTGCTGACAAGGCCAATATTGTTCTGCCGTTTCAGCGCGCCTGCGCCATAGACCTTGCGGGACGTGATGTGTACGATGCCGTAAGAACCAGCGTTAACCCCAAGGTAATCGACTGTCCGGATTCGGTAAAGGGCAAACTTACAATTGACGCTGTTGCTAAAGACGGCATACAGCTCTGCGTAAAGGCCAGGGTAACCGTACGCTCCAACATAGAGCGTCTTGTCGGCGGCGCCACAGAAGATACAATTATCGCGCGTGTCGGCGAAGGTATTGTAACAACCATTGGTTCTTCAGAAACCTATAAAAAAGTAATGGAAAATCCTGACAACATTTCCAAGACAGTCTTGGCAAAAGGCCTTGACGCGGGAACCGCCTTTGAGATTCTTTCCATTGACATAGCTGACATTGACGTGGGACAGAACGTCGGCGCAAAACTCCAGGCTGACCAGGCCGAGGCGGACAAGCGCCGTTTCCAGGCAGAAGCGGAAAAACGCCGCGCCGCGGCACAGGCCCAGGAACAGGAAATGCTTGCAATGGTTCAGGAAAACCGCGCAAAGGTAGTCCTGGCGGAAGCGGAAATTCCATTGGCCATAGCGGAAGCTTTCAGGAAAGGCCAGCTTGGCGTTATGGATTATTACCGCTTAAAGAATATTCAGGCGGATACGGATATGCGGAATTCAATCGGCAGTGAAACACCGGGAGCTTCAAAACCCGCAAGGAACAATTAAGGCTTGTCTGATGCTGGACAACATTTTTGATAATATTTTTATTTTTATTCCCATAGCCCTGATTCTTGTGTTTCGTATATTGCTGCCAAGAATCAGGCAGCGGGAGTCACAGGAGCGCGAAACACAGGAAAAGGCGGAACAGCGTCCTGTATTCATGGAAATGTATCAGGAAGAAAGCGGCGGCCTTGGTCATTGGGAAACTGAAAAAAAACCAGTGCGGAATATTCCCAAAAAAAAGAATGTTAACAGGCAGCCGCTCGTATCTGCTGTTGATTCCAAAATAGAAGATATTCTTCAAACCCAGCTGCCAATAAAAAAAGAAGCCCCTGCTCCGGGCGTTTCAACAAAAATTCCTTTTCCCGAAAACCTTGATTATCTTTCTCCGCTTAAAAGAGCTTTTGTTTTTTCCGAGGTTTTTTCCCAGGCAAAAGGAATTCGCGCGGATTGATACGAAAGTTTTTTCCGTGTTCAGCCAACAGCTTCTTTTACATCCGCCGGAATTTTTCCCAAAAAAATTCTGCCCATTAATGCCGCTATGCTTTGCTGAAATACAATGCCAAGCACTGCCGGAAGTCCTGCGGCCGGCGGAAAGAATTCGATACCAAGCGCCATTGCCGAACTGATATTTCTTAGTCCGGAAGCAAAAAACAGAGGGACCTGTTTTTCTTTTGGGTTTTTCCCAAAGAGACCAAGCCGCTGGGCCAGAAGTCCGGTAAATTTTCCGCAGGTAAAACCCAGAATGGAAAACAATATACACATCAATCCGATTATCCATATCCTGGAATTAAGAAAATTTATTTGAGACGCAACAGCCGAGCAATTGGCCGCAATAACAAGGAGTATGCAGATTTTTGACAAGGGGTTCAGATACGGCGAACAGACTTCGGGGATAAGACCGCGGCTCGTTTCATTCAAGACAACTCCGATAATTGTCGGTAATACGATCATGAAAATCAAGGTAATTGTCATGGCGCTCATGTCCAGGATAATATTCGCGCCCAAAATGAGTTTTATTGTGCCGGGTACAACAAGGGGCGCCAGTATGGTATCCAGCAATATCAATGCCAGACTTAGGGCAGGATTTCCGCGGTAAATTGTAACCCAGATAAAACCCGAAACCGCTGTTGGCACGGAATATATCAGCACATAGCCGGAAATTGTGTCCATATCATTGCCAAAAACCAGCCGGCTTATAAACATTACCATTAACGGCATAAGGAAGTGCGCGGTCATAAAGAATAATAAAATGGGCACAGGGTTTTTTATTACCTGGACAAGGTCGCGGCTTTTTAATTTTAATGAGCCGGAAAGAGTCATTGCGCCGAAAAGCCAGGGCACAAAAGGCCTTAAATTAACAAAAACATCAGGAAAAAAAATGCCTAATAATATCCCGAAAGGCGCTACAACCGGCATGAACCGTTCTAGTTTATGGTCGAGTTTTATGGCTGCTTCGGAAAGTTTTACCGCCCCCTTTGAAGGGGTTTGATTTTTAGACATTATATACCCTCGAAACTATTCCTTTTTTTATTCTTCATGTATAATTAAAGTCTGTCTATAACGTAAGCGGCTGGAGAGGGAATATGAAAAACAATGCAGATTTAACTGTCGATCTAATTGCCGATCTGATTATAATAGGGGCCGGCCCTGCGGGATTGACCGCCGCGCAGTACGGCGCAAGGGCAGGGCTGGATGTGCTGGTTATCGAGCAGCTTGCGCCGGGCGGTCAGGCCCTTGTTATAGATGTTCTTGAAAATTATCCCGGCATTGCCCCCGGCAAATCGGGCTTTGAATTTTGCCAGGACCTGCACAAACAGGCGGAAGACTTTGGAGCGCGTTTTTTGACCGAACAGGCCGCTTCAATAGAATCCCTGGAAAGTAATTTTATTGTTAATTTAAGTTCCGGAAAAACATTGAATGCCCCGGCCCTGATTCTGGCTGCCGGCGCAAAACACCGCAGGCTGGACATACCCGGAGAAGAACAGTTTTCCGGCAGGGGCGTTTCGTACTGCGCCACCTGCGACGGCCCTTTTTTTAAGGACAAGAAAATTATTGCCGTGGGCGGCGGGGACGCGGCCTGCGATGAATCTCAATACCTTTCGCGTCTATCGCCTAACGTTATTCTGGTTCACAGGCGGGACAGGTTCAGGGCGCAAAAAGCCCTGGCGGACAGGGTTTTGAATAATCCGGCAATAGAGGTCAGGTTCAATACAATTATCAAAGAGATTCACGGGGCGGAAAAAGTCAGTTCGGTAATTCTTGAAACCCAGGGCAGGGGCGTATATGAAGAAACAGCGGACGCGGTATTTATCTTTTCCGGCGTTATTCCCCAGTCCTCGCTTGTACCTGACGCTAAAAAAGACGAAGCCGGATATATAATTACCGATCAAAATATGGCTTCTTCAATTCCCGGGCTTTTTGCCGCCGGAGATGTCCGTTCTTCCCCTTTCAGGCAGGTTGTGGTTGCGGCCGGCGAAGGGGCTGTTGCGGCAAACAGCGCCGCTTCCTATCTTGATGCGTTAAAAGGCAGGGAATACTGAATTTGTTATTCGTAATTGTAAAAAAACGCCTTGTTTTGCCTGCCCTGGGTTTGTTTTTTTTTCTGTCCACAAGCCTTTTTCCCCTTTCTTTTTTTGATGACAAAAACCATGCGGAACTGGCCGGTGAAATAGTTTCCGCAATGTCAGACGAGCAGGCTTTGGCTCAGATTTTTATGCTGGGCTGGGTAGGGGCCGAACCTTCTCCCCTTATTCTTGACTGGATTCGCCAAAGGAATATAGGCGGGGTTAAAATCTTCGGGTGGAATACCGACGACACCCTTCTCCTTGCCCGTGCTGTCGGAACGCTCCAGGCAGCGGCTCTTGATACGCAATTTTCCATACCCCTGTTTGTCGCAACTGATCAGGAAGGGGGCCTTGTGCGTCATGTGAAAGGTCTTACAAGCGAGACTCCAGGGAACATGGCTATAGGCGCTTCAGCTTATCCAATGGATGCTTATTGGTCCGGTTATTATATAGGCCGGGAGCTTTCACTCCTTGGGATCAATATGAATTTTGCGCCGTCAGTCGATCTTTTTACGCGCCGGGACTCCGGGCTTATCGGCCCCAGATCTTTTGGAAGCGATCCGGTACAGACCGGGATTTTGGGGGCCGCATTTTCCAAAGGCCTTGAAGCAGCCGGAGTCATGGCAACAGCAAAGCATTATCCCGGCCACGGCGATACCAATCTTGATTCTCATGGAGTGCTCCCAAGAATAGATGTTCCCTTTGAAACCCTCTGGGAAAGGGAATTGGTTCCCTACAGGTTTATGATAAACGAAGGGCTTAACGCAATAATGAGCGGACATCTGGCATTTCCGCAGACACCTTCCGGCGGAACTCCAGCAAGCCTTTCATCCTGGTTTTTGACTGACATACTCCGTAATTATATGGGTTTTAATGGTCTTATCATTACCGATGATCTTTTTATGAACGGCGCGCTTAATTATACAGGATCACTTTCCCGTGCCGCGCGGGAAGCAATCATGGCAGGTAATGATATAATTATGCTTTCGCAGACGCCGGCCCTCTTTGATCCGGTCTGGAATTCTCTGATACAGGCCATGGGAAATGATCCTGTTTTCAGGAACCGGGTAAGGGAATCGGCGATTAGGATCATAGAAAAAAAACTGAAATATTTACGGGCCGAAAACCAGGTTCCATTTGTCCCTGATACAGAAAGGGTCCGGGAAGGCATTGCTGATCCGCAGGCCGCTTCTTTTTTTCTGAATCTTGCGGCAAGGAGCGTTACTTTTGTCAAAGACACAAATGATTCGGGAGAAAGGATTCTGCCCCTGAATCCCGCTGACGCCGGAAGGGTTCTTCTGGCCGGCCGTTATGCGGATTTTTTTACGGCGGGCGAACGGGCTTTTCCCGGAGCAGCCGCGTTCAGGTTTCAGGGCCGCAGCGCGGCAGACCTTGTTTTTTCCAGCCGTAATGCGGATACGGTGATCTTCTGCCTTTCCGGCGCCGCTGATCTTGCCTATTTACAAAGCCTTGGAAATTCAGGAAAAAGGGTAATAGTTTTTTCCATTTTGAATCCGGACTTTATTGAAGAAGCGCGGTGGGCTGACGGAATCCTTGCGGTTTACAGTTATGCCGCAGAATCTTTTATTGCGGGGTTTTCCGCGCTTATTGGCCGTATTCCCGCGGCAGGAAGATTTCCTTGAAAGCCAATATCCCTACAGGATAACAAGCAATGGCCAAATCCTTTTCCTGGCATAAAATTTCCAAAGACGGGCTCGAAAAAACAGAAGGTTTTTTGCGTTCAAGGGAAATTTTTTGCGTGGGAGCATGTTCCAGATTTATCAGCGCGGATTTTTCACATATATGGACCTATAATGATGAAAATCAGGATATTGCCGCGTTTCTGCTTCACAGTCGCAGTTCCCTTTTTCCCATTTTTACAGGCAGCCGGATTATTCCCATGCCGCGTTTTTTGGGCAGGCTGTTAAAAAAGGTTGACGTATACTCAATTCAGGGCCTGTGCGAAGATATAAAAATTCTTGAAAAAGGCATAAAGGAAAACGGCCTTGCCGCGGCTGACACAATCAATTACGATCTAATGACGCTTGACAAGCCGCCCTCTGCCGGTTGTTTTTTGAAAGGCCCGCCGGAATTAATTCTGCGCCCTCCCGTGCATGGCGACAAAGAGGAACTATTCCGGCTTCATTCCGCGTATGAGCAGGAGGAAGTAATTCCAAGGCACGGACATTTTAACCCAGCCGCCAGCCGTAAAACCCTGGAAGGATTATTGCGCGCAGAAAAAATGCATGTTGCCGTTCTTGGCAGGAGAATAGTCGGAAAGATAAATACAAACGCAAAGTCTTTTACAAGATACCAGATAGGCGGGGTCTATGTGCTTCCGGAGTTCCGGGGCAGGGGTATTGCAGTTAAAATGTCCGCCGTATTCATTAAGGAATTGATCATGTCCGGCTGCGGCATAAATCTGTTTGTCAAAAAACACAATGCCCCTGCCCGAAACCTTTACAGCCGCCTTGGTTTTACAGCCCTGGGAGATTACAGGATTAATTATTATTAGGCTGAAAGGAATAAAAAATTTTTTTTCCTTATTATAAATATTCCAAGTGTAGTTATACCTAATAATAATATTATTATTTTATTTACTATAACAGTTTCAAAAAATCGTCTAGCTCTATTCCTGCTTGGGTTAGTATACTTTTTAAAGTTCCTCTGGCAACTTCATCATGTATTGGAATAACAGTAATACGATGCCCATTTGTGTATTTTGCATGACTTCCTCTTTGACTTTTATATACAAATCCCCTTTTTGCCAATGCAGAAATAACTTCTTCTGGTCTAAGTAAAGGATATTTTTT
>Ga0099364_10003895_pt1 | contig 22864 bp, 21 predicted proteins | sample TergutTh196P3_FD_73070 | JGI IMG/M metagenome (GOLD analysis project Ga0099364, IMG submission 73070) | Microcerotermes parvus P3 segment gut microbial communities from Pointe-Noire, Republic of the Congo - Th196 P3 | ecosystem: Host-associated > Arthropoda: Insects > Digestive system > Gut ...
AATCCGCCACACGCGACAAACAGTGCCTCAATGTCGCGCCATCTGATACCTGCTCTGACCGGCTCGGCAAATATGGCATTCAAGGTTTTGCGGTGTTTGCTCTTCATGCAGTGAATAATACCATTCTTTGCTTGCCAGTCAAAGCCAGCTTCTGTAACTGTTGCACTGGAGGTTGCATGTCGAAAAAACCAGTAAAACAATGAAGTTCATTGAAGCAACACATTCAAAATAAACTTCAATATTAGCAAGATATCGCGCACATACCGTGGAAATTTACTGACGAATAAATTAGTTAAAAGCTCCGATTTTGGTAGCCGAAGTGTTTTTTTGATTCACAAACGTTTGGGAACAGCGTGAACTCTCGGAACTTGCAGATTTTTCCAAAGGGCGCGGTTATTCGAAAGGCGATTTGCAGGAGACTGGGACACCCATTATTCTTTATGGGCGCCTTTATACAAAGTACGAAACTGTGATTTCAGAGGTCGACACCTTCGTTCTTGAGAAAGAAAAATCGGTTTTTAGCAAAGGCAACGAAATTATTGTCCCATCCTCCGGCGAGACTGCCGAAGATATCGCACGCGCCTCTGTCGTTGAAAATGAAGGGGTTCTTTTAGGTGGCGACCTCAACATCATTAGACCGAATTCAATAATAGACCCTGCGTTTTTGGCTTTGACAATTTCAAGTGGAGAGCAGCAAAAAGAATTATCCAAGCGAGCACAAGGACAATCTGTAGTTCATCTTTATATTTCAGATTTAAAAGAAGTGAAGCTTTCCTATCCAGAATTAGATGAGCAAAAAAGAATTAGTGCTTTTTTCAGAAAGCTTGACAACCTTATCACTCTTCACCAGCGCGAGCATCACTATTCAGAAATAATATTAAGATGAGGAGAAAGTATGTTGAATAAAGCACAAGATTCAGAGTTGTTTAGCCAATATTATGCGCACTGGGTAAAGGTGTACAAAGAGGGAGCAATAAGGCAGGTTACAATGCAGAAATATCTCATGACACAGAAATGGCTTGAGAGACTGGCTCCCGATCTTTTGATTCGTGAAATAACAAGAGCGAGTTATCAGAAACTATTAAATGACTACGCAGAGTATCACGAACGGCAGACAACAATGGATTTTCATCATCAACTAAAGGGAGCTATTTTAGATGCTGTAGATGAAGGACTGATTGCGCGCGACCCGACTCGAAAGGCGATTATCAAAGGAAAGCCGCCCCGAGAGAAGAAGCCTAAATATCTCAATCAATTTCAGCTGCATACACTTTTGACAGGTCTGGAACTCAAATCCGAGATTAGCTGGGACTGGTTCATTTTGCTACTTGCAAAAACTGGAATGCGGTTTTCCGAAGGACTCGCGTTGACTCCGAATGACTTTGACTTTGCTCGTCAGTCTTTATCGATAAGTAAAACGTGGGACTATAAAGGAAAAGGAGGTTTTCTTCCAACCAAAAATCAATCATCAGCACGGAAAATCCAGATTGACTGGCAAACTGTCTTTCAGTTTTCTGAACTGGTTAAGAACCTCCCACCTGAGACTCCTATTTTCGCTAACGGGATAGTTTTTAATTCGACCGTAAATGATATTTTGCGGCGTCACTGTGTTCGGGCCAAAATCCCAGTGATTTCCCTTCATGGATTGCGGCATACTCACGCTTCATTACTGCTTTTTGCAGGGGTTTCGATTGCAAGTGTTGCTCGCAGACTTGGGCATTCAGGTATAGCCACAACCCAAAAAACCTACCTGCATATAATTCACGAACTGGAAAATCAGGACGTGGAGCTGGTACTAAGGTCTTTATCCGCGTTAAATTAAGTGCGAACTTCGTTATTTGTGCTTGCGCTGGTGATGGTTGATAAGGTTATCAACGCCATTAATATTGTGAAACTAACGAAATAAAAAGCGTTTTCAATGCAGTCGTAAAAATTCAGCCGACGTCAGCGTCCTCGGAGGGAGAGTGCTGATTCAATAAAGTCTTTATCTCCTGTTAGGACAGATATAGTGCTACACTGCAAGAGTACCACCGTATTTTGTGGAGCAAACCATTGCCGAATGGCAGAGCATTCACACTCAACAAAATCAGCCAAAACCGTCTTTCTTACAAACCCGGTCTTGGTGAGTTCAGTATGTCGAGTGATATGGCTGCTCCAGCTTTTACAATACGAAATCGTATGCAGCACATCATCTCCCAGATATCCCCAGATGTGCGAGATCATTTTTATCGGCTTGCCAGCACTATCGGTGCAAGCATCATCTGGCCTGCCAACAGAATAGACAGCAAAATGACAATTAACGGAGCGCGAGGACTAAACTGCAGAATTTCTGACCGGCTGAATTTAACAATAGAATGCATTAGACGATATTATCGAAGTCAGCACCGCCTTCTATACGATACATTCAAAAGGTATGACCGTTTCTTCCGGCTGTTTCAAAACTTTAAGGGTTCTATCGACTTCTTTCTTTTGCAGGACATCGTGACAGACGACTATTCCAATACAAAAATTGCAATCGATTTTGATGGCTTTAAAACTTTGCCAGCTCCCGGAAGTCCTGATGAATACATGAAGTATATGGAAAACACGATCAAATTCATAACAGCAAGAAACGAACGAATATCAGCTTTGTTCTAATCAAACCCATCAATGAAGCGAGTCACTTTATGACAACCCAGTCTGAATATGTCCTTGAAAAAAACCTGCTTCGTCAGCTCGAAAACATTGGCTATGAAAAAGTGCGGATTGATAATGAAGATGACATGCTTCGAAACCTGAAGCATCAGCTTGAAGTCCATAACGATGTCGCTCTGACAGAAGCTGAATTTGAAGGTGTTCTGTATCACTTGAACCGTGGAGATATATTTGAGCGGGCAAAAACACTGCGTGACCGCTACGTGGTACGGCGTGCAGGACAGCCCGATATCTATTTGCGCTTTCTCAATACCGAAAACTGGTGCATGAACGAATACCAGGTTACGCATCAGGTAGAAATGACGGGCAAGCGCAGAACGAGATACGATGTAACCATTCTGATCAATGGCCTGCCACTCGTCCAGATTGAACTCAAGCGTAGAGGCCTGGAGCTCAAGGAGGCCTTCAACCAGATAAACCGCTACCGCCGTGATTCATACGATGCGGGCTATGGACTTTTCCAGTACGTTCAGATTTACGTCATCAGCAATGGTGTCAATACCAAATACTTTGCCAATACACCCAAAAGGAAAGCAGAGTTTGAATTTACTTTTTTCTGGACAGATTCCGAAAACAACCCGTACTCGGAACTGGCAAAGTTCGCTGAAGAATTTTTAAAGCCCTGCCATATCTCACGCATGATCACGCACTATATGGTGCTGACAACAGATAAAAGCATCAAGGTGCTGCGGCCCTATCAGTACTACGCTGTCGAAGGCATCGTAAGACAGGTTAATGAAAGCAGCGAAAATGGCTATATCTGGCATACCACCGGCTCAGGCAAGACACTGACTTCCTTCAAAGCCAGCCAGATAATCCAGCAAATGCCGGATGTCAGAAAAGTGCTCTTTGTCGTCGACAGAAAAGATCTCGACTATCAGACAACCCGGGAGTTTAACGCCTTTGACAAAGACAGTGTTGACGAAACATCCAACACAAACAATCTGGTAACCAAGCTTAAAGACGCCAATACAAAGCTGATCATTACGACTATCCAGAAGCTGAACAACGCCATTACTCAGGAGAGATTCAAAAACAGGATCGCCGACCTTGCCAGTCAAAAGGTGGTTTTTATCTTTGACGAATGTCATCGCAGCCAGTTTGGCGATACACATCGAAATATCCGCCAGTTCTTCAAGAATGCACAGATGTTCGGCTTTACCGGGACGCCCATTTTTAAGGACAATGCCGTCAAGCAGGGCGGGCTGCCCCGCACAACTGAATCCCTGTTCGGACGACGTCTGCACCAGTACACAATTGTAGACGCTATCCGCGACCAGAATGTCCTGAAATTCTCAGTTGAGTACGTTGGGCGCTACAAGCAAAAAGACAGTGCCAATGAAATTGATATTGAAGTTGAGGATATCGATACGAAAGAACTTCTGGAAAGCGAGGATCGCCTGGAAAAAATCGTGGATTACATTCTGGCGCATCATGGTCGCAAGACGCAGGAACGGCGTTTTACAGCGATGCTCTGCGTGAGCAGTGTGCCGACGCTGATCAAGTATTTTGATATTTTCAGGAAAAAGCTGGCAACAGTTGAGAATCCGCCAGCCATAGCCACCATTTTCAGCTTCGCAGCCAATGAAGATACGACAGACCCGGAAGCAGGTGGTATCCCAGAGGAAACAACTGACATTCCCTCTGGCAGCAGAATTGACTTCTCCAGCCGGGACAAGCTGGACGAATATATTCTGGAATACAACGAAAGATTTGGAACAGACTACAGTACAAAAGACTCACGTTCCTATTACGGCTATTACAGAAATGTATCCGAACGAGTGCGCAAACAGGACATCGACATTCTTGTGGTCGTCAACATGTTTCTGACGGGGTTCGACAGCCCTCCCTTAAATACCCTCTATGTAGACAAGAACCTTCAGAACCATGGTTTGATCCAGGCATTTTCACGAACAAACCGCTTGCACGGCACTCGTAAGACACAAGGCAATATTGTCTGTTTCAGGAACCTGAAGTCGGCGACAGACGATGCGATCAGGCTTTTCTCAAGGAGCGATGCAGAAGGAACGGTTCTGATTGAACCTTATGAAAATCACCTTCAGAGGTTCAATCAGAAGGTAGCCGCACTCATACACATTGCACCAACCCCACAGGCCGTCGACAAACTTGAAACCGAAGAGGATAAACTGGCATTTGTGCTCTGTTTCAGAGGACTGATACGACTGAGAGTTATCCTGAAATCTTTTGGCGAATTCAAACCTGATGATGTTTTTCTGAGTGAACAGGCTTTTCAGGACTACACGAGCAAGTATCTGGACATCCGCGACCAGGTAATTAAATCAACACATCCTGAAAAGGTCTCCATACTGGAGGATGTGGATTTTGAGCTTGAACTGATTCATCGTGATGACATCAATGTTACCTACATTTTGAGGCTATTGAAGAATCTGCCTGCGCTTCCTCCCCGTCAGCAGGCAAAACGCCGAAAGCAGATTGAAGATTTGCTGAGTACGCATCCACTCCTGCGAAGCAAGCGCAAACTGATTGAAGAGTTCATAACAAGAAATCTGCCGAACATTTCAAATGATGATGATATTGACGCAGTATTTGACGCATACTGGAGCACTAAACAGCAGGAAGCACTGGCCGAATTGTGCAAGGCAGAAAACATGCAGCCTGACAAGGTTCGTGAATTTATTGAGAACTGGCAGTACTATGGCCGGATGCCGAGGGAACAGCAGATACGGGACGCCCTGAATTATAAGCCGAGACTGCTGGAGGGTAGAATCATCCTTCAACGGATAACGGAAAGCATTCAGGCATTTATTGAAACATTCCTTGAAGGAATGGGGTAATTGCACCCTTTTCAATAAAAAATTTTGGGGTCAGCCTGATGAACTTGCGCTGATGAAGTGTGAACGGGCATCCAAGGAATGAACCTCCGATACGATTCGCTGCATTCATGATGCCGTGGAAATGGCAATTCGACCGCAGAAAAATATTGCTGACGGGTTTTGCTCGTTTCGGGAGACAATAATCTCATTATAGCGGCTTTGTAATTTGCCTGATTCGCAAAAAACACATTCGTGTGGGGCCTAAAATGTCAGGCCCACAACACACCCCACTGTTTTTATGGCACATATTTTTTTGCTTGTTAAAGGTGTCAGGTTAGATCAAGAGCAGGAAAGATAGCCGCAATATCCTCATCCTTAATGACTCTTTTTGTAACCGAGCCTGCGTTTTTCATCATGTTTTGCAGTTTCTCCTCAATAGACTTTTTGATGAACTCGCTGACATCAATGCCGCGCAGCTTGAAAAACAGCAAAGGATCTGCATCAAGCCGGGCACCAACCCCATACAGGACAGCAGCAACATGCTTGCACATATCCGCCCAGTCAGGGCAGTCGCAATCAAGGTGAATCTCTTTCGGAGAGGGGAAGAGTCCTTTTTGCTGCGTTAAAAAAATCTCGCCGAACTCCTTGGGAAAATTCCCGCTCAGCAAGTCCTCTATATTGTCAATCTTGCGTCCGACTGCAGCAGTTAACTGCTCCCTGTTCTTTTCATCAAGCTGGTCTATCTTGATGTTTATGTCGTAAAGATAGCTGCCCAGGACCTTCCCTTCAATTGCTCCCTGTTCAATCTGCAAGTCCAGGACAAAACCGTTTTTCACATAGGCACTGCCTCTGCCAATTCGATTACGGTAATCGGCATACGATTCGAGATTTTTGCACCACGATACGCCCCACCAGGTGTTGGCTATTTTTTTGCCTTCAACACGAACCGGCGACATGTCCGGATTGTCTTTTCGCAGCTTTTCAAGCTGCCTTCGGGCATTTTCCTTCTTTTGCGCCACTGGAACATATTCTCTAAAACTATACCAGGACATGGGTCAGACCTCCAGTTTGAACAAATTGATCAGTTCTTCATTACTCATCTCGGTTATCCAGTCTTCGCCGGAAGAAACGGAAATGACATCTTCGGCCAGCTTCTGCTTTTGGGCAATGATGGCGTCAATTTTTTCTTCAATCGTGCCGGTTGTGACAAATTTGTAGACATTCACATTTCTTTGCTGTCCGATTCGAAAAACACGATCGGTAGCCTGGTTCTCAACAGCCGGATTCCACCACCTGTCAAAATGGATAACATGATTGGCCCCGGTCAGATTAAGTCCGACTCCTCCGGCCTTGAGCGACAGCACCATAAACGGCACATAACTCTCGCCATTGAACTGGTCAACCAGCTTGCCGCGCTGCTTCACACTGGTGCCTCCATGCAGGACAAGCCCTTTGCGCTCGAAAACGGTTTCCAGAAAATCGGCCAGAGGCTTTGTCATCTCCCTGAATTGGGTAAAAACCAGTACGCGCTCACGTTTGTCGCGTATTGTCCGGCAAATTTCCTCAAGAGCCTCAAATTTGCCGCTATGTCTCGGCAAAAACCCGCCACTGCCTATGTAGTGGTCAGGATGATTGCATATCTGCTTGAACTTCATGATTCCGGCCAGGATCATCCCGCGGCGGTCAATTCCCTTCAGGTCTTTATTTTCTATTGCACGGGCAATATCGGTGACAAGCTGGTTATAAAGCATAACCTGCTTTCTGGCGAGGGTTGTAAATTGCATGACCTCGATTTTGTCCGGCAAATCGTCAATAATGGATTTATCAGTTTTGAGCCGACGCAAGATGAACGGACTGACCGCCTGGCGCAGTTTTTCATATCCGGAAGTACTCTCTTTCAGTGATTTTGCGAAGGTTCCAAATTCTTTTGCCGTGCCAAGCAGTCCCTGATTCAGAAAATCAAAAATCGACCACAGGTCGCTTAATCTGTTTTCCACAGGCGTTCCGGTCATAGCGATTTTGGCTTTTGCCGACAGGCTCTTTACGGCTTTTGTCTGCTTGTTAACGTGATTTTTTATTGCCTGTGCCTCATCCAGAATCAGCAGGTCCCACTCTATATCGAAAAGTTTTTCAATCCGGTAGACCATGCCGTATGTAGTGACAAACAAATCGGCATCATCAGTTGCAAACCCGGTTTCACCACTGTGCAGAATCTTTACTTTCAGCTCGGGCGCGAACCTTTCTGCCTCTTTTTTCCAGTTCTGAATCAGGGAAGCAGGGATAACGAGCAATGTTTTTACCGAACTGGGACGCAGTGAATTCAGCAGTGCCAGAACCTGTACAGTTTTCCCCAGCCCCATATCGTCGGCAAGAAGCGCCCCAAAGCGGGACTTGATCATGAAGCTCAGCCAGTTCAGCCCGTCCGCCTGATAATGACGCAAATCACCCATGAAATTTGCGCCCATGCTTTCCTGACTGATTTTGCCCGGATTTTGCATCAGCTCCCGCAGCATATTCAGCCACTGCCCGTTTGTGATTTCAATTTCAGTATCTTCTGTCTCAGCAATCGTATCCATGAGGCCCGACTGCATGCGGATTGCATCCGCTAGGGAAATGTTCCTGCCTTCGAGTTCATCAAATGCGGACAACAGACTCTGCAGCTTGACCCGATCGAGTTCCACCCACTTCCCTTTGAGAAAAGCCAGGCCACTTGTTTCAGCAAGCAATGCTTCAACTTCTTCTCTGGTGAACGGCTCGTCTCCGAGATAAATTTCCGGCGTAAACGCCATCAGTGCCTGCAGCCCAACGGCAGACGGCTCTTTTTCGCCAATCGAAATGCTAAGACGTGAGTTGTATTTTTTCTTCCAGAAATTTGGAATGCGACACAGGACACCACTCTCTTCGTAAAGCGGGGTTTCTTTTAAAAATGTGTAGGCTTCGTCAGGAGTGAATTTCAGCGGAGAAAACAGTTCGCCACTCTCAAGCAGCTCAGAGATAAAGCTGCTTTTGTCCGCTACACGGCTTACAGACGAGAGCAGTCCCAGCAGTTCATCCTGGGTTCTGTGACGATCCAGTGCGTTTTTAAGAGGTACATGACGCACTCTTTCGTTTGCATCCATATCCGAGTATGTCGCCAGAAACGCGAACGGATAATCCTCGCTCCGGTGCTCTACAAGATGAAAATGCACTTTTCCGGCAACAATGATTTCGGAGTTTTTCGATTGGAAGAACTCCTCGATACCGCCCTCAAACCGGGCAAATTCAGTATTGAAAATGTCGGTAATTCTTGTGTAGACAGCCCTGATCCAAAGCGAATTGACAAATTCATAACCCGTGACAAACGGTACGCTGCGGAGCAGTCTATGGAGTGTTTCGTCAGTCGGCGGTGCAGCGACGCGGGTCAGATCAACATCCGGGTTGTGGGAAATGTCATAAACAGCCTGTCTGGCAATTTCCGCCAGAAACAGGATTGATACGTCATGCTGCGTATCATTTATGGCCCTGTTGGCAAACGCCAGATCATATAGTGTTTGCCAGGGATTGTCATTTATATCGTTGTGGAATTTTGTGTGAAAAACCGGATCATCACCTTTTTCCAGGTGACTTCTGTCGACGGTAAAGCCGTCTGCAGTGTATATTGCTATCGCTCTGCAAGGTTGTTTCATTCTTTCTTTCTTCAGGCCCCGGCAATTTCTCTTCATCTTTTCAGACTGGGGAGAAATTGCGATAAAAAAATATAACGAAAATGGATGCAAAAAAGGAAATTATAAAATAAAAAACATGCAAAGTTGTTCGGTAAACAAATAAAAAGCCCTGAAGCAGGCTGGCTAACTTCAAAACAGATGTGTTGTTTATCCCGAAATCAAAAATTTTAGATTTATTGCAGAATACTTTTGCCTGTAGACCCAAACGGATGTGGTTCTGCTCAGCAAATCTCTTCCGCAAAGGCTCTGCCTTTGTTACGAATGACTTCCCAAAGGCCGTATCCTGCCCAGAGTAAATTGCGCAACAGGATGCCCCTATTTGCCGTCTTTTCAAACGAGTGCACACCAAGGGTATCATCTCCTGCTACGCTCACTCCCATGTCTTGCATTTCCCCCAGCCAGTTGCGCCAGACATCTCATAAAACCCGCTATCTTTCAAATGAACCCCTGATGCAGAGTAAAAATCCATCAGCAGAACAGGGAAAAATATTTTTGGCGATTACAATATCCTGAAGTCCCGGCCGGTTTGAATGAAATCTAAACGTTTGGATTTGTTCAAGACCAAGCTGGATTTCGATAAGGTCGACTTTGGTGGAATTTGGAATACTCATAGGCTCCTCTTCTAAGAGCCGTCTATGACTTTTCCAAGGACTATTACCGGACAGGCCCGGACATATGCCGGGTGTCTAAACGATTGTTTTTAATTCCAAAACTTCAAAGTGGGTGTAAGTTATTGGTGCCGACGCGCGGACTCGAACCGCGGACCTACCGATTACAAATCGGTTGCTCTACCAGCTAAGCTACGTCGGCACTCGTATATTGAAAGCTTTAAATGTCGCTTTCACAAAAATGGCTGTTGCAACCATTTTCAGACAGAGGGTGAAAAGAATCACCCCGAACGGACAAAAGCATTATAACCTATTTGACGATTGAAAACGATCGCACTCTTTCTTTTTTAGGCGGTTCAGGGTCTTTGTCTGGCGGCGGCTCATTTACTGCTGTTTCTTTGGAAACCTCAAAGCCAATACCCTGCCCGTTTTCCCGTGCATAAATGGCGACGACATTTTCAACCGGAAAATAAATGTCCCTGGTCACACCCTCAAAACGGGCTCTGAATGCAACAGCTTCATTACTGATGACAAGGCCCGCAGTTGCACCAAAACTGATATTCAGGGTGATCTGCCCATCTTTGACAAACTGCCCGGGAACATTTACGGAAGCATCGGCTTTTACAAGGACATAAGGCGTAAAACCGCAATCAGAGCACCACTCATGTATGGCACGCACCAGATAAGGCTTGGGTGAGACTTCCATGACCACCTCCCAGTGAAAATAATTAACGGCGCATAACTTTTTCAGGCGGAGTCAGCGCTTCAATATAAGCAGGCCTGGAAAAAATGCGCTCGGCATATGTCATGATGGGTGCAGCAGTCTTGGACATATCAATACCATAATAATCCAGGCGCCACAAAAGAGGGCACAATGCAACATCCAGCATGGTAAAGTCATCGCCCAGCATGAATTTGTTTCGCTGAAAACGCATGGCCAGAGCAGTCAGGTATTCTCTTATCTTCGAGCGTGCATGCTCATGATTGGCGTGCGCGTTTTCAGACGTATCGTTTTCAAGGGTATTAACATGAACAAACAGTTCTTTTTCAAGGATAAAGAGGAATAACCGGGTTCTCGCACGCATAAGCGGATCAGCAGGCATTAGCTGCGGATGCGGAAAACGCTCGTCAATATATTCGTTGATAATGTTGGATTCATACAAAACCAGCTCTCTTTCAACAAGAATCGGAACCTGACCATAGGGATTCATTTCAGCAATTTCAGGAGGCTTGTTGAAAAGATCAACATCGCGAACTTCAAAATCCATGCCTTTTTCAAACAGAACAAGGCGACAACGCTGCGAAAACGGACAAGTGGTGCCTGAATAAAGAACCATCATAATTTGTTCCTATATGCCGGTATAATTAAGTTAACAGTAATCATCACGAAAAAAAACACCGAAACGCTGCAGCAAAAGGGAAACATGCTGTCATCAATATCACAACAGGCAGACGACTGGCATCAGTCGCAGGGCAGTTGACGAAAGCGGGTGCAACACGAGAAATGAACAGCCGACGCCAAAAAGTCAAACCGCCGCAATTTGACAGTTGGAATAAAAATACCAGGGTTTCAGAATAAAGCTTAATGTTGATGACAACCTTTTATTATAGAGAATAAGGACCGATTTTCAAAGCATTGTATCCCAAATTTCTGACAGACTTTTTTTCATGAAAATTCCAGCGCTATTTTGGCCCGGGAGGCAAGGCTCCTGGACTCGTCAAAATAAAAGAGAACCTGTTGCCGGACTGCATGCTTCAGGTGTTGTCATAACCTTTTGTCTTTAAAGGGAAATCTGGTTTGGTGGTGTGAAACGGGATGTCCGGTCCAACTAAACGGCAGACATGACAACTGATGCACATTCAGCCGGAATTTGTCCTGTTGCCATAACGCTGGCCCGGGATGCAGCAGGAATAAGCGTGCCAGATACCCGTCTTTTGACCGACTTTCTGATCCCGGATGTTTTGAGGACGGCGGACTCAGACAGACGCTAAATGAAGGTAACGCAGATTTTTCAGGCTGTTGACAAAACCCTGATTTCTGGAATCTGCGGATTTTCTTCGGCAAGTCGATAAAAGGCGTTATAAATCATCAGCGTATGAGCGCGGGGAGAGCCTGTTTTGCGTCTGGCTGTTGCCTTTGAAATACACGATTTCGTAAACAGTTCGAAAATATTGAATTAATTGGCTAAAAATCTGTTAATGTCATCATTGTGCGCATTTTTTTGATTGATCATCTCTAAAATTTTTTCGTATGAAACGGCTTTGGCTATTATTTACTCAGGTTGTGGCAGTAGGACTGGGTATCTGGTTTCTCGTTGCTGCACTGAAGCCTGATTTGTTAGGCAGCAGTTTTCTTCAGAGAAAAACGCTGACTTCAACTGTTACGCTACAGGAAGCTCCGCTCAACGGAACCTATGCGCACGCATCCTACCGCGCAGCAGTGATGCGGGCCGTTCCCGCCGTAGTCAATATCTTTACAACAAAAGAAGTTCGCCAGTCGCAGACCCCCCTGCTGGATGACCCGTTTTTAAGGCGTTTTTTTGGCGAGCGCTTCGAAAGTGCCGAAAAACAGACCAACCTGGGCTCAGGCGTTGTCATCAGCCCGGATGGCTATATCGTGACCAACAATCACGTAGTTGAAACAGCTGACCAGATCGAAGTTGCATTCGAAGACGGAAGAAAAGCCGTTGCCAAACTGGTCGGAACGGATCCCGAAACCGACCTGGCAGTGATCAAGGTTGACCTGCCCGACCTGCCGGCAGTTACACTCGGACATATCGAAGAAGTCAAAGTCGGTGACGTCGTTCTGGCAATTGGCAATCCCTTTGGCGTTGGGCAGACCGTTACGATGGGGATCGTATCAGCACTGGGCAGAACCCAGCTCGGCATCAATATCTATGAAGACTTCATCCAGACGGATGCGGCGATCAATCCGGGAAATTCAGGCGGAGCCCTGATTGATGCCAATGGCAATCTGCTCGGGATTAATTCAGCCATCTATTCAAGAACAGGAGGGTCTTTGGGTATTGGCTTTGCCATACCGGTCTCAACGGTCAGAACGGTAATGGAGTCAATTGTCACCCAGGGGCAGGTTGTGCGTGGCTGGATCGGTATAGAACCAAGAAATATCACTCCTGAACTGGCAGACAACCTGAATCTGAGCAAAAAAAGTGGCGTGATTGTTGCTGCAATCCTGAGAAACGGACCCGCAGACAAGGCAGGTATCAAGCCAGGAGACATTCTCCTTTTTGTGGGAGAAAAACCCGTTGCAACCATGTCAGAAATGTTCAACATGGTCGCACAGCTGCAGCCGGGGAGCAAGGTCAAAGTGGTCGTATCCAGAAACGACAGTGATCTGGCACTTGATGTGACAGTCGGACAGCGCCCCACAAGAAAAAGACTTGAGGAGCCGTAAACTGCACAGACAGGACCCGCCGGTTCCTGTCCCAGGCGCTATTTGTTATCTTTCCACGGGCGCGGCCCGCCGATCAGGTGGACATGCAGATGATAGACTTCCTGCTTTCCGTCCGGCCCGGTATTGATAATTACACGATAGCCGCCCGTGCGGGTCTCGGGCGTGCTGCCAACAACCCCGATTTTTTGCAGATCCGCAATGCGCGGGATGACCGCCATCATTTCACCCAGGATTGACGTATGACTGTCAGTGCAGTCCGACAGGGTGGGAATATGCTGCTTGGGCACGATCAGAAGATGAACAGGCGCGACCGGATTGATATCCTTAAAAACGATCAGCCTGTCATTTTCAAAGACAATGTCTGCAGGCAGTCTTCTTTCGATGATTTTGCAGAAAATACAGTTTTCCATCCGTGCCTCCTTCAGTATTTCCGGTTTTCATTTTCCGTCCGTTGCTGAACCTTGCGCGCCGCTTTTTCTTCAATGCCAGACAGACCAGCGCGCCTTGACAGCTCATTCAGGACATCATCAGGTGTCAAATCAAATTGTGCCAGCAATATCATGGTATGAAACCACAAATCAGCACATTCTGAAACTATTTTTGAGGGTAAATCTCCATTGCGCACATCTTTTGCTGCCATGACGGTCTCGGTTGCCTCTTCTCCGATCTTTTTCAGAATCGCATCATCGCCCTTTTGCAAGAGGCGGGCAACATAGGAACTCTCGGGATCACCACCATTTTGGGGCTTTCTCGATTCAATAATTGCAGCCAGGCTGCGCAGGGTTTCATTCATAGAGTCTCCGCAGGGGTGCCCTCTGACTTCTGTCAGGTGAGAAGTTACGGCATGGATGTGGCCGTATCCGTCGTTATAGGGTATGGGCTGGGTGATGTGTGGCAACAACGTACGTCAGGCACCTTGTGCCCGGTAATATTGTATAACGGCAAAGCGCCTGGCTCAACCCGGAAGTGACCGGCCTGCACCCCCGCAGGGGTGCCCGCTGCCCTAATCACCAGTCGCTGATTTTTTGTATATGTCCTGGGGATTGACTAAAACAGGTTCAGCGATGTCCCATGAGCCGTCTTCTGCACTGCCCTTGAACTGACGGTAAAAGCAGCTCTCACGACCCGTGTGACAGGCAATGCCGCCTGTCTGCTCAACCTGCATGACGAGGGCATCGCCATCACAGTCAAGATGGATGCCCATCACAGTCTGAGTGAAGCCGGATTCCTCGCCTTTGTGCCACAGACGTTTTCTCGAACGGGAGTAATAGATGGCCTGGCCTGTCTTTACAGTCTCAAGGAGTGCATCACGATTCATCCAGGCAAACATCAGAACGCGCAGGGAACGGGCATCCTGGACAATGACGGGAACAAGCGCGTCATCGTTCCATTTTAACTGTTCAATCCAGGCATATCTGTTCAATTTCGTTACCCTTGGGTTAGTCTTACGTTAATGCCAAGCCCGGCCAGATAGCGTTTCACCTGTGGGACAGTCAGCTCACCATAATGAAATACGCTCGCAGCGAGAACAGCATCAGCATGACCCTTTAAAATGCCGTCTGCAAAGTGTTCCAGGGTGCCAACCCCGCCTGAAGCCGTCAGAGGGATATTAATGGCACCCTTGACAGTGCGGGTCAGTTCAATATCAAAGCCGTCTTTTGTTCCGTCGCGATCCATGCTCGTCAGAAGGATTTCACCTGCCTGGGCCTCTTCCATTCTGCGTGCCCATTCAACGACATCAAGTCCGGCGGATTTTTTCCCGCCGTGTGTGTGAACTTCCCAGCGGCCAGGGCCGGTTTGCCTGGCATCAATCGCAACAATAATGCGTGCTGAACCATAACGCCGGGCGGCGTCCTCGACAAAGAGAGGATTGTCAACAGCAGCAGTTCCAATGCTGACCTTGCTGACGCCGGAATCAAAAAGCCGGCCAATATCGTCCAGGGTTCTTATGCCGCCACCAACGGTAAGAGGAATAGACAGCTTGCCGGCAATGGCATCAATCGCGCGCAAATTGTTGTCGCGGTCTTCATTGGTTGCTGTGATATCAAGAAAAACCAGTTCGTCAGCACCCTGGTCGTTATAAAGAAGTGCCGTCTCAACAGGGTCTCCCGCATCACGCAGGTTGATAAAGTGGACGCCTTTTACGACTCTGCCGGCAGCAATATCAAGGCATGGAATGATCTTTTTTTCTTGCACGGGATTTCTCTTTCTCTACTGGGGGAGTTCGGGCATCAAATCAAAAGAATAACCCAGATGATGCACTCGCTCCAGATATTTTTGCTGAAGTGTTGTTTTATCGACAGATCGCGAAGCCGTCTCTCTCCAGAATGGCCGGAGATCGCAGAGAATCGCATGCTGTTTTCCTGCGCTGCCAGAAGCAATGCATCCGGGCCAGTCAGCACAGTGGCTTTTCCGGCAGCAGAACGGACGCCTGGCCCGGCAAGGGCCGACATACAGCTGAAAAGGCGCTTTCAGCTCAGGAAGCCCATGTGGACAGGCAAAAACAGCAGGAAACAGAGCCTATCTGTCGGACAGCTCGTCAGCAAGCTCCTGGGCTCTGGCCAGATCCAGTGTCCCCTCATAAATTGAGCGCCCGCATATGACAGCAACAATCCCTTCGTCCTGTACCGCACAGAGTGCTTCGATATCACGAATATCGTGCACGCCACCGGAAGCAATAATGGGAAGATCAACTGCCTGGGCAAGAGCAACAGTTGCATCAATGTTTACACCGGTCATCATGCCATCGCGCCCGATATCGGTATAGACGATGGATTCAACTCCATAGTCTTCATACTTTTGGGCCAGATCAATGACATTATGCCTGGAAAGCTTGCTCCAGCCATCTGTTGCAACCTTGCCGTCACGCGCATCAAGCCCGACAATAATCTGACCCGGAAAAATGCTGCAGGACTCCTGTAAAAAACCGGGGTTTTTTACCGCAGCAGTACCCAGAATGACATAGCTCAATCCAAAATCCAGATAGCGCTCGATCGTATCCAGATTTCTGATTCCGCCCCCCAACTGAACGGGAATTTCATCAAGGTCGTGTTCGGCTGCAAACGACCGTACTGCACGGATAATGCTTTTGACAGCAGCATCATTGACGGGTTTGCCTGCAAAGGCACCGTTTAAATCAACAAGATGCAGACGACGGGCACCCTGGAGCAGCCAGTGAAGCGCCATTTCGGCAGGGTCATCGGAAAAAACAGTAGCCTTGTTCATATCGCCCTGCTCAAGGCGAACACAACGGCCATCTTTTAAATCAATAGCAGGAATGAGCAACATAGCAAAAACTGAAAAATCACGAATTGAAAAAAAACCTGATGCAAACAGGGAACCAGCAAAACAAATGCGCAAAACCAGTGGTCACAGCACCATCCCGGGCGGGAGTATCAATCGTACCACAGCCGGCACGGGATTTCTGCCGCTTTGTAAAATCTTACAGCACCCCTTTTGTTGACGGAATGCTGCCAGCAGACCTTTCATCAGGTTCGGTTGCCATTCGCAAAGCGCGAGCGAAAGCCTTGAAGACGGATTCAGCCTGGTGGTGGGCGTTTTTTCCACGCAGATTGTCAATATGCAGGGAAACCTGGGCATGATTGACAAAGCCCTGGAAGAATTCCTGGATCAGATCAAGATCAAACGAGCCGGATGTCGGGCGGGTGAATTCCACATTGAAGTCAAGGTACGAGCGCCCGGAAAAATCAATCACAACGCGGGACAGCGCTTCATCAAGAGGCACATAGGCGTGGCCATAGCGGGTAATGCCACTTTTGTCGCCGAGTGCCTTGAGAAGGGCCTGTCCGAAGACAATACCAATATCTTCAATTGTGTGATGCCCGTCAATGTGCAAATCACCGGTTGCCCTGACCTTGAGGTCAATCAGCCCGTGTCTGGCAATCTGATCGAGCATGTGATCAAAAAAGGCAACACCGGAATCCGGTTCGGATTTGCCAGTCCCGTCCAGATTGACGGCAACATGGACCTGGGTTTCTTTGGTGTTGCGTACAACTTCAGCAGTTCTTGGAGCAGACATAATAACAAAATAGACAAATTAGGATAGACAGGTGCGCAAAATCGATAAAAACTGGTCGTTCTCGTCGGGCGTACCTATGGTTAGTCGCAGATAATTATCAAGCAATATGTGCATTTTACCCACATTTCTGATTAAAACCTTTTTAGCGAGAAGTTTTTCAAATACAGAATTGGCATCATTTAACCGGAAAAGCAGAAAATTGGCTGCCGAAGGCCTGACCGTAATGCCTTCAATACCAGCAAGGAGCGCTGCAACCCTTTCACGTTCTGCCCGGATAACAGCGGCCTGGCCGTCAAAGACATCCAGGTGTTCAAGCGCAAATATCACAGCAGCTTCAGTGAGGACATTGACGTTATAAGGCGGCCGCACCTTGTCAAACTCAGCCAGAAGCCCGGCTGATGCACTCATGTAGCCCAGGCGTACTCCGGCCAGTCCGAGTTTGGATACCGTTCGCATGACAACCAGGTTGGGATATTCAGGCAGGTGTTCCATCAGCGTGGTTTGTGCAAAAGGCTGATATGCCTCGTCAGAAATGACAATGCCGCAGTTTTCCATTGCCTTTACAAGCGTGAGCATGTCCTCTTTGCTGAAGAGGTTCCCGGTCGGATTGTTGGGATAGGCAAGATACAGAATGGACGGCTGATGGACTTTGACAGCATCCAGCATCGCAGGCATATCAAGCGAAAAGTCAGCCTTGAGCGGGACGCTGACATATTCCATGCCCGCGAACCGGGCCGAAACAGCATACATGACAAAGGTGGGAGCCGGTGCAAGCACTTTTGCAACCCTGTCCTGATGTGCGCAGGCAAGCGAAAGCATGGCAATAAGTTCGTCAGAACCGTTTCCGACAACAACATCGTAACCATGCGGAATGCCGAGTTTCTCCCGGATTTTTGCTTTGAGAGCAGTATAGGCCGGGCGCGGATAGCGGTTTAGTGCAACCTGCGACAAATGAAGAGCAAGCTTTTTCTGCAGGTCGTCCGGCAGGGAGTAGGGGTTTTCCATTGCATCAAGTTTCAGGTAGCCCTCCGATTCAGGCACTGGATATGCTGAAATTTCGCGAACGTCGCGGCGAATGACAGTAGCAGGCAAAGACATAGTGGTGTCCTGTAAGATTTGTTGCGTTTGTGCTGCGCCCTGGTGGCTCTTTGCCAGGACAGGCGCAGCTGCATAAAAATATCCGTATCAGTGCCAGGCATTCCGGCCAGGCAGCTCAGCAGCGGCTCGGTAACGGCTTTATTCCTTTTTGCACAGGCTGCGATTTGGAGAGAATCAGCTTTTGCCGGGTGAGCCGAGACGGAGTTCCGCACTTTTTGCATGCGCGTCGAGGCCTTCGCCGAGAGCAAGCTCTATCGCAATTTTACCTAAAATGTGTGCACCTGCCGGACTTGCCTGAACAAAACTGGAGCGCTTCTGAAAGTCATGGACCCCCAGCGGAGACGAAAAGCGGGCAGTTCGCGAGGTCGGCAGGACATGGTTTGGTCCAGCGCAGTAATCGCCGATTGCTTCTGATGTATAGCGGCCTAAAAAGATCGCACCGGCATGGCGGATGGATTTGAGCCACTTTTCCGGGGTTTCAGTTGAAATTTCCAGGTGTTCTGGTGCGATTCTGTTGGCAATCGCGCAGGCGTCTTCCATATCTTTTGCCAGAATGAAAGCAGCCCTTTTTGTCAGTGAAGCCTGGATGATTTCCCTGCGGCCCATCCGGGGGAGAAGGCGCAGGACACTTTCTTCTACCCTGTCCAGAAACGCCCCGTCCGGGCAAACCAGAATAGCCTGCGCCATTTCATCATGTTCGGCCTGGGAAAAGAGGTCCATTGCAATCCAGTCCGGATCAGTCGTCCCATCGGACAGAACCAGAATTTCTGAAGGCCCTGCAATCATGTCGATTCCGACCTGCCCAAAAACCCGGCGTTTTGCGGCTGCAACATAGGCATTGCCGGGCCCGACGATTTTATCAACAGCGGCAATAGTCTCAGTGCCATAGGCAAGTGCTGCAATGGCCTGGGCTCCTCCGATTGTATACATTCGGCTGACACCGGACAGAGCAGCAGCTGCGAGTACGAGATCGTTTCTTAAACCATGCGGCATAGGCACGACCATAATGATTTCACCAACACCGGCAACCTGGGCAGGGATGGCGTTCATGAGAACCGAGGATGGATAGGCAGCTTTGCCGCCAGGGACATAAATGCCGACACGGTCAATGGGTGTGATCTTCTGGCCAAGCAGGGAGCCATATTCATCGGTATAGGAAAAAGCGCCAGCCTGGGCTGCTTCAAACTGTCTCTGGTGATAGCTGCGAATGCGACCGGCAGCAGCTTCAAGCGCATTTCTGCGTGCGTCGGGAAGACTCTCCAGTGCGGTGTGAAATTCATGAACAGGAATTTCAAGTTCACTTAAAGCAGTTGCAGAGAGTGAGTCAAAGCGTTCTGTGTATTCCAGAACGGCCCTATCTTTTCGTTTTCTGACGTTTGCGATGATTTCGCTGACAGTCTGGTCAATCTGGATGTCTTCATCGGCCTCAAAAGCCAGAATGGCGTCAAGCCGCGCATTGAAGCCGGGTTCTGAAGAGTCAAGACGGGTAATCGGGAAGCGCATTTTTTTCAATAGAAAGTTGGGTCAGCAAACTGGTTTACTGTTGTGTCCAGTTCAATTGATGCCTTTTTAAAGGCATTCATAATCGGCTGCAAAAGGTCGTGCTTGAGCTTGAGGGAGGCCTGATTGACGATCAGGCGTGAAGTGATTTCCTGAATTTTTTCCACTTCAACCAGGTCGTTGGCTTTGAGTGTATTGCCCGTACTGACCAGGTCGACGATGACGTCGGCCAGGCCGACAAGGGGTGCCAGTTCCATGGACCCGTAAAGCCTGATCAGGTCAACGTGTATGCCTTTCTTTGCAAAGTGCTCCCGTGCGGCCTGGACATATTTGCTGGCAACTTTGAGTCTTGAGCCCTGCCTGACGGCACTGGCATAATCAAAATCACGTCTGACGGCAACAGAGAGCCGGCACTTGGCGATATTGAGATCGATGGGCTGGTAAAGTCCGGTAGTATCGTGTTCCTGCAGAATATCTTTTCCGGCTACGCCAAAGTCGGCCGCACCATACTGTACATAGGTTGGCACATCGGAAGCGCGTACAATGATAATGCTGACAGCCGGCTGGTTTGTCGGCAGAATCAGTTTTCTGGAAGTCTCGGGGTCTTCCAGAACCTGTATGCCGGCCTCATTGAGTAGCGGCAGTGTTTCATCGAAAATCCGCCCTTTCGAGAGGGCGAGTATGAGCTGGTTTGCATTGTTCTGTTCAGGCTGGATCATTGTTTAACCCGTTTGATGATTGCTCCGACACCGGAGAGTTTTTCTTCCATGCGTTCGTACCCGCGATCCAGGTGATAGATGCGGTTGACATGTGTTTCGCCCTCTGCGGCCAGAGCGGCAATGACGAGTGATGCGGATGCCCGCAGATCGGTTGCCATGACCGGTGCACCGACAAGTCTGTCCACATTTTTTACAAAGGCCGTATTGCCTTCGGTTTTGATTTTTGCGCCCAGCCGGTTCAGTTCCTGTACATGCATGAAACGGTTTTCAAAAATGGTTTCAACAACGTGAGAGGCGTCACTGGCGATGCAGTTAAGGGCCATGAACTGGGCCTGCATATCGGTTGGAAATCCGGGGTATTCCGTTGTCCGTATACTGACGCCGTTGGGGCGTTCTGACATCTGGATGCGTATCCAGTCCTCGCCGTTTGTGACGGTCGCTCCGGCTTCTCTGATCTTGTCCAGAACAGCATCAAGCAGGTTGTTCTGGGTATTGCGAAGCGTGACATCTCCGCCGGTTGCTGCAACCGCGCACAGGAATGTGCCTGTTTCTATCCTGTCGGGTATGATCCGGTGCGTTGCACCGTGCAGGCGCTCAGTGCCCTGGATGACCAGGCGGTCGGTGCCGATACCTTCAATGTTTGCACCCATTTTTACCAGGAGGTTTGCAAGGTCAGTTACTTCGGGTTCGCGTGCGGCGTTTTCCAGGATGGTTTCGCCATCAGCCAGGGTTGCTGCCATCAGGAGGTTTTCTGTTCCGGTAACAGTGATCATATCGGTTGTGATGCGCGCGCCCTTGAGGCGGGGTGCCCTGGCGTGAATATATCCGGCAACAATTTCAATTTCAGCACCCATGGCTTCAAGCCCTTTTATATGCTGCTCGACAGGGCGTGATCCGATTGCGCAGCCACCAGGCAGGGAGACCTGTGCCTGGCCGAAACGGGCAAGCAGAGGGCCCAGAACCAGGATGGATGCACGCATCGTTTTGACGAGTTCATAGGGTGCATAAAAGCTGTGGATGCTGTCAGCGCGTGTGGTGATTGCATCACCGCTGTGCTCTGCTTTCAGTCCCATCTGGCGAAGCAGGCCGAGCATGGTTTTAACATCGCGCAGGAGCGGTACATTTGAAAGCGCAAGCGCATCAGATGTCAGAAGAGAAGCGCACAAAATGGGGAGTGCGGCATTTTTGGCACCGGAAATGGCTATTTCGCCAAAGAGAGGTTTTCCGCCGGCAATAATCAGTTTGTCCATTTTTTGAGTTTGAGAGTGCTCACCTGCGCCAGAATTGTGGTTAGGGAACTGTTTTCCATTAAAGTGAGTGTCGGTTAAGAAAAAAGGTGTATTTTAAGGGTTTCCGGGCTTTTTTGTACCCGTCATCGGCAAAGAATGGATTTTAAGCCAAAAAAAAGCCGGCTGGCGCTTCCAGGGCCTGCTTGTCTTTCAGGTGTGCAGGACAATGCAGCTCAAAAGCACCCGGGCTTGCCCGGTGAGTGTCAGACCGGGGGCTGCCACACACCTTGCACACAACATCAATTATTACAAAAATGCTGCCAAAGCAGAAGGCACACCAGATTTTTGTAATAAAGCAAGCGGCTTGTCGAACAGTCCACAGGGTTATACACAGAATTTGTGGATAATTTCGGGCCTGAATTTCGCGGTTTTTAATGCAGACAGGAAGTCAGCCCAGGCAGAGAACGGTATGTTTTATGGCCGGTTTAAGGGTTTGGGCTGGTCAGTCTGTCAAATGATCTGTTTGAGACTCAAAATGCACAAGGTCAGTAACGCCATAAAGTGCCATCAGGCTCAGTATGCTCTCTGGAGTATTCAGGAAGCGGAGTTCTTTGAAGGAGCTGTTTGCAGCGCGCTGCCATGCGAGCATGACAGCGACACTGGATGAATCCGCGTGAACAACGTTGGCGAGATCGAATGTGTACTGGCCGTTGCGCATGGCATCAAGCCCGGTCTGCAGGGCCTGTTTTGCGTTGGCAAAAGACAGATTGTCGATTAAAACAGGCATGGGGTGTTGCCTTAAACCGGTCAGGGTGCGCCTTTTGCGAGGCTTTCGTTTTTCTCGCGCAGGGTTTTGATCAGTCCGTCAATGCCATTGCGCTCGATTTCGTTTGTAAAGGTTGTCCTGTAGCTCTCGACAAGCCATGCTCCCAGTACGCTGATGTCATAGACTTTCCAGCCGTCACTCTGCTTTTCAAGCCGGTAGGAAAGTGGAATGGGCTCGGGCGTTCTGGGGACTATGACTCTTGTATTGACAATAACATCCGTTGACTCAGGTCTCATC
>Ga0099364_10003896_pt1 | contig 22863 bp, 19 predicted proteins | sample TergutTh196P3_FD_73070 | JGI IMG/M metagenome (GOLD analysis project Ga0099364, IMG submission 73070) | Microcerotermes parvus P3 segment gut microbial communities from Pointe-Noire, Republic of the Congo - Th196 P3 | ecosystem: Host-associated > Arthropoda: Insects > Digestive system > Gut ...
TTGAGGTACAGGCATCGGTTTCAAAAAAACAGGGAAACTTGTCAGGAAGCATCCTCTATTTTGAGAAAAATGTCAAGACCAAAAATGGGAGCCTTTTTCTCATTTTTCCGTTGATTTTTTATTGACGTTTTTTATTTTTTAGTGTATCATGGCGATTGCTCCACACGATTTCGGGGAGTGTTCAAAAATCGTTTATTTCTTTTTTTCAAAAAATGACGGTGAAATTTTCCGAAAGTTGGAGTATGATTTTTACATTTCCGTAGTTTTTTTCACAAAATCGGGGGTCAATATGAATAAAAATGTTAAATTAGGGGGGGGGGGTAATCTGCAAGGTTTTACGCTGGTTGAACTTCTTGTTGTCATTGCGATTATTGGAATTTTAATCGCTCTTCTCCTCCCGGCGGTTCAGGCCGCCCGGGAAGCGGCGAGGAGAATGACATGCACGAACCATCTCAAGCAAATCGGGCTTACGGTCCACACTTTTCATGATGCTCACCGCACATTGCCGCCCGCGACGCTCAGTAGCGGGCGCGCCTCGCTTTTTGTGCTTTTATTCCCTTACGCGGAACAACAGGCCCTCTACGACCTGGCGTTTACCACGGAAGACCGCTGGAATTGCGGTTTGCAATATCACGACGGCGGCGTCGGGGTGAACCGGATGTTTATGAGCGTGGATGCAACCTCTGGAGACTGGAGAAGTGCTAATATCGCCGTCGATGGCACGGCAAGCCTTTGGTGGACCGGAGTTCTTGCCAGCCCGGACGACTTGCGTTCGTTCACTTCGGTTCCCTACATGAAATGTCCCTCCAGAAAATCAGGCCCTTCACAAACAGACGGCTTGAATGTTTGCTCCGGTCCCACGACGGATTACGCATTTGCTCTTGCCACAGGCCCCGGTCCCACTTCGGGGGCGTGGTCAGGACTGAGCGGACTAAACCGACAAGGATTCGTTGCAACACCGTGGGATTGCGTTCGCCCCGACATCTCGTCAACAGGCGGTTATTGTCATGGACCTTTTCGGGCATCCACCATCACGCCCGATTGGACCTCGCACTCTTCCTACAATCCGGCACCCGCCGGTATCGGGTTTGGAATCAATTCCTGGAAAGGACGAGACACGTTTGCCTGGTGGAGTGATGGAACAAGCAATCAGATTATTTTCGGTGAAAAAGCGATTCCTCTCGGGAGGGTCAATTCCTGCACAGTTGCGACGGGACACTGGGATTGCTCCTTCATGACGGCAACCACCGACACGATCACCTTGATTGCCCGATTTTTCGAAGACGGCGATGGCAATTGGGTTCCGATTGCCCGTCCCACCGACTCGTATTACGGGTTTGGTGGGCCGCATACGGGTGTCGGCAATTTCGTCCTGGGAGACGGCTCTGTACGGGGTATCAGTAATACGACGCCGCCTGACACGGTTTTATATCCCTTGGTTCGAGTCAATGATGGTGCTGTTGTTGCTCTTCCGTGAATACTCTTTCATAAATCATGGGAGGAGCGAGGCAAGAGGGGCGAGCGGTCGAATTCCATGGATCCGCCCTCCCCCGCTCTTCACCACACACTCCAAATGAATACCATGCGTCCTTATTTTTGCTTGACTTTGACGTGCTTGATTGTTTTTTGTCTCCTCGGTTGCAGTGAGAATGTCCGTTTACGTGGAAAAGTAACTTTTTCCGACACACAGGAACCGTTGACTGCCGGTGAAATTCATTTTTCGACGCCGACCTTTCTGGCCAGGGCAACCATCCAGCCTGACGGAACGTATGCCGTCGGCTCCCAGGCAGAGACCGACGGTCTTCCACCGGGGACTTATGCGATTACCATTGTCAATGCTGTGGAAGAAAGAAGATCAATTACCGATCAGCCGATGATCGGGGCGAGAGGCTTGGGACAAGCGGTTCCGGAGAAGTTGTTGATCGATCCCAAGTATAAAAACAAAGAGACTTCCGGACTTTCGGTGACGGTTGACAATTCGAACAAGGTTTTTAATTTTGAAGTCAACCGTTTTCAAGGAGCGGCAAACTGAACAGGATATGCGGCGTTCTTGAGATTCTTAAAACGCCTGACTCATGTTCATAATCGGGAGCATCAGTGCAACGACCAGAATCAGGATGATGCCGCCGAGCACAATTAACATGCCGGGTTCGAGAAACCGCACGGTCAAGTCGAGTGTCCGCCAGTTCCGGTTTTCCAGCGACGTTGCGATGTCCAAAAGCACGGTATCAAGCGTATTCGATTCTTCCGCAACGGAAATCATTTCGACGACAGCACGCGGAAAACAGTTGGATGCCGCAAGGGGAGCCGCAAGTCTTGAACCGGAACTGATGTTTTCCGACGCTTGCATGACGGTGTCCCCAATAATTTTGTTTCCCGTTGCGTCGGCGGCGATTTCCAGGGCTTTGAGAATTGGAACGCCGTTTTTCAAAAGCGTTCCCAAGACACGGCAAAATCTCGCAATGGCGAACCCTTCAAGGACCGAACCGATGAGCGGAGTACGAATCTTGATCTGGTCAACGATACGGCGTCCATGATCCGTTTGAACCCATACCCGAAACCAGAGAATCAAGGCAATCATAAGCGGGACCGCGATTAACACAAACGTTTTCATCCAATTCCCGGCGAACAGCAGCCATTCGGTAATCATAGGGAGCTCATTTTTGGCTCGGAGTCCGTCGAACATCGGTTCAAATTTGGGAACCAAAAACATCAAAATTCCGACAATCACGAGCGTCAGGAATGCTGTCAACACAACTGGATACGCCATTGCACCGGTGACCCGGCTTTTCAGGTCATCTTGCGCTTCGGTGTATTTGGCGATATGGATAAGCGATTCTTCAAGAAACCCGCCTTCGCTCCCGGCACGCACCATTTGGATTCCCATATCGCCGAATACGATGGGAAAACGCCCCATCACTTCGGGAAGGGTTTCTCCTTCCTCGATTCGGCGGTAAACCTGATCGAGTACGAATTTCAGGTTCAGATTCGAGGTTTGGTCCTGGAGAATTTTGATCGCCCGTAACAATGGGACTCCGCCGTGAAGTAAATCGGCCAACTGGGAGTAAAACGCGGCCATTTTTTGGGCTCCAACCTTACGGACTTTCCCGCTGACTGTTTGTTGCAGTCCGGGCACAAGTGTCAACGGAAACAATCCACCGGCGGAAAGGGAGGCGGCGGCCTCCGCTTCGTTGGCGGCGTCGACTTTTCCTTCGACTTTTTGTCCCGACTCGTTGCGAGCCGTGTATCGGTATTCAGGCATTGGAGAAGTAAGTGGTAGGTGAGTTAAATCAGAGACTGTCTACAGTAATTCGACGATTTGCCGGGCGGCGTTTTTTGTGTCCAGGAAAGACTGCGATTCAACGACCTTTTCGCCTTGTTCCAAACGGGCGAGAAGCGTTCCCCAGAGCTCACGTTGAAACCATTCGAAAAAATGCCGGGCACGGTTTTTCGCGTATTCTTCCTGAACGGATTGGAATAATTTCGCAGCACTTTGCTTGATCCCGTCGCCGGCTTTGTTGACCAAAACTTCGCCAGTTCCCGTGAGAAGTACCGTGCCAGTCGCCGTTCCCATCGTTCCGAGCACGGCTGGAACCGCGAGAGGACCGACGAACGCAAAACCGGTTGCGACAAGCGAAATCGTAATCGCTGGCCGTGCAACCGCCGCCGCCGAATCAAGTGAGCGGATCATTTTCATGGCCCCCGGATTTTCCTCGGACCATTGCTGTAAACGCTTACGCAAAAGTTCCCGGAATTCGTCGTTGATCGGTGCCAACGCCTTGTGCGCCGCTTTCGCATGGTCCAACAACCGCTTGCGGTTTTCCCCGGTTAAAAGCTCTTGAAGCGTACTTCGCAATACCGGGTTTTCCGTGTCGGTGAGCCGTTGGAGCTGCTCAATCGTTTTTTCGACGATCACCGTTACGGTTTGAGCCTCCTGCCTTTGCAACTCAACCATCGGGTCTTCGGATTTGGCGGGGGAAGACGAGAGCCAATTCCGCGTTTTCTGAACTGCCCCAAGAATCGTATTGCCGACGATTCGGTAAGTTCCATGAATTTTCTGCGCCCAAGCCGGACGGTCGGTTTCCCACCAGCGGCGCATTTCTTCGATCAAGAGCGAACTCGGCAAGCCGGGCCAGGCGATTTCGATACCCTCCGCGTTTTCGAGTGCTTTTCGGGCGTCCCCCCAGCTTTTCGCCTCGGCCTCCATCCGGCGAAGATAACCAGCGACACCGTTTTCCGGGTTGCAGATCACCCTGAGCGCACCCTGAAACGTCTGTGTTTTAATCTGCTCAAAATGCAGGTCAGACAACAGTTCAGACAGTTTCGAAACAGAAATCAGTGAATCCGACAGGTTTCGATCCGGTAATTCGTAATCACCAATCTTCCAGAATTTCAGGTTCATTGTTTCCGCCGCTTCCCGGTCGTGGGGGACGATCAATACATCCGCCGGTTCGGTTCCGGTTTCGTCGCAAAATTGCCTGATCCAGAAGGGGACTTCCTCAAGATCACGCTGCATATCAACCATGTTGAAGAGGAGAATCACCGGTTTTCCGGCGGCACTCGCCTCCCGAAAGAAACGTTTCACAGCGGCGTCGGCGTACTTTTGCGCCGTAAGAATTGCGAGAATCAGGTCCGACGTTTCGCGGATTTCTTTGGCACGCTCCCAATTGACCGAGGCGTCGGAATCAATGTCCGGCGTATCAAGTAACAGCAAGTTTGGCGGCACATTTTTCCCGACGCGCCAAAACAAATGATGCTCCCCACTTTCGGTGAGCGGATTTTCCGAATTGGCCCAGGGCTGAATCTGAAAAGAGCCGAAATGCCGGTGTAAAAGTTCTTCCGGCCCTTCGTGATCGTACCCTGTTTTTTTGCCGTCCGGTGCCGTTTCTTCCGGGATCAGGCAGACCGGATGTTTCGTCCCGGCGGCCCGGTGATCGGCGGCACTGGCGTTTTCACCGACAAGGTGGTTGAACACGACTGATTTGCCGATGTTTGTACCGCCCATGACTGCGACGACCAAAAACGGGCGTTTCGAGAGTTGCCGGGTGAGTTTGTGTTTGAGCAATTCGTACCAGGGTTCCTGATCCGGCGGTCGAAAGCCGAACGCTTTGACACTTTCCCCAAGCCGGTCCAGCGAATGAGAAAGAGCGAAAACCGATTGACCAAGTTCGTGTAACATGTATGAATTATAATAAATTACGAATTTTCTACCCCCCCTTATCGCACTACGGTATTTCCCAAAGTACAAACCCTTCCCGTTGGTCCGATGTCAAGGCTTCCATTTGCAAAGTCGATGGCGTTTCCCACTCCGTCAGGTTCAATGGGCAAATTCCCTGCGAGTCCGACTCGGCGGCCCATTGTTCATACATTTCCGAAACTACGCTTTTCGGTTCTTCTTCCAGATCGGCTTGTGTTGCATTTAAGGCCGATTTCTCCAGAGTGGAAGCCGACATGGGGAACTGTTGTTGATCGTGCATGAGCGCGACACCAAGAAGAACGCAGGTTGTTCCTGTAACGCTTGCGAAAATCAACGGGACATAACCGGACAGCCGCCGCAGGAAAAAAAGAACAAGAATGACACCGGCCAAAATCACGCCGCCGAAAACCGCCGATGCCGTGAAAAAAACGAGCATTTCGGAAAACACCGGCTTGTGTTTGGACCGGGCTGATTCCAGTTCCGCGTGAAATTGTCTTTGATTATCGAGCAACACCGGACTTGGTATCGCCTCTGTTTGCGGAGCATCCCCTTTCCACCGGGAAAACCGCACCTCGGCGACCGTTGGCATTCCCTTTTCGTCGGTAATTTTGATTGCCGTCGGAAGCGTCCGGGACTCCCCGGCTTTTTCGACTTTTTCGACTTTTTCAATCTTCAAAAAACGATTTCCGCGCCGAAAAACCGATTCGCTCACAAGCTCCTTCACGGGATTCGCCACAGGGTCAAAAAGTGTAATTTGCAACAAACCGGTCAGAGAATCGTTTTCGGGAACGTCGATGGCCGCCAATGTTCCCGGCGATTGCGGTGTTTTTACGGGAAATTGGGCAAGCGGAATCCCCTGCCGCGACACCGAGGCGATGAGAGGCCGCCCCGGTTGCGGCGAACGAACCTGAAATTGAACCGGCTGCGTCGAATCGAACTCTTTTTGAGGCAAAACCAATTCAACCTCACGATTCGGTTCAGGGGAATCTTCTGCGGCCTCAGCAAAATCCGTTTCAAATTCCTGGTCATACGATTCCGTAACTTCAAGCTCTTCCGAAAAAGGAAGATTGGTCTGTGTCGGGATCAATGCGCTCATTCTCGCAGCTGTTCCACCCATACCCATTCCTCTACTTTTTTCCATAGATTCCATACCGCCTCCCATTCCTCCTCTCCCTGCCATGCCGCGATCTTGCAGGGCGTTCGAGGCCGGAAATCTCGCGGCGTTTTGGGTGTTCTGGTAAAATGGAGCATACGGATGTCCCGAGCTTGCCAGAGAATGGGCCGATTCGGTGGGAAAAGAGTCCATCAAGGACACCTCCCTCGCCAACGCTTCGGGCTGTTGTTTCCTTCGATCCACGACCGGGATCATTTGCCGAACCGTTTGCATTGTTTTTTCTTCGCCCGCCGCGATTTCAACGAAGGCGTTCGCGGACAATTCCTCGGGAGTTTCCAAAGCCAGATGGAGTGAACCTTGCGAATCGGTTTTTTCCTGGTACAGAGCGATTTTTTCGCCGAGTTCGCTAAGCAGACTGACACGGACTGGAACCTGTTTCGGAAGTCCCTGCCAATCGGAAACCTTGATGGAAAGAGTGTTTTGCGTCTGCCGGGCGAGTACGTTCGGCATAACAACTTGAATTTGCAACAGATTGTGGGTCAATAATATCTGTGTTTGCCGAATCAGGCTGAATCCGGTCAATGTCAAAATCAGCAGAAAAATCGCCCCAATCGTTAAAATTCGGTTCAGCCGGACATGTTGAGGCGAAAACCGGCTCACAAACGGATTTCGCGCCGCCTGGGATTTCCTCCGAACGGAAGCGGCGGACAGGTTCGGTTTAGACGGTTGAACAGGCAGGGAAGAACTTGGCAATGACTCGAGTACCGCTGAAAAATTTCCGGTGATCTCCGCGATTTCCTCCGGCAAGTCCGGCGGTGGAGAAACCGTTTTCTTTTCCGTATCGTCGTTTTCCTGGTTTGCTTTTGGAATGGAGAAGACGAGAGACCGCCTCGGTACAATTTTGGCGGCTTGAGCGATTCGGTTTGCCGCTCGCTGAACCTGCCCGTAAGCAGCGGCAACCTCTGGTTCCTGTTCAAGACGAACCCCAAGAGCCGCCGCTTCCGCCTCTGAAAGCAGACCGTAATGAAACTCCCAAAGTTGATCCATCATGTTTAGTTATGAATTATGAATTACGAATTGCAACTACCAGCCACTCGTTTTTAGTTTTTCGATTGCTCGGCGCATCCGCGTTTTTACGGTTCCTTCGGGGATTCCGAGGAGTTCGGCGATTTGTTGGTAAGTCAAATCGCCGTTTTGCCGGAGCAGGAAAACCTCTTTGTCCGGTTCTTCCAGTGCGGCAATTCGCTCACGCAACAACTGGATTTGCTCGTTTTCCGCGACAATGTCGCCGGGTGTGTTTTCTTTCGCAGGCATGAAAGAAATGTCGACCGGTAAACTTTTTCTCCTTTGGTTCCATGCCGTTTTTCGGATGTCTTTGGCGACATTGAACGCAATACGATAAACCCACGCCTCGACGTCCCGAACTTCCGGCAATTGGTTTCGGTGATTCCAAGAGCGGACAAACGCCTCTTGAACCGCGTCTTGGGCATCCTGAAGGTTTCCGACGAGGTAATACACGGTTCCCAGAAGCTCCTCTTGGTGTACCCGGAACCATTCTTCCAGCGAAACGACCGGATCACCCGAATTCTGTTCGGAAGAGAAAGAACCGGATTCGTGCATAATCCCCCTTAAAGCATAAAGACGATTGAAGGCAAAAAAAGTTTTAAAACGAGACCGAAAACCGACGAGATTTTAACAGAAATCGAATTTTTCACCAGCCCGGCTTTTTCTCGATGAGACCGCAGGGACAAAGAGAGGCGTGCGTTTCCTATTTTGTTCCCACGGGAAAGTGCCACTACGATAAACGCAAAACCAAAAACATTAATTAGGAATTCGTAACGACCAGGGCAAAGGTTCGCCCGCCGAGGGCGGTGTTAAGTTTTAGGGCTGTCGTCGATTTTGTCGGCAACGGTTTGCCTTGCACGACATTGATGGGACAATCCGGGGCAATTCGTTCGCAGTTTCGCGTTGGAGGAACCAATCCATGCTGTAAACTGAGGAGTGAACCGACCAATTCGACTGCACCGGTCCCACTTCCGAGACTGCCGAAATGCCCTTTGAACGATGTTACCGGAATATCGCCGAGTTCCGCGTGAATCGCTTTCGCTTCGACGGCATCCTCGACAAGGGTTCCCAAACCGTCGGCGTTGACGTGTCCTATGTCGTCTGGAGTAAGGTCGGCATCGTACAAAGCTCCGCGAATCGCCTGTTGAATTCCGGTTCCTCCCGATTTTGGGTCGGTTCGCGAACAAAATCCGCTGACTTTCGCATAAATTTTTGCACCCCTGGCTTGTGCAAATTCCCGGGTTTCAAGGATAAACACCGCCGCCCCTTCGCCGGGCAAGGTTCCACGGCGGTCCGCGTCAAAGGGACGCGGCTGGGAAGCCGGATCAACAACCGGATCAACAGCAGTATCGACGAATTTGTGTGTTTTTGCCCTGGCAAGGAAACTCGGATTGATACAATTTCCGTAACCGCCGCAAATCATCACGTCCGCCGCTCCGCGTTCCAAGAGCCGAACTGCTTCGAGGATTGCGGCAAGGGACGCTCCACGCTGGAGCGTCAACGAGTTATTCGGTCCGCGAGCATCGTGAGCGATTCCGATATGGCAGGCAGGCATGTTCGGCAAATACTTGAGCATCCACAGGGGAAAAATTTTTTCCATTGCGGCGTTTCCCCAGGTGGTGAAGTCGTACTGTCCGCCCTGAATGCCGGCACGGAAGGCGTCGAGGAGTTCCGGGAGTTCCAAGCCGATCAAGTCTGCGCCGAATGAAATTCCCAATCGGTCGGGATCGACATTTCGGTCGGTTTCTCCCGTGCGGAGTCCGGCGTCGGTGCAAGCGAGCATCGCCGCCGCAAACGCCAACTGAATATCACGGGACATCACCTTGATTTGTTTGACGTCTTTTTTGGAGCGGAAGTATTCTTTGGGCTTGAAACCGGTGACTTCGGCCCCCATAGGCCGGCGCGCCTGGAAGACTTCAAGAGACTGGAGAAATCCGATTCCGCTCCGGCTTTCGAGAAGCGATGTCCAATACGTTTCCACCCCGATTCCGATAGGACTGATGACTCCAATTCCGGTAAATACGACTTCTTTTTTAATCATAATGAGAGAATATAAACCTTACATTTGCGATTCCCTGTTTCGAGAGGTCTCAAGGATTGTACGAATCAATTGTTCCCGGTTGACCGGCTTGCTCAAGTAGGCGTCACAACCGACTTCCAGCGTCTTTTCGCAATCCCCACTCAGCGCATGGGCGGTAATCGCGATAATTGGCCGCGAATAGCCATTGCTACGAAGATAGCGGGTCGCTTCATAACCGTCCATAACCGGCATCTGCATGTCCATCAGGACGACATCGAACGGTGTTCCGGCAGCTTCGTTTGCGCCGATGGATTCGACTGCCGCCTGACCGTTCTCCGCCAGGGTGACTGCGGCATCGGCTTCGGTGAGTTGGGCTGAAATAACAAGCTGATTGACACGACCGTCATCGACCACGAGAATGTTAAAACCCGAAAGTGGTTTTGTTTCGGTCAGCACAATCTCCTCTGAATTCGCTGGAGCACACCGTTCGAGATGTCTTTGCTGTGCCTTGGTCCGGTTGGCTTGGTTCTGTATCTCCTCGGCACAAGGTTCACAGACCGGGAGAACCAATGTAAAAATCCTCCCTTCACCCTTCTTCGAAGTGACCCGAATATCCCCGCCGAGCAGGATTGCCAAACGCTTGGAGATAGAAAGTCCCAGCCCTGTGCCGCCGAAACGCCGTGTCAGCGAGGGGTCCGCTTGGGAAAACGGTTGAAACAGGCGGCTCAACTGGTCCGGCGACATTCCTATTCCGGTGTCCCGCACCTCGACGAACAACATGTTCGGGGTCGTTTTCGTTTCCGTTCCATAGTGTACCGTAACCGTTCCGGATTCGGTAAATTTGATCGCGTTACTGATAAGATTGCTCAGAATTTGCCGCAGTCTCGTCGGGTCGCTCAAAACAAATTCAGGAATACCTCCTTTGTCTGTGAATTCAAGCGTCAAATTCTCTTTGTTGTCCAGGCGTTCCTGCATGATCGAGCGAATGCTTTCGATAATTTCCTTCAGAGAAACGGGAATGGATTCGACTTCAACCTGGTCGGATTCCACTTTGGAAAAATCGAGGATGTCGTTGATAATCGTCAACAGGTCGTTTCCGCTGCTGGTAATCAGGTCCACGGATTCACAACACTGCTCACGTTCTTCGGGCAGGCAACGCTCCATAAGTTTTCGCCCGATAATATTGGCGAATCCCAGTACGGCGTTCATGGGTGTGCGGATTTCATGGGACATATTGGCAAGAAAATATCCTTTGGCCCGCACGGCGGCTTCGGCGGCCGTTTTCGCTTCCGTCAACTGAAAAACCGAATCCTGGAGCTGCGCGGCAAAATGTTTCGAGGCTTCCGAGGACCGTTGGTTCAGGACAACCAAATACGTACTCCCGAAAAACAGGAGTATGAGGATGAAGAAAAAGCTATAGGGCCAGATTTTCGCTTTCAACAGGTTACTGAACCAGAGGCTGTAATCGAAATCGACACCGATTGCTCCGTCGAAATTTCCCTCAGGGTCCAGAATCGGATGAAAGGCAGTCACCCAAGTTCCCCAGTCGTCGGTGATGGGAATGGTGTTGATACCGGGTTCCTGTTTTGAGAAGACATGTCGCATGACATCTGTGTTGGGATACTTTTCACCGATTGGTGCAGGCCGTTCGTTTGGTTCGGTGATCCCATTACCATTGACATCCGTTGCCGGACAAATGATAAACATGCAGGCGTCCTCCCCCTCGATAGCACGCATGGTATAGGTACTGGCAATGAACCGGCTGTCCATCGCCGCTCTGTCACAGGCATCCGTCAGGGCCAAATAGGTCGGATCATCTTCCGGTGTACCTGTTTCTGCACGGATACGGTAATGATGACCGGAATCCGTGTCTTCGATCAAACATTCGCATACCGCACCGGAATAAACGGCTTCCCAGTCCTCGTCGTCCCAAGCCGGCTCGCCCCATTGCACCCGGTAGGTTGTCGCACCGGGAACAGGCGCCCAATACAGAGAAACCTGACTTGGAGAGATTCGGAGAACGGAAATCTGATCGGGCGTGGCAAGCCGCCCCCCCGTGTATTCTGCGATGATTTCCGGCCGGGATGTTTCTTGTTCCGGCTGTTTCGGTTCGTCCTGTCTTTCAGAAAGTGGGAAGGGTTTGATTGGATCAGACCAGTCCGAAAAAATGTCCTCATCGCCAGCGACGATTTTCCAGTGCTCCAACTTGGAAATAACGACGGCATGTGCCGCAGCCATTTCAGCAAAGTAGTTAATCCACTGAATACGTGTCGATTGGATACCGATCAACAGACAGGTCAGACCGACAAAAACGATGAAGGTAAAACCGCCCCAGATCGACAAAATCATCGCCTTGGAACGCTGTTGCCGCCGCAACCAAAACGTCATCCACACCATAACAACGATGGGCAACAAGACAATATAGAGAATATCGACAAAATCAAAGATGTTAAAATCTATGTTCATTCGGTGATTTCCGCTTGCCGTTTACATGAGAACCTTAAAGGGAATATCCAGTCCCACAGCCAAGGGGCATTGTACCAAACAGATCAAATGACGTCAAGAATGACCAAAATCAGATGGGCCAGATGCGTCGCAAGAGGATTGCAATGTCCATGGGCCACTCATTCTTTGCCGCAAACGCGCTCCATGATCCAGCGGTTGACGTCCTGTAGCATTCCCAGGGAAAGTTCCTGAGCGCAATCGTATTGACGAACGCAAACGGACAGGCCTGCGGTATGAAACAGCCGTAAATCAGACCGGGCGTCTTCTGGCGAGTAGATTGGGCTTTCCTTGCCAATCGCGAGCATGGTCGGCAAATTGCGGATGGTGTTCCACTGTCGCAGAGGAAGATTGCCCTGAGGAAAACGACCGCCGAGCGAGATGACTCCACCGAAATCGTTCGGGTATTGCATCGCAAGCCGAAACGCCATTGTTCCGCCGGAACCGAAACCGGCCAAAAAGACGCGGTTTCTGGCGACATGACATTTTTCCACCGCCGCGGAAATGCAATCAAACACTTTTTGCTCGGCAAGTGTAATCCCTTCGTCGGTTTGCGGCCAATCGTAAACTTCTTTGAGCGATTTATTTTTGGATTTGGCTTTTTCCTGCGCTCGATCCAGCCGAAGCACCAATTCGGGAACCGTTTCCAAACTGCGATTTTTCAACACGATATTTGCTTTATTCACAGGTTCTACCGGCAATGTGATTCCCCGGGGCGCGACTCCGGCAAAATTTCTCATGCTGATAAGCGGCATGATTTTCAGCAGCTGCCGCTCATTGTTTCCCGCTCCATGCAACCAAACCAAAAGCGGATACGCATAACCCGGTTCATAGTGCATCGGCGAAAAAAGAATGTAGTCCGAAACCTGATGGGAAACCCTTGCGAAATCGAGTTTCACCTCCAACTGTTCCCGCAACTGCGGCTGTTTTTTCGGTTTCGCAGTCGTTTTGGGCGTTTTGGATGTTTTTTCTTTGGGAGAAACCGGTTTTTTGGTAATCATTGTTTTAAAAATTACGGCATTTAGACATTTCACCGCGATTTTGTAAGGTGCGGCGTTTGGCGGTGCAAGAACTCTACCCGATTTTACCACTTTTTGTCAAGACGAAAAATGAAACTTTTCAACGCGGGGCAAGCCCGATAACAAGTCTCACGGCAGTCTGATCACAAGTGTAAAATAAGCAAAATAGGCAGTTCCACTTTGACCGTAATGGAACGAAAGGGAAAAAAATTCAGACGCAACCAAGCCAAAATGTGAGACTTGTTAGCGGCCTGAACGCGGGGCAAGCCCCGCCGCTAACTTGTCCGACAATTCCTTCACCGCTTCCACGCTTTTGCGGAATTCAAGTTCTTCTTCGCCGGAGAGTTGGAGTTGGATGATTTTTTCGACCCCTTTTGCCCCAAGAATGATCGGAACGCCGACGCAATAACCGCCGACACCGTACTCGCTTTCGCAATAGACGGAACAGGCGATCAACCGTTTTTTGTCGCGGACAACCGCTTCCGCCATTTGTGCCGTTGCCGCCGCCGGAGCGTAATAGGCACTCCCGGTTTTCAAGAGCGAAACAATTTCCGCACCACCGTCGCGGGTTCGCTGAACGATCTCCTTCAATCTTTCCCGGCTGATAAGCTGAGTAATCGGAATTCCGCCGACCGACGCACAGCTCAAAAGCGGAACCATCGTGTCTCCATGCCCGCCGAGCAGCATTGCGGAAACGTCTTCCACACTTACGCCGAGTTCCATTGCGAGAAAAGTCCGAAATCTCGCCGAATCGAGAACGCCCGCTTGTCCCAAAACACGCTCCCTGGGAAAACCGGTGGCTTTCAGGGCTTGTTGACACATCGCATCAAGCGGATTACTGACGACAATGACAATGGCGTTCGGCGAAGTGTTGCGGATATTTTCCGCGACTTGGTTGATGATTTTCGCGTTAATCGCCAGAAGATCGTCGCGGCTCATCCCCGGCTTTCGGGCAATTCCCGCGGTAATCACGACAATATCACTCCCGGCGGTCTCGGCGTAATCGCTTGTACCGCGAATGTTCACGTCGAAGCCGAGAATGGGAGATGCCTGCATTAAGTCCAGAGCTTTTCCCTTCGGCATATCGCCTGTTTCCGGGATGTCCAGCAGGAGAATATCACCCAGTTCGGCGGAAGCGCACCAATGAGCGGTTGTTGCACCGACATTTCCGGCACCGATAATACTGATTTTTGAACGATTCATTTGTGAGTGGAGGATAATTATTGTTTTACCGGTTGAGATCGTAGCAGTAGAGAACCGTATCATTTCGGATGTAAAGCCGTTTGCCGCAGATGACCGGGTGTGCCCAAGTAGGGGTGTCCCAAGTATCCGGCAGGTTGAAACGGCTTATTACATCATATTTTTCAGGATCAGGCCGGATTAAAAGAACATGGGCTCCTCTTTCGCTTAAAAAATAGATGAACCCTTCGGCCCAAGTGAATGAACCTTTGCCGACATCGCGCCCGTCGCTATATTGGGTACTGCCGTCCTTCCAGTCAACGCACATAAATACTCCGCCCCGGAAATCGTAGGAGGAGGCGTAAAGAAAACCGTCAAGCAACATAACGCCGTCATGCAGGTTGTCCAGGTCTTTGTTGCGCCAAGTTTCCTCCAAAATGATCTTGCCCTCCTTGTCCGTGAGCTTCAACTGCACCGCTCCTGTAGTGCTGTTTGTGATGAGAAGGTGATCGTCATGGTACAGCAAACGTGTACAATTGATGTCATATTGGTGTTCATGCCGGAATCTGAACAGCAATTCGCCGTTTTCCGCATCAACGCCAAACAGCCCTTTGGCGTAGGTTGTGGCGATAATGCGCCGGGCACCGCGTTCAAAAATGATCGGGCTGGCGTAACTGGTTTTTTCACCGAGCCAGGGGGTTGCCCAGATGGTTTCCCCCGTTCGCTTGTCGAGGGCAACGAAACTCCCTTTTTTTCCGCCGGGCGCACAGTACAACCGGTCGCCATCGATACGGATCGACTCGGAGAGTCCCCAAATGATGTTTTCGGCTTCAAAATCGGCCATCATATTCCGATTCCAGACTTTTTTCCCCTCGATGGTGAGACAGGTCAGTTCGCCGTGAGCGGTAAAATCGTAGAGGTAATCACCGTCAATTGTCGGCGTACTTCGCGTACCGGGAAAGACACGGCGTTCGATCCAGGCGGGGCCGTTGTCGTATTCCCAGAGTTTTTTGCCGTCGAGGTCCAAGCAATAGATAATGGACCGTTCGTTCCGGTTGCCGGTGGTAAAAAGCCGTCCGTTTTGAAGGGAAACGGCGGAATAACCGGAGATGGTTTCGCCAATCCCCTCAGTCCGCCAAACCAGTTTCGGACCACCTTCCGGCCAAACAGTAAGGAGACCAGTGTCCGGTGAACGGTTTTTACCGTCAGGACCATGAAACATCGGCCAATCAGCGGCACAGAAACCGGGAGAAAGGAATAAAAGCAAAAACCAACTTAACAGCAATAGGACATGAGGCATAATGTTGTGACAGGTGGTAAGTAAAAGTGAGAGGGGAAAATCGATTTCCGAATTTCTACGTTATGTGTGATGCCCTCAATTTCCCGCCAGGCGTTTTCTGAGGTACTGTGCTCGGGCAAGATCGCGGTCGTTGGCGTTGAGAGGTGCACCAACCAGTTTTTGCAGGTGAGCCGGCTGGATATGCAACAGAAGGTCGTTCACCGTTCGAATGTTTGGTGCATCAAGCAGTTCCATGTTCACCCCAAGCCGGATGTTGGAGAGGTGGTCCATCGCCTCTTCAGAGCTGATCGTCCGCGCGGTGCTGAGTACGCCAACTGCCCGACTGCTGCGGTCCAGAATCATGTCAAGTTTCTCTTTTCGCAGAAAATCCCTTGCCTGCCGCTCGTAAGAGATGATTTGCGGGACAATATCGCTGACTTTTTGAATTAATTCTTCTTCCGATTTTCCGAGTGTAACCTGGTTGCTGATTTGGAAGAAATCGCCAAGGGCTTGTGAACCTTCCCCATACATGCCGCGAACGGCAAGGTTCACTTTTTGGAGACTTCGGAATACCTTCTCGATTTCTTTGGAAATCACCAAAGCGGGCAAATGAAGCATGACACTGACTCGCATTCCGGTCCCGACATTCGTCGGGCAGGCGGTCAAATAGCCCCATTTTTCGTGAAATGCGAAATTCACCCGGCTTTCCAGGCGGTCGTCCAGTTCGTTAATCAACTTCCAAACTTTTTGAAGGTCAAGTCCGCTGGTGACGGATTGGATACGCAGGTGATCCTCCTCGTTAACCATGATGCTGAAACGCTCGTTTCGATCAACGATCACCGCTCGCGGACCGTCCGTTTCGGCGATTTCACGGCTGATGAGTTGCCGTTCGAGCAAAAACAGGCGGTCGATAGGCGGAATTTTTTGCAGGTCGGCAAAATCGGCGTCTTTGCCGGGAAACAGGTTTGGCATGATTTTCCGAAGTGTTTCTTTGACTTGCGTTCGGTCCTGTGCATTGGAACGCACCAGAAACGGAAAACCGGTAAGATTTCTCGCCAGACGAATTCGGCTGGAGATGACAATATCACTCTCCGGCCCTTCGCCGTAAAGCCATTGTCCCGGTCTGGAAAGAAAATATTCAATTTTCACGTGTCGTTTTCGTTAAGTTCGTAAAAAACCGCCCCTCTGTGGCCCATTCTACTGAAAAAAATCAAGTGGGATACCCCCTTCCCACCAAAGCAATTCATTGGGGTGTGTCATTTCTTTCGTTCTCCGAATAATGTCAAAACCAATGTCCTGCGATGAGTTCGGCGGCGGTGTTCGCAAAGAAAAATCCCTTGCCAGGTTCCCAGCAGGAGTTGCCCATTGCCGACCGGAATCGTCAGGGAAACGCCGAACAGGGACGATTTGACGTGAGCAGGCATGTCATCCGGCCCTTCGCAGGTATGGTCGTAAGGGAACGATTCCGGCGCGATTTTGTCGGCAAGACGATTCAAATCCGCCGGAACGTCCGAATCGACATTTTCATTGAGCGTCAGCGACGCCGAGGTATGTTGCAAAAAAAGATGCAAAAGCCCCGTCCCGACTGTTTGAATTTCTGGAATTGCTCCTATAATGTCGGCGGTAATCTTCCAAATTCCCTGGGCACGAGGAGGAAGCGTAAGGTGTCGTTGCGTCCAAAACATGGTTTTCATTACGAATTGCGAGTAGTGAAAAGGTAAAACATGGTATTTTTCATTTTTCGTTTTTCATTTAAAAATGGATCCCTTGGCGAGTTCCCTGATCTATAGTTTGGACCTTTTCGGTACGGCAAGTTTCGCGTTTTCGGGAGCGTTGCGCGCTGTGGACCGCAAGCCGGACTTTGTTGGGATGTTGATCCTCGCCGGAGCGACTGCGGTTGGCGGTTCCATTTTCCGCGATGCTATTTTAGACCGCCCGGCGGTGGTTTTCAAGGATCCCGGTTATGCTTACGTGATTCTTTTCAGTGTGATCGTTACGTTTTTTTTCACCAACTTTGTTTTGAAGCGAGGCAAACTGTTTCAATATTTCGATGCGGTTGGGTTCGGAATTTATTCAGCGATTACGGCAACTTACGCCTGGGGAGTGCTTGGCTATCACCCGCTTTCCGTCATACTGCTCGCATCGTTTACCGGTTGCGCCGGCGGTGTCGTTCGTGATTTAATCATCCAAAAACCGACGGTGGTTCTTTCAGATGAACTTTATCTGACCCCCATGATTTTCGGCACCATTGCCATGATGCTGTCACGGCATTTTCTCGGCTTTGGGGAAATCGCCGGTTTTTTCACGGCATTTGGCATTACACTTTCTTTGCGGCTTGGTGCCGTCATTTACGACTGGCGGCTTCCCCGTGTTTTTCTCATCTCGTCGGAAAGCGGGAAAAATGAAAAATAAAAGAGGCGGGAAGAGAGGCATGAGCGAGACGACGAGCAAACGCTCCTTCGGGGGACAATCGCTCAATTTGATCCGGCAACAATGACCGACGACGAGGCGGAAGTTGAAGCGAAACCGTTTCCGAAGTACTGGCTCTGGATTCCCGGCCTCTACGCCGCCGCGATTGTTGCGATGTTTTGCGTCGGGATGCCTGTTGAGTTGACACAACTCCAGCGAGAGAAAAGCCGCTAACGGTTTTCATTTATCGCAACAGCGATCAAATTGCCGTCCTGAACCTGGACGATTTCGCAGACGACCTTGTCGCCGACGGCGAGGTTCTTGCCGTTGACGACGACTTGTGGGTCAATTTCCGGGGCTTCGGCGTAAGAACGTCCCCAATAAACGCTGTCGAGTTCTCTTCCTTTCGCGGCGAAAATCGGCTGGTCAATGAGTACATCGCACTGTTTTCCAATCCGGCTCGTATCCCAATGGTCCGTAAGATCCCCCATCGTTCGGAGCAGATGCTCAAACCGCTCCTGGATTTTTTTTCGTGGGACCGGATCGGTGAATTTCACCGCCGCTGTGCCCGGCTCGGCGGAATAGGCGAACACACCTCCTCGCTGAAATCCCCAACGGTGAACAAACGCAAGCAATTCCTGAAACATCGCATCGGTTTCGCCGGGAAATCCGACAATAAGCGACGTGCGTAACACCAGGCCGTCGATTTTTGTCTGTAATTTTTCAAGAAGAGCCTCCGTTTCCGACCGATTGACCTGACGGTTCATCCGTTTCAAAATAGTATCGCTTGCATGTTGGAGCGGCAGGTCGATGTACGGGAGAATTTTCCCGTTCTTTTCCGCGAACAATTCAATCAAATCATCGCCGAAATGGAGCGGGTACATATACATAAGCCGAATCCAAAAATCGCCGGGCAGATTTTTGAGCGATTCCAACAGCGGTGCCAACGTCGGTTTTCCGTACAGGTCAGTGCCCCAGAACGTCGTTTCTTGAGCGATGAGCACCAGTTCTTTCGTCCCGGCGTCAAGGAGCCGCCGTGCCTCGTCGAGAATCGCCTCCTTCGGTTTGCTTACGAACCGTCCGCGAATCGCCGGAATCGCACAGTACGTGCAATGCCGGTCGCAACCATCGGCGATTTTCAGGTAGGCAACATGTTGCGGCAAAAGCAGATGCCGGTGTGAATCGTCGAGTTCGATTTTGTCCTGCGATCCCATGAAAAAACGGCTTAATGTCGCTGTGAACTCCGGTTGAAAAAACGAGCCGACGATTTCAACAATACGCGGTTCGTCGCAAACACCGATCCAGGCGTCGATATCGGGATATTCGCCGACGATTCGCTCCTTCTCGAAATTGACCAGACAGCCGGTTACGAAAATTCGCTTGATTTGCTTTTCGTTTTTGAGCGTAACCAGCTCGTCGAGAATTTCCCGTGCTTCGTCCCTTGCGGCCTGAAGAAAGCCGCAGGTGTTCACAAGGATAAAGTCGCACTGCTCGGAGCGTTCATGGAATTCGTAACCAGCCTTCATGAGCCGCCCAACAAGGTTTTCGGAATCAACCATGTTTTTCGGGCAACCGAGCGAGATTATCGTGAAATCAGGCATGTCAGGGCATAGAAAATCGGGAATCGGAGCCGCAATCGTGAAATTGCGAGAACCAAAGATGGCAAAAGGGATAAGGAACACGCACAGCAACGGGTTTGTGAGTCGATGGAAATTGTTGCTTCTTACCGGAGTGTTTGGGAGATTTATGCAACGCCGGAAAAGGAGGACGGAGTAAACAAACTTCTTGAGACCATTTTCTTTTCCCGCACGGTTGCGAAAGGGAAACTTTTCGTTCGTTCGCTCTGAACGATTGTCGCGCATACACCTTTCACGCGGTCGCTCTTGCGGATTCTGAATCCAAGCGAATATCCCCCGGTAAATTCAGGCCGACCTCGTCAATCTTCGTGAGTAGTATTTTAAGAATTGCGCGAGCATCCACCTTGTCCAAACGTGCCTTGTACCCAAGAATCAAGCGGTGATTGAGCACGGCGGCGGCGACGCCCCGAACATCCTCGAACCCGACTGTGGGCCGTCCGGCAATCAGCGCGGCGGCACGAGCAGCTTCGGCAAGGGCAATTGCGGCACGCGGGGACGCTCCCAAAGTGACGTATTCCCGAATTTCATGCGGAGCCTCTTCAGAATCGGGATGCGTTGCCCCCACAAGCCGGGCAATGTACGACGCAACCGCCGTTGGGAGGAAAACCCGGCCCAACGCCTGGAAAATCTCGTCAAGCGTTTGTCGGTCCAGTTTGAGCTGCGTTTCCGGGGGAGTTCCATGCCGCCGGGTCGTGATAATTTGCTGAAGCGTATCGACCTTCGGCATCTCGACGTACAGCTTGAAAAGAAAACGGTCCAATTGCGCTTCCGGGAGCGGATAGGTTCCTTCCAATTCAATCGGGTTTTGCGACGCAAGCACAAAAAACGGTTGCGGAAGCACCCGGGTTTGCCCCAAAAGCGTAACGCAACGCTCCTGCATTGCTTCCAAAAGAGCGGACTGCGTTTTCGGAGATGCCCGGTTAATCTCGTCCGCAAGCAAAATGTTTGTAAAAATCGGACCAGCTTGAAACGACATTTCCCGGCGGCCTGAATCGCTTTCCTGTAAAATGTTCGTTCCGAGGATATCACCCGGCATCAAATCGGGGGTAAACTGAACCCGGTTAAAATCGAGCGAAAGCAATTCGCCGAGTGCTTTAATGAGAGCGGTTTTCCCGACACCGGGAACCCCTTCCAGGAGAATATGTCCCTGCGAGAGAATCCCGATGAGGACCATGCGATGCAACTCAGGCCGTCCGAGCAGAATCCGGTCAAGTTCCGCAAGAATGTCCTTCAGTTTAACCGTGATCGGCTTGATCGTTTCCTGACTCAAAAGGGGGGCAGACATTAAAATGAAAAATGAAAAATAAAAAATGAAATATTCTGTCGTCTGCTATCTTTTATTGAAATTGTAGTAATGAGAATAATTCCGAAATGTCGCAGGTTGGCTGAACCGTCCGACGGTTTGAACTCCGCTTTGTGTTCCCGGTGCCGCTCCCGGATTGGATCGTCTCAACATTTCTTGTTGTGTTTTTCCCTGCCGGGCAATTTGTGCTTGTTGTGCGTCAAGAGCCCGTTGCACTTCCAGCCGGGGGCGAACATACTGGTTATAGGCGTCCAAAGAACCGGTGGGGCGGTTGGTCAATCCCAGCCAGGGATTTAACGAAGAACTTGATCCGTAAAACCCCTGAGCGAAAGCACTCTGGGGTTCCACAAAATTGAGGAATACGGCGGCGAATAAAATCGCTGCGGAGGTCAATAAACAGGAACGGATCATTTCAATCACGAATTACGAATTACGAATTTTTCACCATACAACGTTAACTTAGTACCCATAGGACCGGCTCATCACGTTCCCCGAATACCGCGACAACATCGATTGCGACAGGAGCATAAAGCCCATGACTCGCTCGAACGGAGCGAAAACTTTCGCAAGCCGTTGATCGAAAACAACCCAATTGTCCACTTGCACGAATATCCGGTCATTCGGGATAATCTGGTAGTTGGTCTGCGGTTCTCCATAAGCGGTCACAGCAACCCAATCGACCGGTAAAATCAGCGGTTTATTCGTATTCCCAATCGGGCGGGCAATCCATATGCGTCTTGAGGAAAACGGCTGTAAACCGTTGACATTCGAGATCGCTTTGAGGACGGTTTCGTTGCCGGTGTAGGGGAACGAATAAACCTGGTCCGGTCCCGCTCCCTGGAGAATCACAAAGTAGTCTTTACTATTATACGCATACATTTCGACCGAGACAATAGGATGTTCCAATTGTTTTGACAACTGGAGCTCGACGGCGTCGCGGCATTCTTCAAGGGTCAACCCGTTGACATAAACCCGGCCGTAAGACCCGATGGTAATGTATCCGTCAGGTTCGACCAATTTATTACCGTCAATGTTTTCGAGGGCCCCCATTCGGAGAAGCCGGGCCTGAACTCTGGGGTTTCGCAATTTTTTCCCCAGCTCGCGGAGGATCATTCTTTCGGCATCTTCGATTTCCATTCCTCCGACTCGAACCCTTCCGTAGTTCACCCCTAAATCAATTTCACCTCCCGGTTGCACAAAAAACTCCCCAAAAATTTCCTCCCCTTCTGGAGTTCCAGCCACATCAATATGGAGTGCATCCATGGATTTGATCAGATACGGCGGTTTGGGAACAATGTTAATAGAGCGAACCGTGATAATATCCGGCGTTTCAATATAGTATTCCGGGAGCGGCGTTTTCGCCAACTCTTTCGGTTGGTCACGTAATATTGGTGTTCCCGCCGGCTTGGGGTCGAAAAGAGCGCATCCCAGCACGAAAGAAAAAGCAAGAAGAGGAAGGAACGGGCGGAGAACCGCCGTTAATGAACACTTCTTGACGAAACTTTTGGCCTTATCCATGCTTTCCTCGTTGAACCGCCATTTGCGAATCAATATTCCGAGAATCAATAGATCCCCTACACGCGACACAACACGCTGTACCCCTATTTTCGGAAAAGCAACTTGGAAAAATCAGTAAAAAGTAAATAAATAGACCAAAAGTAGTAAAATTTAGTTCATTTTCCATTTAAACCTCGTCCTTCCCGCCGGAGTTCCAGGGGTTACAGCGAAAAATGCGCCAGATTCCTTTGGCGATTCCGACGATCAAACCATATCGACGGATCGCCAGGATGCAGTATTCGCTGCAAGAGGGTGTAAAGCGGCAGACCGGCGGAAAAAACGGGCTGACGATCTTCTGGTAAGCACGAACCAGAGCAATTGCGAGTTCGCCGGGAAGACGTAATAAAAAACGCATTGTTAGGGTCAAAAGGGTGAAAAGCCATTTTATACATTTTCCCTGCCCGAAAGCAACCGGAGGATGGCAAAGTATGATTTTCAAGGTCGGCAACCGACTATTGGTTTGACTTTGCAATCGTCCTGACTGTTGACGGGGGGAATTTGTGGTGTAGAATGAAATTTTACAACTTTTTCTGTCAATTTTATTTTCGAAGGAACATGTCTCAATATATGCTTCGTGCCCTG
>Ga0099364_10003897_pt1 | contig 22862 bp, 13 predicted proteins | sample TergutTh196P3_FD_73070 | JGI IMG/M metagenome (GOLD analysis project Ga0099364, IMG submission 73070) | Microcerotermes parvus P3 segment gut microbial communities from Pointe-Noire, Republic of the Congo - Th196 P3 | ecosystem: Host-associated > Arthropoda: Insects > Digestive system > Gut ...
ACGGTGTATGTTGCTGAAGCAAGCGTAGCCGCCTACCGAGCCGCCACAAATTGGAGCGCTTTGGGCGACCGCATAGTAAGCGGAATGGATAACCCCGGCTACATCTCCGCCGCGCCGCAACAGGCAATAGATGCATTGGCAGGGTTGAAAGCCGATACCCTGCGCCTTTATGCAGAAGTGCAGGACTTGAAAGTTGCGGTTGAACCTTTGCAATTGATTATTGATGGGTTGGAAGCCGACACCGCGCAACTGCATAGTGATACGTTGCGCCTTTATGCACAAGTGCAGGGCTTGTTGGGCGACACCGCTACGCTGAATACCACCATCGCAGGATTGCAAGAGGATATCGCAGAATTGGAAGGTACGATTGACGATTTAGAATTGACTATTGATGGGTTGGAGGAGGATATTTCGGACTTGAACGACACCATTTCCGCAAGGAATACCGTGATTGCAGGATTGCAAAGTGAGATTATCGGTTTGCAAGGAGACGTATCAGACTTGAACGACACCATTTCCGCAAGGAACACCACCATCGCAGGCTTAAATGTCATCCTGAGCGAAGCGAAGGATCTCATTGATGAGTTGGAGGACGATATTTTAGGATTGCAAGACGACATTTCAGACTTGAACGACACTATTTCCGCAAGGAACATCGTGATTGCAGGATTAGAAATTACGAATTACGAATTAGGAATTACGATTGAGGGCTTGAAAGGTGATACTGCAACGCTCAACACGACCATTGCAGGCTTGGAAGGTACGATTGACGATTTACAATTGACTATTGACGGTTTGCAAAGCGAAGTGTCGGACTTGGGCGATACCATCTCCGCAAGGAACACCACCATAGCGAACCTAAACGTCATCCTGAGCGAAGCGAAGGATCTGATTGATGAGTTGGAGGATGATATTTCAGATTTGACCGACACCATCAGCGACCTGCGGCTACTCCTTTTGGAATACATCACCCTAACCGACGACCTGTCGGATACCATCGCTTGGCTACGCCAACTGTTGGCGGACTGCGAAAACGGCGGAGCAACAGGGATTCAGGGGGACGTAGAGACGCGACACGCTCCATCTCTACAAGCATGGACTGCCAACGGCATTCTACACATCAAAGGATTGCCCCTCGGCAAAACCTACCGCATCTACACCCTTTCCGGAACGATGATACATCAAGCCATCGCCACAACAGACGTAGAGACGTGGCATGCCGCGTCTCTACAATCCGGAACGTATATTATTCATTCGGAATATGGGGTTGTGAAAATCGTTTGGTAAGACGTCATTGCGAGGGCAACGCCCGAAGCAATCAACAATAGCAAACAGATTGCTTCGCCACTACGTGGCTCGCAATGACGGAAAACTCTAAACTCTAATATCTAAACTCTAATTGTGTTGTTGGTTTTGGGAGCGGGGCGTGTGTGGTTACACGCCCCGTTTATGGTTTTATTCGTCGTCATGTCGACCGGAGCACGCGAAGCGTGCGTAGTGGAGACATCCCCTTGCTACAAAAAAATTCGACGAAATCAAAAATTTTTCGTACTTTTGCAAAATGAAATCCATTCAGGTCTATAAAGCATCCGCAGGTTCGGGAAAAACGTTTCGTTTGGCGTTGGAGTATTTGAAATTATTGCTGTCGAAACCCAATGCTCATCGAAATATCTTGGCGGTTTCCTTTACCAATAAAGCCACCGGCGAGATGAAGCAACGTATCCTCGGCGAACTTTACGGTATGGCAAATCGTTGTGCAGATTCGGATATTTATTTGGAAATTTTGTCGAAAGAAACCGGTTTTTCGGAAAACAAAATTCGTGAAAAATCTGAAAAAGCATTGAATGTAATTTTGCACGACTACGGATTTTTCAATGTGGAAACCATCGACAGTTTTTATCAACGTGTGTTGCGAAACATGGCAAAAGAACTGGGTTTGGGTGCGTATTTCAATATCGAATTGGATCATCAAAAAGCGTTGAAAGACGCGGTGCGTGCGTTGATCAATAATTTATCAACCGACACGGAATCGTTGCAATGGATTTGTAAAATCATCGAGGATGATGCTGCCAATGAAAAATACAGCAAGTCGATCGAAAAAGATTTGATCAATACAGGAACACAAATTTTCGAAGAAGTTTTCAAACGCCATCAACCTGAAATCGAGAAATTTTTTAAGGATAAAAATCGTGTGGACGAGTATGTCAAATCCCTTTATGCACGCAGAAAACAAACGACCGATGAAATCGAAATCAATTCCTGCGATTTAGTGCTCAAACATTTGCGAAACATGGAATTATTGAGCGATATTTCCAAACATTTGGCGATATTGAATCACGAACAAAATCGGTTTTTGTTAGTCGACACTTCTGCCTTGCTCAGCAAATTAATCGGCGAAAATGATACGCCGTTTTTGTACGAAAAAATTGGTGCTAATTTGAATCATATTTTGATTGACGAATTTCAAGACACCTCAGATTTGCAATGGAAAAATTTCAAATTGTTGTTTTTGGAGAATCTCTCAAAAGGCTATTCAAACCTCATGGTTGGCGATGTTAAACAAGCGATTTATCGCTGGCGAAACAGCAATTGGGAAACATTAAATTCCATCGAAAACGAATTTTATGAGGGTGCGGTTGATGTGAAATTTTTAGATAAAAATTATCGCACGGATTCCACGATTGTGAAGTTTAATAATGCTGTTTTTCAAAAAGCCATCGAAAGCTTAAAATTGCGATTTGAAACAGAAATTGGTAGCCATCGAAAAGACTTGATTGAAATTCTGAGCAAAGCCTATAAAGATGTTTCTCAAACGCCCAAAAGCGAGGAAATAAAGGGGTTTGTCGAGGTTCGATTCGTAGAAAAAGACGGACGAAAATCTCAGCAATCGCAAGCGATTGTCGACACGATGCTGAGATTACAACATGCAAAAATCAAACCCGAAGACATTATGATTTTGGTAAGAAACAAAAGCAGTATTTCCAAAATTTCCGAAACATTCGAAAACCATCTTTCTACTCATCCGGACTTGGACGAAAACACCAAAAACTATTTCAAATTGGTGTCGGACGAAGCGTTTAAGTTATCATCGTCGGCGGCGGTTGGCTTGATTATCGACGCTTTGCGTTGTTTGTCGAATCACAACGACCCGCTTGCATTTGCACAGTTGGCGTACACATACCAATTGCAAAAAGATTCAAATTTTAATGAACGTTTAATTGATTTTTTTGATTCGTATCGGTTATCGAAAAATTTGTTTCGCGAATTTTTACCGGAAAAATTTGTCGGTGAATTCAACTCGTTACAAAAATTGCCGTTATACGAATTAATCGAAAAAATTATTGCCATGTTTGAGTTGTCCGAACAAAAAAATCAACATGGATTTTTGTATGATTTTTTGGATTGTGTGAATACATTTGTTGCCCGGAATGGCGGAAATATCAACGATTTCATCGAATACTGGACCAACGAATTGCAAAACAAAACCATCACGGTTAATGCACAAGTTTCAGGGGTTCGGATTTTGACGATTCACAAATCGAAAGGCTTGGAATTTCACACCGTTGTTGTGCCGTTTTGCGAATGGGATATGGACGAAACTCGCTTTGAACAACGTGTTTGGCATACCTCAACTTCGCACGAGAATCAAACCGATTTGTTCAAGCAAATGCCACTTATTCCGTTGAATTACGGAAAAACGCTCAAACACTCACATTTCGTAACCGATTTCGAAAACGAAACATTGAAACTTTGGGTTGATAATTTGAATTTATTGTACGTGGCACTCACTCGTCCGAAACATAATTTGTTGGTTTTGGCAGATGCGTTGCCGAAAAAATCCGAGAAATTACGAGTGTCGAATTTGTTGCAAAATTTCACGGATGGAAATTTGATTTCGTCCGTAGAGACGGGTCGTGAGCCATCTTTACAACATGATGGAAACGTATTCAAAATGCAATCCCAAAATATGGAAATTCCGTTTTCCGTTGCACAAAAACAACCGGTATTTTATTTGTCTAAGGACGCCATAAAATGGTATCGCAATTCTCAACATGAACCGAATAAGCAATTAGCAAAGGGTTTGCTATATCACCACGTATTAGCCAACATCCGCTATTCCGATGATATTGAAACCACCATCGAAAAATTTATTTTCGACGGTTATATTTCGGAAAACGAAAAAACAACACTTGCAACAAACATTCGCGAATTGTTAAATCATCCCCAAGCACAAGATTGGTTTTCGAAAACCTATACCGTTTTCAACGAATGCAAAATCGTCAATCGCAATGTTCACGGGCATTTAGAGCAACGTCGTCCAGACAGAGTGGTGCAAGATACAAACGGAAATTTGATTTTAGTCGATTTCAAAACCGGACAAAAATATCCAAAACATCACGACCAAATTCGCGAATATGCCACGTTGTTAGAACAAATGTATCCGTCCAAAATCACAGGTTTTTTGTGGTATTTGGATACGAATGAAATTGAACATGTTTGTTAAATTTTCGACCAATCAACATTGCGCATATCCTTGGTTTCGTTGAATGCATTGTGGAATGCGAAACACGCCCGAAGATTATGAGGTGTGTGTCCGCTACCTAACTTGAGATAATCTCGCAAAAGTTGTTTGTATTCGGGATGCACACAATTTTCGATAATCGTATGAGCTCGCTGTATAGGCGATTTTCCACGCAAATCGGCAACACCTTGTTCGGTAATTAAAATGCTTACCGAATGTTCGTTGTGATCCAAATGCGAGACCATCGGAACGATAGCACTGATGCTCGTACCCTTTGCCACCGATGGCGTTACGAAAATCGACAAATACGCATTGCGAGTGAAATCGCCCGATCCACCAATACCGTTCATCATCTTAGTGCCCAACACATGAGTCGAATTGACATTGCCAAAAATATCGGCTTCGAGTGCAGTGTTGGTGGCAATTAATCCAAGTCGCCGAATGATTTCGGGATGGTTCGAAATTTCTTGAGTACGCAATAATAATTTAGGTTTGAAAAAATCTAAATTACCATAAATTTCATCCATCAAAGGATTACTCACGGTAAACGAACATCCGCTGGCAAATTTCACACGATCCGATTTCATCAAGGCAATCACCGCATCTTGAATCACTTCGGTGTAAACTTCAAACATCGGAATCAATTTATTTTCGCCCATAGCACCTAATACGGCGTTTGCAATGTTTCCCACACCCGATTGAACCGGTAGAAAATCTTTCGGGATACGTCCGGCTTTCATTTCCGCAACCAAAAAATTAGCTACATTGTCGCCAATTTTTGCTGTAATTTCATCTATCGGCGTAAAACTTCCGCCTTCATTAGGCAGGTCGGTTTCCACGACAGCAACGATTTTCGCAGGATCTACCTTGATATAAGGCGTTCCGATACGGTCAGACGGATTGTAAATAGGTATCGCCTCGCGATGAGGTTGATCGACCGGAATGTAAATATCATGTATGCCGCGAATAGCTTTAGGATGCTTGTGATTAAGTTCAATGATGATTTTATCTGCCAATCTGCAAACGGTTGGAGTAATGCCTACGCCACATGTAAGAACAATTTCGCCATTTTCGGTAACATCAGATGCCTCTATAATAGCGGCATTCACTTGACCCAAAAAACCATGACGCAACATCGGTGTCAAGTGCGAAAGGTGCATATCGTAATACGGTACGTCTTGCGAATTGATAGCATTCCGCAGATCCGAACTTGATTGATAAGGCGTACGAAATTTGATAGCATTGGCACGAGTTAAATTACCATCAATACTATCTCCGGTAGAGGCACCGGTAAACATTCCGATTTTGAATGGTCTTCCGGCTGCGTGTTCAGCTTCGGCACGTTTTGCCAATGCTGCCGGAACGGCTTTCGGACAGCCTGCTGCCGTAAAACCGCTAAATCCGACGTTATCGTCGTTATGAATCAATGTTGCAGCCTCTTCGGCTGTCATAAACGGGATTTTACTCATTTTTTTTATGTTTTACAAGTGTTGTGCTATGGTGTGATTGTTGGCGATATATTGAACCAAATAATTTATTTCGCCGTTTTCGTCTCGGTACTTTGTGAAAAAAGCATACCATGTGGTGCGTTTGTTTTTCACAAATGATGCATAATGCAAATCATCGCCATATTTTGCATAGCGTTCGGGAGCCGGTTTGTGTAGTCGTGTCGGCAAGTTCGTTTTGATATCAACGAACAACTCTTCAACGTACTTTTCTGCATATTCTAAATAACTAAAATAGTCTTTTTTGTATAATATGTACGACAATTCTTTGATGTATTGTCTGACTTCGGGAGTAGTTAAGACTTTCATTGCTTTTTCTTATTTCCCTTGCATAAACATTTCGCGAAGGTCTTCTTTAACTCCTACTAAAAGTTCGTCAAACGTAATTGCTCTACGCAGATTGTCGTCGGGTTGCAATATCTTTTGTGGTCTTGGCGTAATTTTATCAACGGCAAAGCCCTCAACGGAGTTAAATTTTCCAATTAAAATAGATTCGCAATCCGTTTGATTAGTGTAATTATACGCCATTTCGGGTTCGCTTACCATGTTAATGTCATCAGAATGCGGTTCTATATTATAGTTTGATTTTTCCATAATGCAATTTTCCACAAAGTTACAAAAAATATCTGAATTGAACAAGTTTTTAAAAACCTATTTTTTCTGATTATACTCAAAATTTTCCCATGGGTCGACGAAAATATCGACATCCTGCAAAAGAACTTTTACTGCCTCTTCGATTTGCTGGTCGCGGTTTTCCCAAAGAATATGAGTTTCGTTTCTAACTTTAACATGGGGTTCTAACTGCTGATTCTCCAAGAAATTTTTATTTCTATCAATAAATCCGGCAATCGGAATCCCGTATCGCAAGCCATTTTCCGGAAGATTTTCCCACCAAACTGTGGTCATCGTTCCGGGAACGGGCATACCAACCAATTTGCCGATATTCATTTCTTGATAAACCCAAGGCGTACCGTGTGCATTGGAATAACTTGCCTCTCCTTGAACCATCACACTTGGTTTGAGCCAACGTTTAGTTGGTTGATCATTGATTTTTTGTCCGCGTGGCACCTGCTCCAGATATTTTGTTCCGCTCAACATAACTTCAATATCCTCGTGCATACGCCCGCCTCCGTTGAAACGCACATCTATCACTACACCTTCTTTTTCGTAATAACGTCCCATAATTTCCGACCAAACGGTGCGATAACTCGGATCGCTCATCTGTCGAACATGAGCATAACCCAAGCGTCCGGCGGATAATTTCTCAACACGATCGCGTTGATTTTGCACCCAACGTTCGTAAAGTAATTCGCTTTCCACACCACTCGAAATGGGGCGAATTCGTTCGGAATATTCCGTTTTTCCATCTAAAAATGTGAAAGTCGTTTCACTTCTGACAAGTCCGTTCAACATCGCAAAAACATCTGTGTTTTCCAGAATTTCCTCGCCATTGATTTTGGTGAGATAATGTCCGGATTTAACCTTACTTTTGGCATTATCAAAAGGACCTCCAACAATAACTTCTTCAATTTTGAGACCTTTTTCTGCTTTGGTGAAATCGAATAATAATCCCACTTTTGCAGTGGCAACACCACCCAAATTCGGTGCGTTGTAACTTCCACCGGTGTGAGACGCATTGAGCTCGCCCAAATACTCACTCAACAATTCTGCAAAATCCCAATAGTTATTGATGTGTGGCAAAAATTTTTCATAATCTTTTTTCAAACCGTCCCAATCGACTCCGTGTAAATCTTCACGATAAAATCTATCCGCAACGGTTTGCCAAACGTGTGTAAACATTTCTGCACGATTATCATAAGGATTGGCATCGACTTGTGCTCTGTACGTGATATTTTTTCGTGTTTTGGTATTTTTTACGTCCAATGTAAAAACTGTTCCATTCGAAAAAATCATGAGTTTATCGCCTTTTGCATCAATCTCGAGAGACGCCGAACCGGTGTTTAATTTTTCCAAAAGTTTGGTTTCATTTTCTTTGAAATCCCGCACCCAAAGATCGTAACCTCTTTCAACGTTTGCTAAATAAAATAATTTTTCGCCGTCCGGAGTCATGGCAAATCCTGCTAAATTGTTCGAATTGATCGTCAAGCGTTCGATCCGATTTTCGATATTTTTCAAATCCAATACCGGAGCAGACGTATCTCTTTTTTCTCCACTCAATTTTCGCCGTTCGTTGTCCAATTCAATGTCTTCTTTTGACATTTTGAATCTGTCCAAAGCCGCTTGATTCGTAAAGATTCCGAACACATCATCTTGCGAGCCCCACGATCCGTGCGAACGCATACCATACCGATCGCTTGCAAACAAAATCACATTTCCGTTCATCGCAAAACTCGGACTACGCTGCATATAGCCACTGTTTGTGAGATTGATAATTTCGCCGCCTTGCGTTGAAACCAAACCAATGTCGAGATAAGGGTGACGAGTGGCTCCCATAAACATAAGTGTTAACCATTTTCCATCAGACGACCAAGAAAATTGTATGTCGCCATCAGAACTCGACCAATTGCGACTTCCATCTGTAATTTGGCGAATTTGTTTGCTTGCAACATCAACGATATTAATGGTCTTGCGATCTCGCAAAAAGGCGATTTCCTTACCGTTTGGCGAAAATACAGGTTTGAAATCTTGAAACGTTGCATCGTTCACTAAAAATTCTTCAACGATATGATCCGAAGCGAAAAAATACGGTTCATTTTTTGCCATATTTTGGGCAATTTTGATACTCCAATTCCCATCTTTTTCGCTTGCATACGCCAAACTTCTGCCATCTTGCGACCAGGTCAACCAACGCTCTGTACCGGGCGTATTAGTTATACGTTTGGTGGTTTCAAAATCTACGGAAGTTACGTAAACATCGCCACGAATAATCAAGGCAACTTCTTTTCCGTTCGGCGAAAATTTGGCTTCTGTCGCACCGTTGGTGATAAACTGTGTGGTCAATGTTTCGTTGTCACGAAAAATATCGACTTGAACTTGCTTGGGTTCTCCGTTTCTCGGCAAAACATAAAGTTTTCCATCGTAAGCGTAGCAAAGGGTTTCATCATTACTGACGGAAAGAAAACGCACCGGATGACGTTCGTAATTTGTTACAGATGTAGCATTTGTTTCCTCTTGGTTTAACTGGAGTTTCCGGATATTGAAGGAGCCGGATCGCTCGCTCAAAAAATAAACAGTTTCTCCATGATGATTCAACACCGGATTTCGGTCTTCTGCGATATGAGTTGTGAGTTGCAAAAATTCTTTCGTTTCAAAATCATATCGCCAAATATCGCGAGCTACGGACGAAGTGTGATGTTTTCGCCATTCGTTTTCTTGACCTTTAATATCCTCATAAACTAAAAATTTTCCATCGCTGCTGATTGTAACATTATTCATCGCATTGGGCAAAACCAAAATCGAACGTCCGCCATCGGCTGAAACTTTGAACAGTTGCGTTGCCCAACCTGTCGGAAATTGCGTATAAGTTGCAGGGTGCTGAATGTTTGCGGTAAAATAAATTTCTTTACCATCAGGCGAAAATGTTTGCAATCTTTCGTTGACGGAATTGGTCGTCAATCGCATGGGATTTCCACCTTCCGAAGGGATCACAAACACATCGTGATTACCAAAACGATTCGAGTTAAATGCAATTTTTGTTCCATCGGGCGACCATTTCGGATTGTAGTTGTAAGACGGATGAGACGTGAGTTGTACGGCACGACCGCCGTCTACCGAAACTTTGTAAATATCGCCTTTGTAAGTAAAAGCGATTTCTTTACCATCGGGCGAAATGCTCGGATAGCGAATCCAAGATACATCGGTTTGCGAAAAGCCCCAATACGAAAGGGCAATCAGAACGAAAAACAAGATTTTTTTCATGGCATTATTTTTTTGTTACACGGATTTTTTTTATTCGGCGTTCATCAACAGATTCAACACGAAAAACGAACGGTGGAATTTTTATTTCCTCCAAACGTTGAGGAATTTCGCCGGTTTGCTCCAAAATCAAACCGGCCAAACTTTCGGATTCACTCTTTAATTCATCAAAAAAATCACCATCAATTTGCACCACTTTGCAAAAATCATTCAGCGAAATTTTGCCTTCAAACATCCACGCTTTTTCGTTGATTTGATGATAGAGTTTTTCATCGGATTCTTGATCAAATTCATCACTGATATCGCCAACAATTTCCTCTAAAACGTCCTCTAAAGTAATGATTCCGGAAGTTCCGCCATATTCGTCAACCACAACGGCGAAATGGCGTTTCTGACTTTGAAATTCGGTCAGTAAAATATCAATTTTTTTATTTTCAGGAATGAATAAAATCGGTCGTACTAAGGATTTCCATTCGAATGAATCCGTCTCGGATAAATAGGGTAGCAAATCTTTGATGTGCAAAATTCCAACGATATTATCAATGGTTTCATCGTACACAGGAATCCGTGAATACTCCGTTTCTCTAATGATTTTCATCACATCCGAAAATTTGGATTGCTGTTCGATAGCGACAACATCCACGCGTGATTTCATAATTTCACAAACTTCAATATCGCCGAATTTCACAATCCCTTTGAGAAAAATTTTCTCGTTGGTTCCGGCGTTGTCTTTCACCGCAATGTCAATGACATCCTCCAATTCCTCAATCGAGATATTTCGATTTTGTTTGGTTAATCGCTTGTCTAAAACAGATGTCGATCTCATTAAAATCGCCGATATCGGAGACAGTATTTTCATCGAAATTCGCAACGGGCGAGTCATAAACATTGCCATTTTCAACGAATTGGCATTGGCATAAACCTTTGGTATGATTTCTCCAAACAGCAGGAGTACAGCGGTAATCACGACTACTTGCAAAATAAATCCAAGCATTGGCATCGTCGAAAAATCGAACATTTGATTGATGACAACCGTCGACCAAATAATGATTGCTACACTCATAAAATTATTTGCAATGATAATGGTAGCGAGTAGTTTTTTCGGGTGTTCGATGATTTTTAGAAGTGCGGCATATTTCAAACTTTTGTCGGTTTTTATCGTGTTGATATCATTGGGCGACAGCGAAAAAATTGCCGTTTCGGACGCCGACACCAACGCTCCAATCCCTATCAAACAAGCGATTCCGAACAACGACGGAATGAGGTAAAGAGAAAATCCTAAAAATATAGTGAGCAGTATCATGTTATTTGGTTACTTATTATTAAACAACGTCATCGTTTTTTCTGCACCCATCAACACAAAACTTTTGATCATTTCTCCGGCTTGTTTGAGTTTAGGTTCAACGATTTCGTTTTCCAACGAAGTGAAACGACTGAGCACATATTCCGATTGGAATCCTTTTGCGAAATCCGCACCTATCCCGAATCTCAGACGATTGAAATTTTGTGTGTCAAGCGTAAGAGTAATGTCGATAAGTCCGTTGTGCCCCCCATCTCCACCTGATTTTTTGAGACGAAGTTGTCCCACTTCCAACGCCAAATCGTCTACGACAACAAGCATATTTTCGATAGGAATATTTTCTTGTTGAAGCCAATATCGAACGGCTTTTCCGCTCAAATTCATGTAAGTTGTGGGCTTGATTAAAACCAGCGTTCGACCTTTCACACGAACCTCCGCACGATAGGCATAGCGGTCTGTAACGAAAGTAGTTTTGGCATCAGCAACAAGTTGATCCAGCACCATAAATCCAATGTTGTGGCGAGTGTTGGCGTATTCCGAGCCGATGTTACCAAGACCAACAATTAAGTGTTTCATTATGATTTTTTCGCAGCATCTTCTTCTTCAGCAGGCGTTTCAGCAACCACGTTACGTGTAGTTTTCACTGCACAAACGGTTGTGTTCGGATTGTCGACAATCGTGAAATTTTTGGTTTCGATTGAACTTATTTTCACCATGTCGCCAATTTCGAGAGCACCCAAATCAACCGTTAATGTTTCCGGCATGTGTTTCGGAAGTGCCTTCACTTTGATTTTACGAAGGCTTTTTTCTAATTTTCCACCTTTCAAAACTCCGGGTGAACTACCTGCATACACTACAGGGACGGGCAAAGTAATCACCTTGTCGTCGTGTAATTCGAATAAATCGGCATGCAAAATTCTGTCCGAAACTTTGTGATACTGAATGTCTTGGAGAATAGTCAAATACTTTTCACCATTCAAATCCACTTCGATAAAACACACATCGGGTGTAAACACGATAGGTTTGAAAGAAGTTTCGGGCGTAGAAAAGTGAATTTGTTCTTTTCCACCATAGATTACGCAAGGCACGAGCCCTTCGTTACGCAAGGCTTTTGCATCTTTTTTCCCTACGTTCGCACGTGGCGAACCGCTCATAGATACTGTTTTCATTTTTTTGTTTTTTTTAATTGACCCAAAATTGGGATTACAAAGATACAAAAATTTTTTGGAATATGCAAATTGTTAATAAACCAACGAAAATTTTGTATGGGTCGAAAATTTTTTTCAACAACGACAAAAAAATCTATGTTTTGTCTATGTTTTTTGTTTGGGGATGGCTTATCTTTGCACCCGGAAAACGGTACACGGTGCACGGTGCAGGGTACACGGTGCTGCGCCACATCGTCAACGGTTGTCGATTAGTCACACCGTTGACCGTGCACCGTTGACCGTGCACCGAATAAATAAACTAATAAACAATAAAATAACCACTTAAACCACTAACCATCATGAAAAAACTCCTAACCACCACAATCCTCGCCCTAACCATCCTTACGGCGACAAACGCACAAACCACAACCCTCTACTCCACCACATTCCCCAACGCAGCAAGCGTTGATGCCGCATCAGGGTGGGTATTAACCAATGGCACCGCCTGGACAAGTGCCAATGCCGGTGCAACCGGTGGCGGCTCGCTGCGACTTGGCTCAAGCACAAGCGCTACGGCTACAATGCCTGTTTTGGCTGCAGGTTTAACCAATATGAGCATCCAAATTACGGCAATATGGGGTAGTTACGTTTATTACCAAACCTCGCCCAATGGCACAACGTGGACACCGGCGACTAATAGTCCATCAACCAACGTATTCGATGGTAGTAGCGTTACAACAAGCACCAGAACCTTGCCCGATGGCACACGCTACATAAGGTTTACGGCAAGAGATGCAAGCGGCGATATGTATATCCAAGCGGTAACCGTTACAGGGCAACAACCTTTCGTTGCACCAACCGGAGTAAGCCTGAATAAATCCTCAACAACCCTACCTACAAACAACACCGAAACGCTTGTTGCAACAGTTACTCCGGCAAACGCAAACCCAGCCGTAACGTGGAGCAGCAACAACACCGAAGTTGCCACAGTGAACAGCAACGGCGTGGTTACAGGCGTAAAGCCGGGAACGGCAACCATTACGGTTACCACTACCCAGGGCGGATTTACAGCCGAATGCGTTGTAACCGTTCAAGATGTTGCCGTAACCGGAATTACCTTGAACAAACCGTCTATAACTCTGGCGATTATGAATAGCGAAACAGTGATTGCAACCCTATTGCCTACCAACGCGAGCAATAAAGCCATAGCGTGGAGTAGCGACAACACCGAAGTTGCCACAGTGAACAACACCGGCTTGGTTACAGCCGTAAGAAAAGGAACGGCAACCATCACGGCAACCTCCGCAGATGGCGGGTTTACAGCCGAATGTGTTGTAACCGTGCAAGGCATTTTTGGAGACGGAACAGGAACACAAGCCGAACCGTTTTTAATAAGCAGCGTGAACGACTTGATTGAACTTAGAAATAGGGTAAACGATGGGCTACTGCCTACAAGCGGCGTGTATTTCCTGCAAACACAGGACATCGACCTCAACAACCAAACGTGGACATCTATCGGAACACAGGCAAACAGATTTGCCGGATATTACGACGGCGATGGCTTTGAAATCAGAGGACTGAGCGGTGCGGCGCTCTTTGGCGTTTTGGACGGTGCAACCATCTATAACGTGCATTTGAAAGGCAGCGTTACAGCCTCTACAGGCACTTCCCTTGGTGCTTTTGCCACAAGTGCAATCAGTACCACCTTTATGTATTGTGTAAATGAGGTAGATGTGGCGTTAACTTTCGGGGGCACATTGAATGTTGGAGGATTTACAGGAGCATCGGGCAATAACAACAAATTCATATATTGTACGAATAAAGGCACCGTCAGTGCCAACAGTAGCGGTTCCGGCGACTTGACGGTTACTGTAGGAGGTATTGTTGGTAATGCCGGAGCAAACGACAGCATCGTGTACTGCGTGAATACCGGCACTGTAAGTGCAACTTCAAGCGGGACAGTACAATCCGGCTTTAGCTATAGCATAAGCAAGGTGGCACGTGCCGGAGGAATTGCAGGTTATGGAAACAGTCGCATTGTTGCGTGTAGAAACTCGGGAAATGTAACCGCGACGAGTAGCGCAACAAGTAGTAGCTCTTATGGTGCAGGACAATCTTCGAGTGGTAACGCCAGCAGCAATAGTTACGCAGGGGGTATCGTTGGCACAAATGGAACACCCCACAGTTGTTGGAATAGCGGTACTATCGCAAGCCGCAGCACAACAAACGTTGCAACCCCTCCAAACTCCAACCCCACTAACGGTTATCCGTTTGGTACCGTAACCCCCGGAACACACACTACACGTAGTTACGCCGGAGGAATAGCAGGAAACAATCAGGGAACTTTATCCTATAATATAGGAAACGTAATTGCCACACGAACACAAAACGGAAATACAACATATCCGGGATCGCCTATTGCCTATGTATATCCGGGCTGGCATTATTCAGGCACTATGACAGGAACGGTACAAAGCGGAAGCACACCCCGCACCGCCGCCCAATTCCAAAGTGCAGACGAAATCGCCCTTTTGAACGCAGGCAACGCCAACCGCTGGGCACAAGACGTGCATAACATCAACAACGGCTATCCGGTGCTGAACCATACAGGCGTAGTGTGGAGCGGTGCAGGCATCAACAATTTTGAACGTACAACCGCCCTCTACGGCAGCCCGCTCACCGACCCCGAAATAGAGGTGGACGTTCCTCAACACCTCTTTGAACGCCACTTCGCAGGTTGGCAACACAACGAAACGCTATGGGATTTCGACACCAACGTCGTAACCCAAAACGTAACCTATCTCTACCCCTACTTCGCCCTCAACCGCTACATTGTTACCTACAACACCAACGGTGGCAGCGAGATTGAGCCGCAGGACTTTGCCTATTCCCTAAAGATTACCGCTCCCACAGACCCCACCCGCGACAGTTTCTACTTCGCAGGCTGGTATAAGGATGCCACGCTCGAAACGCCCTGGGATTTCGATACAGACGTGATGCCGGCAGCCCACATCACCCTTCACGCCAAGTGGAACTACAGCGTCTATCTCGTTCACTTCAACACCAACGGCAGAGGCGAGATACCCTCGCAGCACTTTGAAATCCACAACACCATTGCCCCGCCCAACACGCCAAGCGAATACCCCCTCTTTTTTGCCGAATGGTATAAAGACCCCGAATTGCAGGTGCTTTGGGATTTTGACACCGACCTGATGCCCGAAAGCGAACTCACCCTCTACGCACGTTGGAAAGTGCAGATCACCTTTGCGGTGGCGAGGGGCAACGCCGTGGCGCCGCAACAATACTACGTGGACGAGGCGTTTTTGGGCGGCGACAACCTCTTGGGGCTACCCTCTACAACCCGCACCAACTACACCTTTGGTGGATGGCTTGACAAAACCAAGCGTATCATCACCGATGAGGATATCGTTACCAAACCCGACACCCTCTGGGCAATCTGGGAAATCAACATCAAATTCAACACCCTTGGCGGGATGCCGCAAGACGACATGATATTCCTGAGTGGCTTGGATTTCGATGAAATACCCAACGAGGGGTTGCCTGTGCCTACGAAGGACGGCTACGTGTTTGGTTCGTGGTACAATTCGCCGTATTACAGCGACCCTCGCAGCAATGCAGACATCGTGCCGCTGGTGCTGATGGATACGCTTTATGCGAAATGGGGCGATGCCGTTGCCGTGATGTTCGACCCTCGCAATGGAGGCGACATCATCGCACGGGAGTACTTCCCCAATCGTGCTTACAACAATACCTTCATGTCCGACGGAACGCCTTTTAATACAGGCTTTCCGAGCGACCCGACCCGAGAAAACGCCTTGTTTGCCGGGTGGTTCTACGATATCGGGACAACCGAACCTGCCTCCGCTTTCGACATCATTCCCAACCATTCGCATACGCTTTATGCAGGGTGGAACTTCACGCAAACCATTGCCTTTGAAACCTACGGAGGAACGGCTATAGCACCTAAACCGTATTTCGCGGGTCATGCCTATTACAGCACCGGCACGACCAACGGCGTAAACGATGGACTTCCGCCCAACCCCACACGCAGCGATCAGGCACTGTTTTTGGGATGGTACGATAATCCCCAATTTGACGGCTATCAGGTTACCTTGGCGACAATTGTACTGCCCTCTGTAACGCAACTTTTTGCCAAATGGGGTGCAAAGGTTACGACTAATTTTGTAACGAATGCCCCCAATCTCACCTATCCCGCTCGAGAGTTCTACTCTTGGTATGCTTATTTCAGCAACGAAAACGAATGGCAAGGGCTGCCCGCGCCGGCTAATCGAGGGGATTCCCTGTTTGGGGGATGGTACGACAGTCCGGCGTTTACGAATGAGATAACCCAATATTCCATCGTTCCTACAAGTAATCACACCCTCCACGCCAAGTGGATTACCAAAGTTACCGTCAATTTTGTGAGTTTTGATGGGAATACGTACCCCCAGGATAGCGTGTATCCGGGATATGCCTATTACAGCAGTCAGAACGCCTGGACGCAGTTGCCCGCACCGGCTCATCGAGGAGATACCCTGTTTGGGGGATGGTACGACAATCCGGCGTTTACCAATGCAATCACCAATGCCTCGATAGTTCCGTCGAACAATCACACGCTTTATGCGAGATGGATTACCAAAGTTACCGTCAATTTTGTGAGTTTTGATGGGAATACGTACCCTCAGGATAGCGTGTATCCGGGATATGCCTATTACAGCAGTCAAAACGCCTGGTTTTCGTTGCCCGCACCGCCCAATCGGGGGGATACCCTGTTTGGGGGATGGTACGACAATCCGGCGTTTACCAATGCGATAACCAATGCCTCGATAGTTCCGTCGAACAATCACACGCTTTTCGCGAGATGGATTACGAGAACCCCGATAACCTTTGAAACGTACGAGGGTACGGCATTTCCGCCAAGGTGGTACTATGTCGGCTATGCCTATAGCAACCCATCGCCGAACAATCCGGGCGTGCCCTATCCCACCAGGGACAATTCGTACTTTATGAGTTGGCACACCGACCCGAGTTTCAGCGGTGCACCGATCACCGGCACCTCTATCGTTGAGCCGGGTGTGGATACGCTTTATGCGAGATGGAGTACGCAAATTCCGGTGAAGTTCATATCCAACGGCGATAGTGTGGATAACAGGCTTTACTATTTCGGCTTTGCTTACAGCAATGGCACGCCGAGCAATGGCGGGTTGCCCTTGGCACCAAGCCCTGCCCCTGCCAATTCGCATTTCATGGGTTGGTATGCCACACCCGATTTTAGCGGTACGCAGGTCATCAACACGTCTATCGTTGTGCAAGGTGTGAATACGCTTTACGCAAAGTGGAGCACGCAAATCCCCATCGCCTTTGAAACCAACGGCGGTAGCACGGTTGCGACAGGCTATTACTATCCCGATTTTCCGTTCTTGAACACGACGCCCCTCAACTCCGGCTTACCTGCACCCACCAAGGCAAATGCGCTGTTTGTGGGTTGGTATGCCACGCCCGATTTCAGCGGAACGATGTACGCCAACGGTTACAACGTCAGCGTGGACATCGACACCCTCTACGCCCGATGGGCAGAGCGGGTGAACGTAACCTTTATCGACTACGAACAAGACAAGGTCGAGAGCAAGGATTTTTGGCATAGTTTCCGCTATGGCGAAACGCCCCATAATACAGGGTTTCCGGTGTTCACCTCGCCGTTCTCGCCCAATGTAACGTGGTACAACCGCATCGCAGGTCTTGAGCAGCCGATCATCAACAGCGACCCCACACCCGACCGTCACACCACGTTCTTCGCCCAATGGCGTGTAGTCGTAACTTTTGAAACCAACGAAGGCACACCCCTTGCCGACCGCATCTATACGCCCAATATGCGTTACAACGAATCGCCTAACGAGGGTCTGCCCAACGCTTTCCGCGATGGGCACGGCTTTGCAGGTTGGTTCCTCGATGAGGATTTGACCATAGCCATCACCAACATCTCTATCGTTTTTGATGGTGCTCATACGCTTTACGCGAAATGGTCGGAAACCCCACCCGATTGGGGCGAGTGGGTTATCACCGATGCCACCTGCACCGAGCCCGGCGACAGCACCCGCACTTGCAGGAACGACCCTACCCTTACGGAAATTATTGTGATACCCGCATTGGGTCACGACTTCACCATTGCCGACACCACCCTGCACGCCACTTGCGAGGAGCCGGGCGAATGGCTACATATCTGCTCGCGTTGCAGCATTCCCGATGAGGATAACACTTTCGTGATACTCGCGTTGGGTCACGCTTGGGGTAATTGGGTCATCACCCCTGCTACTTGCATAGCAGAGGGCGACAGCACCCGCACCTGTCAGCGCACCTGCTGCATCAACATCACCAACACCCGCCCTATCGCCATTGACACCAATGCTCACGTGTGGGAACTCTACGGCGAAGGGCAACTACCCACCTGCACCGAAGACGGCTTTGGTGAACTCAAATGCAAACTCTGCGATAAAATCAGTACAGGTGCCACCATTCCTGCCCTCGGTCACGATGCCGGTGCATGGCATACCGCCCTCGCTGCCACCTGCGAGGACGATGGCTCGGAGGAGTTACGCTGTACAAGATGTGAGCACGTCTTGGAAACAGAAACCATACCACAATTGACCGGTGCCGAGTGCGAACAGACGAATATCGCCGAAATGGAAACGGAGGAGGGATTGAAAATCTATCCGAATCCGGTGAATTACGAATTATCAATCGAAGTCCCGAACGAAGTGAGGGATCTGCACACTATTGTGGAATTGTACGATATGACCGGCAAACGAGTTTATTTCGGTAACCGGATACCGGTAACCGGTGACCGGTCACCCTATATCATTGATATGTCGGCATTCCAGACGGGGAATTATATTCTGCGGATTGGCAATCGGGTGGCGAAGGTGGTGAAACAGTAGCACCTGTGGGGGCGTGATTCGCAAAAAATTGCAAAAAATTTGGTCAATTCGGAAATTTTTTGTATCTTTGCAAAATCATTTCACACCCTTCTGAAAAAACAATGAACAAAACACTACAAAAATATCACCCAAAAACACAGGAAATAACCTGTGTTTCAGGCGTTTACCCCCCCCCGTTGATAATCAGTTAGTTACGTTATTTCAAAAAATATATTTGCCGTTGTCGAACCATAGTTCGATGGCGGCGTTTTTATTTCCGTTTCTTTCAGTTTTTTCTAATGTCCAAAATTTAAAAATTAAAATACTATGAGTGAAAATCAAGAAAAAAAAGGTAAAACAATGAATGAAGTAATTGGGAAAATACTTGGTAATAATGACCAGGTGGGGCTACTAAACAGGGACATTAATAACTTTAATGAGGCTATAGCTACCCTGGAAAAAATAATGAAAAACATTGATGATGAAATTGACAATGGCAGGAAAAAACAATCTCAAGATCTTATTGCTTTTTGGGAGGAGTTCAAAACAACATGTGAAGAAAAATGTAATTTCCTCTATAACGAAAGTAAGGCACTAGTATAACCCTTATCCGGCAGCATTTCCATCGTCACCGTTTTGTCTTGGCATGTTAACCATGTCAATAAATAATCTATTAACCATCAACAACTTATCATTATGAAAAAACTAAACCTACTTCTGCTCTGCGGCATGCTTTGCACCGCAAGCCTTAATGCACAAACGTGGAACATCGGCTTGCCTACTTCCGGTACAACACCTACTTCAGCCGTAACTGCCACCCTAAGTGGAGGAACGCTTACCATCAGTGGAACGGGGGCAATGCGGAATTACGCATGGAATAGCTATACACAGTCATACAATACGCCCTGGTGGAGTGTTCGCACGTCCATTGTTACCGTTGTCATCAATCAAGGCGTGACTACTATCGGAGACCAGGCGTTTAGCAGTTGCACCGGACTAACTTCGGTAACCATTGGCAACGGCGTGACTTCAATCGGAGTGGGTGCGTTTTACTATTGCATCGGACTAACTTCGGTAAACATTCCAAACAGCGTGACTAGAATCGGAGAAAATGCGTTTCGCAACTGCACCGGACTAACTTCGGTAAACATTCCAAACAGCGTGACTTCTATGGGATGGAGTGTGTTTGAAGGTTGCACCGGACTAACTTCGGTAACTATTCCTAACAGCGTGACTTCAATTGGAACGAGGGCGTTTAGCAGTTGCACCGGACTAACTTCGGTAACTATTCCTAACAGCGTGACTGAAATAGGAAGCTATGCGTTTTGGGGTTGCACCGGACTAACTTCGGTAACCATTGGCAACGGCGTGACTTCAATCGGAGTGGGTGCGTTTTACGGTTGCACCGGACTAACTTTGGTAAACATTCCTAACAGCGTGACTACAATCGAAGCCGGTGCGTTTTCCAGTTGCACAGGACTAAAAAAACTTGTCATAGAAGATAGCGAAAGCACATTGATCTTAAGCGGTACAGGAACGTCTTATGCCTTTAACAATGTTTCCATTGATACGCTGTATTTGGGTAGAAACATCAGCAATAATAACCAAAGATTGTTTGGCACAGCACTAAAAAACCTCACTATCGGAAACAGCGTGACGACAATCGGAGACCGGGCGTTTTACGATTGCACCAGCCTAACTTCGGTAAACATTCCCAACAGCGTGACTGAAATAGGAAGCTATGCGTTTTGGGGTTGCACCGGACTAACTTCGGTAACCATTGGCAACGGCGTGGCTGAAATAGGATACGCTGCGTTTGCCTATTGCACAGACCTCACGTCGATAACTATTCCCAACAGCGTAACGACAATCGGAGACTTCGCGTTTTACGATTGCACCGAACTAACTTCGGTAACCTCTTTGAGGAGTAGTCCGCCCTCTCTTGGGAATAACGTATTTCTAAATGTGAACGCGACCTGCTGCCTATACGTGCCGACTAACAGCATTGAGTTGTACCGTAATGCCAATCAGTGGAGCAGTTTCACCTGCATCAATGCCATTCCATCAAACATACGCCCGGATTTAGGCATAGGCACCATGCCCCTACAGGTATACCCGAACCCGGTGGATTATGAATTATGGATTATGAATTATGAATGGAGACTTGGTGATGTCATCGAACTGTTTGATATGACCGGCAAACGCGTCTATTACGGTAACCGGATACCAGTAACCGGTGACCGGTCACCCTATATCATTGATATGTCGGCATTCCAGACGGGGAATTATATTCTGCGGATTGGCAATCGGGTGGCGAAGGTGGTGAAACAATTCTAAAAAATCTATGTTTTGTCTATGTTTTTTGTTTGGATTTGTTGTAATTTTGCGGCGAATTATTAACTAATGGTCTGCAAAAGGAGCGGACGTTAAACCCAAAAAACATGAAAAAAATCACAACAATGACCCTCGCCGCAATCATCTGTGGCATCCTGTTCACAGCCTGCGGAGGCGGAAGCAAAAGCGGACTGAAGAAAAACCAATTCCTTGGTGCATTGCCGGCGATTTATGCCGACTACGAACTAAAGGAAACGTCCTTAAAGGAAAGGGCGAAGAAAGTCGCCAACAGCGGAAGCCTCAAAAAAATGGTTAAGGAGGCACAACGACAAGAGGAGGAATCAACCAAAAATTCCGCCAAATTCGAGGCTGATCGCAAAGCCGAAATCAAAAAGATTGCCGGCAAAACCATTCCGGTTTCATTCAAAACGCCTCTGTGGTACGACATTACCGCAGCAACCCTCGCTGACAACGACGACGGCACTCCTACCATCGTCCTCACTGCGAAAGCCCTCGACGATGTGACCGTTCGCAGTAGCGACGGACCCAATATGTCGAATTTCTACTGCCGTTTCCTCGACAAAAACGGTGCTGTGATTGCTCAAACCGCCGTGATGCTCTACTACCTCACGTGGGGACAAACCAAGACTTTTGCCGCAGGCGATGCCCTAAAAACGTACGAAGGCAAAGACCCGCAGATCTACGTGGATATGAGGGATCCTAAGGGAATGGTCAATTTTGCGAGTTTGGAGTTTGTCTCTTTTGAGGAATACACTAAATAGAGTTTAGATAGTAGATATTAGAGATTAGATACAGAACATGGCAAGGAGGCGACAGCAACATCTAAACTCTAATATCTACACTCTAACTATCTACATTCTAATACCTAAACTTTATGAAAACACTTCACACAACCATATTAACCCTCACCTTGCTGATAGCACTGACCACCGCCTGCACCGACCGCGAGCCTTCAACCACGAAACGTTTCGACTGGGACCTGCGTGGCACGTGGATTTCCAACGATCCGAGTATCTGTTCGGGTATGCTTGTCATTGATTACGACAGAATAACCATTTCGGGATATGAGGAGATCCAAACGCTGTTTTTGGACGATGATGCGAAACTTCCGTTTAGGAATTTTACTAAAAATATCCCTCTGACCGGTTATTCGGACAGCGGTTATATCTATATTATGAATGCCGGTCAACTGCAAGAAGGGATACCTTATACCTATTGGTA
>Ga0099364_10003898_pt1 | contig 22823 bp, 15 predicted proteins | sample TergutTh196P3_FD_73070 | JGI IMG/M metagenome (GOLD analysis project Ga0099364, IMG submission 73070) | Microcerotermes parvus P3 segment gut microbial communities from Pointe-Noire, Republic of the Congo - Th196 P3 | ecosystem: Host-associated > Arthropoda: Insects > Digestive system > Gut ...
GGCACATACCCCAAATCGCTAGTGCTGCCCATCATCGCCCCACTCATAGAGTCAAAAGAAATACTACCGATAGGCGACACATTGCTATGAGCAATCCTCGCTTGCAGTCCATACTTATTACTCGTATTGTCTGGTTTCACTACGCCATTACTATTTACATAAGCGCCCTTATACAATGCATGCACATCCCCTCTCTCGGTCAGCCTCTGCGCCAAAACTTGCACCAAAACGCTCTGTTCATTCAAAGGTTTGGTATGGTCGTATGTCACGTTCTCGTCTCGATCATTAACCGCGCTAATGCTTCCCACTTGAGTCAGAATTACCCCCGCGCTATTGCTTGGTCCATCGCTCTTACAAGGAGTACGCCCCCGCAAAATCCTAGGGGTACAACTGCGATTTCCCGCAACCCCAGTCTCTGTATAACCACTCAATCCCGCGAAATCATTAGTCCAGCTCGTCCCCCCAGCGCCATTAACCACATCCAAACACTGCGTTCCCTCCAGACTAGTCATATTATTAGGCACTCTGTCGCGAATGTCACCGAAGCCATAAACATTCCCCCCCGAAACCTGCCACCAAGCGCTGGTATAGTCTTTATTCACCAGCGCATATATCCTCTTAGTGGTACAAACGTCATCTGCATTATTGACCGTCCAATCATATGAACAATTACCAAACTCACTTGCCGTTCCTCCCGAAGCGTCTTTTAGCGTTAGGTTAGGACAAGTACAGTCGGAGGTGGTCTGCGTGGTATCGCCAGTAATTGTATTTTCAAAAGTGGCCGACATGCTCAGCGGGCTAGTCAGGTTCTCCCCAAAATACATTTCCTTATAATCATTCGCGTTGATCCCGCTGAAAAAATCATTGCCATAAACCCCGCTCCCCGGAGGAGAATAGGTAGCCAACGGGAAAGGATTACCGCTCACCCCCACCTCGCTATTACCCACACTACAGGCACTATTTCCACCCGCACCATCACCTCGATAAGTTGCTACCCGATTAGCATCCTGATGCGCCACCACCCTAAAATCTGGCACAAAATAGATCAGCGGCTCCAAGGTCTTGCCATAGCAACTCACTCCTCGCCCGCTCCCGTCGCCTTCACAAACAAAAGAACAAGGATTTGCCTGACAAGCCGGCAAGCTCCTATATTCCGGACTATTACAGAACACCCAGCCATCTTTCGCGCTCACTTGAGAACCTCCGTCCGCTATCCCGTCCAAAACCCAGTGGCCGTTTTTACCTGCATCCCCCCAGACATTAGCTCGTCCATTAACCCCGTCTCTCGCCGCCAACTGCGTCCAGAGTACTGCGCATTTATCTTCTGGGATAGGCACTCCACTGGGGCTCTTCTCAAACTTCTTCTGTGTCCCCGTCCCATCATCCGCGCTCACCTCCACCACAAACCTCTCTGCTTTACACTCACAGGGATTAAAGTTGTGCGTCATCATACCCGCAACGCCGTCTAGCTCAACGCTCTCGCTCGCACACTCCGCCTCCCCAATTCTCCCCCCACTACCGCTAGTAGTACTATTTTCACTACTTAAATAAACCTTAAACGCCCTATTCTCTCCGCATCCACTCCCAAAATTAAACCCAAACTCTCGATCGGTAATCGAATAATCATCATCAAATGTTGGGCTTACCGACAAGCTTCTCCCACATAGCCGCGTCTCCCCGCAGCCAGTCGCTGTTTCATCCGAGTCCCATTTGTTTTGGGCACATTCTGTCACTTTTCCATATGAAGGCCCTTGTCCCGGCACAGTCCAAACAGTAGGAGGAATACCTTCCCCTCCGCAACAAGAACACGTTCTTACCGTCGTACAATCTGCCCACTGAGTATGATAACGATAGCTCCCAGTTTGAGAACCACCTCCTTTAGTATGACACTGATCATACCATTCACAAGTATCCGCCGCGCTATCAATCTTAGGATCTTGGCACCTCTCAATATCCGCCTTACTCGGGCTATTATTGTGCGGTGTAGTTGAGCCAACTGTGCCAGAACGAGTAGAATAACACCCGCAGCCGACCCCCTGACAACTCTGCTGCGCCTGAGTCCAGCCCACACCTCCACGTGTCACCACATCAGGTCTCTCAATCTCCTGCTTCCTCGCATTCCTCGTTGCCGAAACATTATTCGCCCCTTCCAGCGTCCCCACATTCGTCGCCGTCCCCATATCCACCCATCCTGCCGGACAACTCGGCGCATCCACACAATAACCATGATCTTCTCCCGAAGTTGCTTCTCCCTGATCATCAGAATCCAAATGCCAGTAATAATAAGGGTTCGTCCCCGTCCCTCCCGCGCAATCCTGCACCCCACAATCCTCCTCTCCCTCGCTCGCCGCCATCCGCCATCCTTTCTGGTAGTAATAGCGGAAACCATCCTCCTGAGATAGATACGGCCAACTCGGTAGCCTCATCTGCAAGAAATTGTTTCTACATTGAACCAAATTATTTTGATAAGTGCTATAGCATTCATTATTACACCGCTGACGATAGTACTCAGTAGAGTAAACCGGATGTTGCCAATTACAATTAGACTCACACTGCACCGGCTTATGCACCGCATTACATGTCGAATTACAACTATTGTGAGTATTATTGCATTGATTTATACATGATTGTTGGTTCCACCAATTCCAACTCCAACCATAAGACCATTCATAATACTGACATTCCCAAGCAGACCAACCAGGAGGGCAAGAATTATTATTACCCTGACAGTTCTGAGCGCAAGTATTATACGTCGAAGTACAAGTGCTCGTACAACTATTATAAGGAGCCCAACAACCATTTATACAATTATTTCTAGCCTGCAAGGCCTGATTTCTCAGTTGTTGTGCCGTGGACCAGCAACCATTAACACAACTCTGATAAATAGGTTGATTTATAGATATGCATTCTGTATTGTCTGCATTATCACAGGCAGTCGGATTTGCCAAGCACTCCTCTCTATAAGCCAAGTATCCTCGCGTCCTGACACTCGTTTTGCTTACTTCCCAATTGTTCTTCCCAGAAGCCTCGCTCACCATCGTCACTTCCTGCGGCTCATAAATTGTACACCCATCCCCACCGTTCACATCTTCCCCACACATCTCCGTCTCCCATTCCTTGTCCGCCCCACTAATGCAACTGCGCTCATCAATATACATCCCGCTTCCGGGGCAATTACTACAGCGATAACACATCTCTCCCCTGCCATCATCCTCCAGATTATCCTCCACCCAAACACTCTCCTGTACTCCATAGCGCCCTGCTGGTTCATCATCGCAATAACCATCCACATAGGTCTGCGCCTCCCCCTCCGAAGCTGCCTCATAAACACTCAAATGTCCATACCCCTCAGAGGAACAAGTTTTCTTCTCACAAAACTGCCTCACCTCCTGTATGCTATCATAGCAACGATAAAACTGATCATTATCACCCGCGCCCGGCGGCGTCTTACCTTTCGCTTCATAATAATTTTTCTCCACGTATGCCTGACAGTCCGCGTCCAAATTATCATTTTCCTTAAATCCACAATTCGCCAATCTCACTCCTGCCGGACAAAAAAGCGCCTCTGTCCCGTCCGCCTTTTCCCACATACAATCCACTGTCACCACCCCGCTACCGTCTGTCACGCAATCAATCTTCACCTCATCCGGAGCAAACTCCGGATCAGGATTACAAAAATACTTTTTCACTGGAATGCAGTCCGGAACCCTATCTATCACCTCCTGCCTAGTTTTATAACAAAGCTGCATCGTCGGAGTCGCCTTGCTCCAATCTCTGGGAGGATCATGCAAATCATAATGCCATTTTTTTAAGTTTTCCGCGCAAGCTTCCAGCCCTGCGTCAGTATTTTGATAGCCACATCCATCTATCGGGTCCCCTGCCTTACATCCAGCACATTCAAAATCAACCAAGCCATCTCCGTCCTCATCTCCACACCCCCCATTAGTCTCTCTTGGCCCTATGTCTGGATCGCAAAACCACAAATATTCAGTTACACATTCCGGAACTTCATCTGTCACCTCATCCTTACTTCCGTAGCACTTCAATTCTGGTTTGCTGCTATCCCATCCGCCTTCATAACCAGCAATTCCTCGATAGAACTCATACCAAATATTATAACCACACTCCTCCTCTCCCGCCGAAGTCTTCGGATAGCCACTCTCCTCCAAATCATCTCCCTCCTTCCCCGATTCGGCCGGAGTTCCTCCGCTCGAGAGCGGATAAGTACAGTCCTCCTTAACGTTCCCCGATCCATCATCCTCACAATTACCATAGCTCTTACTCGCCCCATCAGCCGGATCGCAATACCATAGGGGACCGCGCTCCTCCTTAATCTTAATCCCACACATATACGGATCCATCGCCGTCAAAATCGCCAAGCCATCAGCATCAATAATATAATTATCATCGGATAGCCCATCATCCTCGTCCGTAAAATCTAGCTCATTATCCACACCGTTCCTATAAATATACGCCCCAGTCAAAACACCCGTTTCCCCAGCCTTAGCCAAAGCCCCAGCAATCCAAGCATTCACGTCATTTCCATATTCCGAAAACGACTCATTCTCGCCGGTAGGCATATAGCCATCAGGGATCTCGCTATCCGCCGGGCAAGCGTCATAATCAACTTTTATCCCACAAAGATACGGATCCGCCGCGCTAATTGGATCCACCACAGCCGCATCATCAGCTCCATAAGCATAAGGATTTTTCTCATAATCCCATTCACCCCCTCCCACCAACTCTTTATAAAAATACAATCCGGTTACATCCGACCCCTCCGCGCCCGTCGGTGCCCTCCCCACGCTCTGCACATTTGCCAATGCTGCCTCAATTAGCGTCTGTAGCGACGACCCCACTCCACTATATCTCAGCCGATAGCCCGTAGGTATATAGCCGTCAAGCAGCTCATCATCCGGAGGACAAACATCGGCCTTGCAAAACTCCTCCACTTCTGCCTCCGTCCGATAGCAACTCAACCAGTCATCATTAATAATTCCAAAGTCAGCCGGCAGATTCTCCCCATAATATTGCCTTACATTACTGCCACAATTTACCAACCCTTCATCATCATCCTCATAACCACATCTATCTATCGGATCACCAGCTTTACAACCGGCGCAGTCAGTCGCCGCATATCCAGTGCCGTCATCCGCGCAGCCTCCATTACTCTCCCTCGGCGTAAAAGTATTAGGATCGCAGAAAAAATAATTGCGTCTCGGTATCGGAGGCGGGCAATCAGCATCAAACAATTCATCAGGAGTACAAATAACCTCATCAGGCATTTTCCATTTCCACCAGTACTCATTCACCTTATTCCGACATTCCTCCCTTCCCTCAGGAGTATCCTGATACTTACTGTCAGTCTCTCTCGGCCCATCCGCAGGATGACATGACCACATCGGCACTCCATCCGGCGCACACAACTGACAATTCTTCTGATAGCCCTCAGCAATGGTGTAGGGATTTCCCGATACATTTCCCGCCGGACTCCAGCCCAGCTCGCATGCATCATCGGGATCTATCACCTGATAAGTCTTCCCGTCATCAGCTGTCCAAGATTCATTTTCCTCAGGTTTAGGACAGGGATTACGGTCATCATCCTCAACCACCTTCACCGCAATGCTCCCCCAATTGGTGCATTTTTGCCACACACCGTCCCAAAGAATCCACGACTCATCACCAGTGCCACACTTATAGCGCACTTCTAGTACATCATTCGTATCCCTACAGAACCCAGTGCCTCCCTCCCAAGACGTACTCCACCCCCAGCAAGTCGCTGTCCCCGCAGTCTTCCAGCCGCCATAACTCCTTTCTTCATACCCATATCCCGAAGGTCGATAATTCTCAAACTCACCACTCGCCCCTTTGGCTCGGCTCGTCCCCGAAGTACAGGAACTGCTCACATTATTATTCCAAGGAATATAAAAACAAGTTAACATATCACCCATCAACCCATACACATAGTCCATTCGCTCCCCCACCGGAACATCACTCATAATCGACGGCCAAGTCGAAATCTCCACACTATGTCTCTGACAGGCCGGCCGAGGATTGGGTTCATAAAACGCTGCCCGCACCATATTCTTCGTTGGTATCAAAAACAATACCGTCCACAAAGCTAGTACTGTTGCCATCTTATTTTGCATATACTAACACTCCCGCTCTAATCGCATTACTAATATTATCGCTAGTAACTTGTGTCATTCCCAGCTCATTATCAGCTGCTACCGTCCGCACAAAAAACCCCACCTCAGCAGCTCCCAGCTCTCGATTTTGTTGCCGCAGGCCATTTACCTCATTCATTTGCCATCTACCCATCTCGCTCCCCGCCTTATAATGCGCCAAATAACAAGTATCTCCCAAAATGTTCTCCTTCTCAGTCGATTTTAGCAATTTATCCACCACCTCCCTTTTAGTTTTGTCTGTCACCCAATTATCGTCCATCATGATTGCTGTGGCTAAAGCGCAATCCTCCTCCTGTGTTCGCTCATTATCCCGCAGCGCCACCAAATAAAAAGTTAAAGCCTGCGTCAACAACTCTTGATATTTCCGCTCCGTCTCGCCAGAAAACTCTTTGCGCACCCACTCATCAGCGGCAAAATAAGCATAACGCCCCAACAACCCCACCCCCCAACCCGTCCTCTCCGACCATCCCAAAAACTCCTGCCAAATCTCATCATTGTCCCAATCATACCTGCGGATGTTCAAAATGCCATCCAGCTTCCGGCTATTCATAGCCCGCAATTCTTCCAAAGAATAATCCCATTCCGAAAATGATTCATTAGTGCTCTCTAAGCACACTCTCCTAGCAATATTTTTGAATCTCTCCTCCAAAATATCATTATTCGCCACTTCATCCATAAAAATACAATTATAATAATCGTTTTGTACCATATACTCATCCCCATCCAACAATTTCTCATAAGCCACCAAATCTCTTTGTAGCTCCACTCGCTCCGTCACGTCTCGAGTTAGTTCAAAATACTTCCACCTCGCCCAAATTACCGACATTCCCGCCCGATTACTCATATCTGATAGCTCGCACCATCGTCTCTCACCACTAGCGTCGCTATAACACACCCCAATATCAGTATACATCCCTCGATGATCCCTTTGCAGTCGCAGATGCTCCAACACCGACTTAGCTGCCTCCAACTTATCTTGCCCGTTTACCTCCTCAGTGGTCCAATCCTCCGCCACTTCCCTTTCTCCCATATAGCGCCCTACCACCAAAAAACCTATTCCCAGCAAAACCAACAACCCCAAAACCACCACCAATCTCCGCATGCGCTTCATAATTTAATCATAGCATAACCGCCAATCAAAAAACAAGTGCTCATTCAGCTTTTCTTAAGCATAAAAAACCCGCTTTCATGATTGCATGAAAGCGGGCAAAATGTTTTTTGCTCTTTTTTAGTTATTCTTCTATATACAGCTCAGAAGTGTCGATAGTGATATTGCGCGTGGCATTATCATACCCCACTCCAATATCCAACAACCGCATCACGTCTCTAAGTCGCATAAAATTGTTGCCGCCAATGAGATAGGCCGTTATTCCAACCGGAGCGCCGTCCAAGGAGATATTAATTTCGGCGTTAAGGGTGGCCTGTTTTGCCGCCCCATCGCCCAATCTCATTTCTCCGCCGTCTGATGCATAAGCCTCTCCGCTAGTTAGCGTTATCGCTCTAGTGGCATTATCATATCCCACTGAAAATTGCTTATTGGTGCCGTTTAAGACAAAGGCCAGATCCCGCAGCTTAAAATAGTTATTGCCATTGATCAGATAAGCCTCAAACTGTGTCGCCTCGCCATTAACATATACCGTCGAAGGCGTGGGATTGACCGTCAGCGTTGTAGTTGGTGGCTGCACTGGCGGGGTTGGGGTAGTGGTCCCTTCCAGCGGATCGAGTGAATACAAGTTCACCTTGCCATCGCCATAGCTCACTGCCCAATACACTCGCCCAGTAACCGGATTATAACGCAAGACGTCATAACCGTTGAGCTCTGCTCCTATAATCTCTTTTACAGAGAGGACTTCGCCTGCAGCGTCAACCACTGCCAAATAGGCTTTTCTGGCATCCGAATCAGACCTATCATCAAGGGCGTAATTTTGCACTTCCCACATTACGGCGTACCTTCCGACATCAATTTGTACCAGCTTAACTGCTACCGCCCGCGCCTGCGGATTAGTGTAATTAGTAATCCAAATGGGGTCAGTACTCCCCCCGAAGCGCTCATCCATGCTCAGCAAGAACAAATTACGCGCTCCCTGAGCCGGCTTGTTTTGATTATAGGCGCCGACGAATAAATAGCCACTAGGCGTCTGTGCGATGCCTCCCATCGAGGCATCTGTCCAGTTCTCTCCATTTCTGCCTTCGAACCCAAATGACTCCCCTCGCACATTATCGGCTCGCCCTTTGATAGCTTCATCAAAGCCGAACCCTCGCGGACGAGAATCACCTAAAGTAGTAAAAACAAACCCGTTTTCAATAGGCAGAATAAACTGATCAAATGAGTGTCCTCCTCGAGGATGAGCCATTAAGTTCATACTCCATGCGCCCTCTTGTCCTAATCTCGACAACAGCTCAAAAGTATTAATGTCTAGGACGAACCCCAGTGCACTCTGATGATTGATACCGCCGGAATCCTGAAGCTCCTCTCTCGCAAGATAAACCGCGATCATATCTCCAGAGGAGATCTCCAGCCGACAAGTGCCCGACCGAAATGGTCTTTTTACACTGCTCGAGCTGCCATATCGCGCTTCCAGCCAAAACTCCTGCAGCCTGATTCCCGTTGATGAGTATTTAACCAAGACCATGTTTTGCTCATCAAACGCTCCTTCTGCCACCTCCTGAGCAAAAAAAAGGTAATAGTTGCCGTCACCATCCTTAGTGAATCCACCGCATCTCTGCAAAGGCTTCTCAATCTCCAACGTTGTAGTTAACTGCCCAGATGATGAAAACTCATAAATCACCACATTATTTCTGGGAGTGGTGTAGATCCCAGCGCCAGTAGCTCCGGCTACCGCCACCTCACCCGTGTCCAAAACACTAATACTGCCGTCTGCGCCAACGAAAGTTTGCAGCTCAGGCACTCTAGTGTACCATACCCCAGTGAGAAAATAGTCTCTAGTCATAGGAACCTCATACCTCGCATCAATTGTCACCACATCCGGCCGCACCGTCTCATACCCTGTCGCCTCATTCAACAAACCCGTATTCGCGCTCGCCCCCGCGCCCATCGGCGCCATCGCCAGCAGCATCAGCACCGCCAACACTGCTACAAGCATCCTTCTTCCTACTCCTGTCTGCTGTGAAACCGTCACTACCTTTTTCATTACTTTTTCCACCTTTCAAATCAATTTTTTTGTTAAACTAAAAAGAGCAAAGAGAAATATATTATAACATATCAAACCCTAAAAATAAAGACCAAAAAGAAATCTTATCGGTCTATTCCTAAAGTCGCGAGAAAAACACGCTCAACTCAACTCAGTATCTTGCGTGTCTTTAGTCAATCCTTAAAACACCGACGGCGTCTATACAGTTCCTGTGGCATATTAAGCACCCCTATACTACAACACATTACCCAATACGTCCAGCACTTGTCCATTTTTGTCCCTTTTTATGTCCTATCACATTACAACAAACGCCTTGACGTCTAAGCCTTTTTTGATATAATTCCCTTATTAACATCGTTCTGAAAGTCAGAAATCTCGGCGGAGCTGCGGGTCAAGCCCTTAAGTGGGCGTACCGATGAGGGGAGGTCGCCACCCTCCAGAGCGTCTTTGTTAATATCTCTCAGGCTTTTAATATATGTAGTTTTGACCGAGCCTTTGCTTTGATGCTCTCCAATGTAAGCAACATTAGCTGTCTTGCCGTCCCTATTAAACTTAACTAAAACCTGAATATGAGGATGTCTAGTTCTCAAAACACAAGACGATCTATTATGGACAGCACTAAACAACAAATCTGCCACTTTTTTTGCCCGCATTCCATCCAGACCCATCCTCTTAACTCTCAAATGTTCCTGCACTCTGGGATGCACCAAAAGACTGCCGTTTTCAATCAGAGCGACTCCCGTCTCGTCTCTAATCTTATTCAACTTCTCCAATTTCTCACTACCCAAAACACCAAAATCAACCGGTTTATCCATCTTTTCATTTAGTGACTTGACAAGACTATTTTGTATTTTAGTTCTGGATTTTTTCCTTTTCCCGCCCATAGCCACCTATTATCCCCACAAAAGTTACAAAATAGTTGCAAAACCTTCGCGAAATGGCCTATTACTCCCAAACTTAGCAAAAACCCGCCACCTATCACAGCAGCGGGCAATGCTCTTAAACTGTTAATTATTCGCTCTCGGCAATTTCCGGCCAATAAGAGTAGTCTTCTGCAATCAGCTTCATCAGACAGCGCTCCTGCGAGTCGTGCTCACTATACCAAAAGTTGGCAATTCTCCCGCCGTCTAGCTCCACCTCAGCGAATCCTTTCTGCATTCTATTAATGGAGACAAAGCTCGTCTTTAGCAAATCTGTCCCATTGCGGCGGATAAGCCCCCAGCGGTCATTGTCGTATTGCACTTTTGCGAGGTTTTCGTCTAGTACGCCGAAATCTCCTGCCCAAGCGAATGTCCGCTCAAAAGCCCGTTCGCCTTGGGGATTAATATATCCCCACCGCTCCTCATTAACCAGAACCTCCCTTCCAGAGGTCACCCTCAGGTGCTGCTCATTCCAAACCACCACCGCCAAACCTTCTCGAAAATGAGAGGCGTCTTTCCATTCTTCCTCGAAGACTCTCCTGCCCTCAGTGTCCGTATAGGTATAGCGTCCATTTTCCAGCTCCACCACCAGCAGTCCTCCATATCTGTCGTACACGCCCATGCTCTTTCCTCCTCAATAATCTTGATTTATTCAATTAACAATTTTCCAAAGAGTTGTCCTGTCTCGCTAGCGCGCCTGTTTGTCCGCTTTTGGATCAACCGGCACGTTTTTTGATCAAAACCAGTATATTATAACACCTTATAAGATAATATTCCTCAACTACTCACCGCCAGCGCCAGCCCTTTAATTCGCTCTCCTAAGCGTCGGAAAAGCAATCACCTCCTTAATCGAAGGCATATTGGTCAGCAGCATCACCAGCCTATCAATCCCCATCCCCATCCCGCCCATCGGGGGCAATCCATACTCCATCGCCGCCAAAAAATCCTCATCCAGCGGCTGCGCCTCCGCATCTCCCGCCCTCATCCTCGCTTGCTCCTCCTCAAACCTCTCTCGCTGCTCCAGCGGATTAGTCAGCTCACTCCAGCCATCCGAAAGCTCCTTCCCACCAATATACAACTCAAATCTCTCCACCAGCCCCTCGTCGCTGCGATGTGGCTTCGCCAGCGGGCTCACTTCCCGCGGATAATCAATGATCCAAGTCGGCTCTATCAACTGATGACATACCAACTTCTCAAACAAAGCAAAAATTGCCTTCCCTCGGCTAAAGTCACCAATAAGCTTGAGACTATTCTTCTTTAGCAACTCTCCCAGTTCCTCATCCTCTAACGCGTCCGCTTCAAGTCCTGCATACTTGCTCAAACTTTCCTTGAGCGTCATTCGCGCAAAACTTCTCCCCAAATCAACCTCTCTGTCTCCCACCATCAACTTTTCTCCTCCATTCACTTTTTTATTTAAGAACTTGAGCATCTCCTCAATCAACGCCGTCACTCGATGATAATCCGCATAAGCCTCATACCATTCAATCATCGTAAACTCCGGCTGATGGGTCTGGTCGATGCCCTCATTGCGAAAGTTCCGCGCAATTTCAAAAATCTTCTCCTCACCACCCACCATCAACCTCTTTAGATATAGCTCCGGCGCAATTCGCAGATAAAAATCGCTATCTAGCGCCTTCATATGAGTGATAAAAGGTCTGGCATTAGTTCCCCCATAAAGCGGCTGCAGTATCGGCGTCTCCACCTCCGTAAACCCCTGATCATGCAAAAAACTTCTCATCTCCCGCAAAATCGTCCAGCGCGCCGCAAGAATCTTTTGCGAGCGCTCATTAACCAGTAAATCCAGATGTCTCGCCCTAAAACGCGCCTCTTTATCTTCCGCAGCGTTCCACTCCGAGGGCAAGGGCCGCAACGCCTTCCCCAAAAAAGTAAACTCCTCCGCCATAATCGTAATTTGTCCGGTTTTTGTTTTTCCCACCTCTCCTTTTACCCCCAAAAAGTCCCCCACATCAACCAATTTTAGCTGCTCCCACGTCTCCTCGCTAAACTTACTCGCATGTAATAAAATCTGTATTTTCCCGCTTAAGTCCCCCAAATCCGCAAACACCACCTTGCCCTGCGCTCTCCAAGAAAACAATCTTCCCGCTGTCTGCACTTCCTCTCCCTCCAGCGCCAAACACTCCTTCACCATCTGGGTCTTCGCAAAAGAGTAGGGGAAAGGATTAATCCCTTTTTCCTCCAAAGCTCTCAATTTAGCAATTTTGGCAGATCTCGCTTCGTCTAGTCGCGACATAATTAAGTAGCAATGCCCATAATTTGATAAGTTTTAGTCACTCCCGAGGGTGTCTTCACCTCCACCTTCTCACCCTTAGTTTTCCCCAAGAGAGCCGAGCCAATTGCCGACTCCGAAGTGATGGTATTGGTCTTATCCGCATCATCAGCATATTCGCCCACAATTTCATAGTCCCCGCTCTTGCCTTTTTCATCTTTTAATTTTACTCTCGAGCCAATGCCTATCTTTGTCGTCGAAACCGTTTCCTTAACGATGGTCACATTCGCCAAAATAGCCTGCACTTCCCCAATTCGCACTTCAATCAATTCCTGCTGATCTCTGGCGTCATGATATTCGGAGTTCTCCGCCAAATCCCCCTGCTCTCTGGCCTTCGCCACTCTATCCACCACCGCCGGCAGCTGTACTTTCTCCAAATCCTGCAGCTCTGCCTCGAGCACAGCTAAAGATTTTTTAGTCATTTCGATCGGTTTTTCGTTCATATTCGACCTATTATAACATAAGGGCAGGCAAAGATTTGACAAATCGCAGACTTCACATATAATCGGCGAAGATTTAAGAAGAAAGGTTTATTTATGAAAAAAGTTCTCTCCTTCGACGTTGACCAAACCCTCAATGTCGCCAAAACTCCCATCACTTCCGAAATGGCCGAGCTCCTCACTCGCCTCCTCGATCATTACGAACTCGCCCCCATTTCTGGGCAAAAGTTCGAACAATTCATTATCCAAGTGGTCGACCCTATGGTTGCCTATGGCGCCACTCCCGAACAACTCGCCCATCTCCATCTCTTTGTCACTCAAGGCACCCGCTACCATAGATACAACACCGACAAAAAAGATTGGGAACTAGTTTATAAATACGACTTAACCGATGAGCAAATCCAAAAAATGACCCAAGTCATCGAGCAGTCCGCCAAAGAACTGGGCTTCTGGGAAGAAGATAAGCTGAGTCCAGGAGATGAAATCATCGAAAATCGTGTTTCTCAAGTTACTTTCTCCGCTCTCGGACAAACTGCCGGTACTGAGGCTAAATATGCTTGGGACCCAGACACCAAAAAACGCCAGCAGATTGTCGCCCGCGCCCAAGAACTAGCTCCAGAGTTCATGTTTGAAATCGGCGGCACAACTTCTATTAATGCCGCTCTCCCCGGCACCAATAAAAAGTTCGGCATGGCCCATTTGCTTGAGGAGTTGAAAGTTGCTATTCCCGAAGTACTCTATTTTGGCGATATGACCCAACCCGGCGGCAACGATTATCCTGTTGTCGAGATGGGCTTCGACACCATTACCGTTGAGAAATGGGAAGACACCGCGTATGCTCTTAAGGGTATACTAGGAGTAGTATAAACCAAAAACCTTCATAAATCGAGCAAAATCAGATTTTATTTGTGAAAAAATTGTTTTGATATTTTATCTCGAAACATGAATACTGCTGCAAGCAAAACTTTTCTCTATTGATTTTAGTCTGACGAAAGCTGTGCCCGAACTGGCCTCAAGCGGGTGTTCCCCGCGTGAGGACAAATCGAGTCAGACGCGAAATCACTATAGAGGAAAGTTTTGCTCAAAGGAAAGAGTGAACCTAGTTTATTGACATTTCTATCATAGTGTGATATACTATGAGCCATTATGAAAAGAAACCCACTAAACATAGTATTAGTTGCCTTAATCGGCATCTTCATTGTCCTAGTTATTCTCTTTATCCGCCAGATCACTCGCCGCCCTGCCATGCAGGCTCGCCTCGATGGTGGCACCTCTAATGTGATCACCTCCAGCGTCATCCCCACCCCCGCCGCCAACCCCACTCTCACCACCGACGCCACCTTAAGCGCTCAAATCGAAACCCAAACCGATATTGATCCCGATGAGCTGACGGTAGTAACCGCCACCCCCACCGCTCAAATTGCCTCCATTGAAACTACTCCAGCCGACAAGGGTCATGTCGTAGTCCCCACTCCCACTCCCACCCCCCTTCCTACCCCCACTCCCGTCCCCACCAAGACTGTTGTCACCGAAGTTAAGGAGGAAACTGTGACTACTCCTGCTTCCAGACCTAGCAGCAACCCCTATTTGGCCGGCTGTGGCGAGTATAATAAGGACACCGACTCCTTCTCCGCCACCATCAAGTTCCCCAAAATGGACGGCAAAACCTCCATGACGGTCCAAGTTGGTTCCAGCTATGAGAGCAACGACCTCTATGAAGGCAGCTTTGTCGCCGCTAGCGAACAGGCCATTCGGGTGACTGCCAAAAACAACACCAACTACTTCGCTCGCTATCGCTTCGACGATGGTAGCTGGAGCAACAGCCTCGAGTTCTCTTGTGTGAGGCGGTAATTCCAAAAAAATTGTTTTGATATTTTATCTCGAAAACTTGGACACTGCTTAAAGGATAATTTAGTGTTTTATCCGCTGCGAGCGAAGTAAGCAACGGATTAAAATATTAAATTATTCTTGAAAAGTGGACACTTGAGAGAGAAAATATTGAAACAATTTTTTTATGATATCATACAGAAGTGATTAACGTTTCGAATCTCTCCTTCAGCTACCCCAACAACCGCGGCATCTTCAACCTCAACTTCACCGTCTCCCCCGGAGAAGTAGTCGGCTATTTAGGTCCCAATGGCGCTGGTAAAACCACCACCATGCGCTGTCTCCTCGGCTTCACCCCTCCCGATAAAGGCACTTGCCAGATCAACAACCTCGACTGTTTCCTCTGTGCCCCCCAAATCCAACAAAACCTCGGCTACATCCCCGGCGAAATCAACTTTTTCGACAAAATGACCGGCTTGGGTTTCCTCAGCCTCATGCATGAACTGCGAGGAACCAAAGACCGCCACAGAGAAAAACAACTCATCGAACGCTTCGAACTCAACCCCACCGGCCCCATCCGCCGTTTTTCCAAAGGCATGAAACAAAAACTCGGCATCATCGCCGCTTTTATGCATGATCCTGCAGTCCTCCTTCTCGACGAACCCACCAGCGGTCTCGATCCCCTGATGCAAAACCGCTTCATCGAGATGGTGCAGGAAGAAAAAGCCCGCTCCAAAACCATTATTATGAGCAGTCATCAATTCGACGAAGTGGAAAAAACCTCCGACCGCGTCTTGGTCATCAAAGACGGCCACATCGTCGCCGACAATTCCATCACCAAGCTCAAAAGCCTCCAAAAAAAGGTTTATCTGCTCAACCTTTCCCGCCCCGAGGAAATCACCAAGCTCCCTAAAAAATACTCCGCCACTCGTCTCGATAGTACCCACTACGAAGTCGCCGTCTTAGGCGGCAAGATTAATGCTTTCCTTAAAGATATTCGCCTCCTCAAGCTCGACAACCTCCAATCCAAAGTCCAGTCTCTCGAGGAGATTTTCTTAAATTATTATGGTCAAAACACTGCTCAATAAAATACCATTCTCCCTCACTCTCTTTAAGTTCAACATCCGCACCAACATCTTCTTTTGGGGCATCCTCACCCTCGTCATGAGCTTCTATATCTGCGAAATTGTCTTTATTTTCGACCCCAGCGCCATGCAAGCCCTCGAGAGTATTCTCGAAATGTATCCCCAAGAGTTCATGTCCGCTTTTGGCATGTCCGACTTAGGCGGCAATCTGGCCCAACTCCTCGCCGGATTTTTCTACGGCATGCTCGTTTATGTTGTCCCCATGATCTACTATATTAATGTCGCCAACCGCCTCATCGCCAAAATGGTTGACAATGGCTCTCTGGTTTATCTGCTCCAAACCCCTCTCTCTCGACTAAAAATAGTCATCACTCAAGCCATTTTTCTCCTTCTCTCCCTCTTTTTGATGTTCGTGTTGGTCTTTTTGGTGGCGCTAGGGATGAGTAATAGCATGTTCCCCGGGCAACTCGACGTCGTCGCTCTCGCTCGGCTACATTTCAGCACCTATTTCCTCTCTGCCCTCATGGCTTCGATTTGTTTTTTTTATTCTTGCTATTTTAATGAAACCAGACTCTCCCTCGCTTTCGGCGCTAGCATTCCCGTTGTTTTTCTCCTCATGCAGATGCTCGGTGGCATTTCCGAAAATCTCAAAATCTTCCTCGACTTATCCATTTTTGCCGTCATTGACCCGAGAGCCGTGGTCGATAATGGCAATCCTCTCGCCCTCAATCTCGCCTTTATCGCCCTCACCATTTTATTTATTTCCCTAGGAAGTTGGGTTTTTAAGCGTAAAAAACTCCCCATTTAGCGCATAAGATGATAGAATGAACAAGACAACATGCTAAAAGACCTCAAACAACTCCTGCGCCGCGTCCCTAAAGCCGTCTGGCTCCTCGCTTTACCCATTGTCCTGCTGCTCGCCCTCTCCCTCTCTCCGCTCGATGTCCCCAAAAGCTCCACCATCACCGTCGAAGGCACCATCGAAATCAACACTCTCCCGTATTACACCGAAATAGCCGGCAAAGTTATCGAAGTCCCCGTCAATTTGGGTCAGCGAGTGGCAGTGGGGGACACCTTAGTAGTTCTCGAGAGCCCTTCCGCCCAAAACCGCCTCGCCGAGCTCTCCACTTCCGCCCTTAAAATGCAGCTTTTAATCGACGAGCTAGAGAGAGGCGCCCCCGCCGCCGACAAAAAAGTCGCCACCAACGAGGTAGAGGCCGCCCGCCAGCTCATGTTCAACGCCCACGCCGACTATCTGCTCTCCATCGACGTAGTTTCCGACGCCGAGAATGACGAAAAAGTTGACCATATCACCCGCGAGAAACTGCGTCTCGACCGCGACAATAAAAAACGCTTCTTCGAAATTGCCCAACTACAGTTTTCTTCCGCCGAACAAGGCCCCCTGCGCCTCTCGGCCAGCAATAATCGAGAACAAATTGCCAGCGCCCGCGCTGATTTAGAGTTTCTCAACCAACAGCTCGAGCAAGCCCGTGCCGATCTGGCCAAAACCGCCATCAAGGCCACTGCCTCGGGGGTAGTAGTCATCAACAATGCTGACCTAGGCAGCTTAGTCGTCCCCGGACAAATCCTCATCGAAGTCTCCAAGGAACAGGAGAAAACCGCCGTTTTTTGGGTTCCCGAAGAATATTTAGATCGGATCGACTACGGCCAAACAGTCCGCGTCACCAATAAAGTGATCAATACCACTAAAGAAGAAGCCACCACCCACCAAGGAACCATCAATTACATTGATCTCTCCGCCCAATATACCCCTAAAGAAGCCGCCAATGCCACCAACCAAAACCGCTTAAGTTTTAAGGTGAAGGTGTTTCTAGGCGACATCCCCGAGCTGCGCATCGCCCAGAAGCTGCTCCTCACCATTTGACAAGTTAGCAGTCATATAATATAATTGCTAATTATGATTGGTCTCACTGCTCGACAAATCCAGATTCTCAAACTCATCGTGGAGGAGTATATCCAAACTGCCCTGCCCGTCGGTTCCGAGAATCTCGACAAAAAGTTTAATCGGGGCGTTTCTCCCGCCACTATCCGCAACGAAATGGTTTATTTAACCAAACAAGGCTATCTCACCAAATCCCATTCCTCCTCCGGCCGCCTCCCCACTGCCATGGCCCTCAAGCTCTATGTTAATGAATTAATGAAGGAGCGCGAGCTCTCGGTCACCGACGAAGTTTCCGCCAAGGAAAAAGTCTGGGAAAACCGCCATAACATCAATGAGCTCATGTCCGCCGTCGCTCGCGCCCTCGCCCAGCGCACCCACGCCATCGGTCTGGTTATGAGCGAAGACTTCCGCATCCAACACTCCGGCTATGCCAATTTGCTCAACATGCCCGAGTTTTATGACATCCGCGTCATGCGCGACGTCCTCAATCTCATCGAGGAGGAGCGCACCCTCAACGAAATCTTCCGCTTCGGCAACAACGAAAACCCAGTGCGGATCATTTATGGCGGTGAACTAGGCAATAAAAACCTCGAACCCATCAGTTTTGTTTATACCGACGTCCATACCGCCGTCGGTAAGTTCTATCTAGCGGTCTTGGGCTCCAGCCGCTTCGACTACCCTTATGTTGTCCCCATGATGCGCTACTTCAAGAAATTATTAGAAGAAATGATCTCCGGTTAATATGCCCAAAAAAACTCCTTCTCTTGAGGAACAAATCCTCGATTTAACCACCAAATTAAAAGAGGCTCAAGAAGCTCAGAGACGCTCTCTAGCCGACTACCAAAATCTCGTCCGCCGCCAAAGCGAAGAAATGTCCCGCTTCATCCAGCTCGCCAACCAAGACCTCCTCATCGCTCTTTTGCCTGCCCTCCAAAACCTCTCCGTTGCCAGTCAAGCCCTCAATGATCAGGGCCTAAATCTAGTCATCGCCCAATTCTGGACAGCCCTCAAAGAGCAGGGCGTTGAAGAACTAGGCAGTAATTTAGTCGATCAACCCTTCGACGACACCAAGATGGAGGCTGTCGATGGGGCAGGGGAGACCGTCGAGCGAGTTCTCACTGTCGGCTTTGCTCTCAATGGTCATGTTCTGTTGCCAGCTAAAGTAGTTGTAAAGTAAAAACTACCATAAAGCAGTTTCTCTACTATAAACATAGTCTTAATTTTCACCAACCACCAGACTAAATTGACATCTTGACAACACTAGCACTCCTCTGCTATAATTGCTAATATAGTAATAAAGAAAGGCATTTATGAGCAAAATTATCGGAATAGATTTAGGTACTACTAATTCCGCCATCGCCGTCATGGAAGGCGGCAGCGCCAAAATTATCCCCACCGCCGAAGGCCGCAACACTTTCCCCTCCATCGTCTCCCTCAAGGGCTCCGACACCAAAGTCGGCGACACTGCCAAGAGACAAATGGTCTTAAACCCCACCGCCACTGTCAATTCAGTTAAAAGATTTATGGGCCGCAAATACAGCGACAAAGCCGTCCAAAACGCCACCAAACATGTGGCTTATCAGGTCGAAGCCGGCAAGGACGGCATGGCCGTAGTTAACGTCGATAGCAAACCATATACCCCTCAAGAAGTCTCCGCCAAAATCCTCGCCAAAGCCAAGGCCGATGCCGAAAGCTATCTGGGAGGCAAAGTCACCCAAGCCGTCATCACCGTCCCCGCCTATTTCGACGACTCTCAGCGCCAAGCCACCAAACAAGCCGGTGAAATCGCCGGCCTCAAGGTGGAGCGCATTGTCAATGAGCCCACCGCCGCCGCTTTAGCCTATGGTCTCGACAAAAAAGGCAATTCCACCATCGCCGTTTATGACTTGGGCGGTGGAACTTTCGATATTTCCATTCTCGAAATCGGCGACGGTGTTTTTGAGGTCAAATCTACCAACGGCGACACTTTCCTCGGCGGCGATGACTTCGACGATGCGGTTATCGACTATATCATCAGCGAGTTCAAAAAAGAGCATAGCGTGGATCTAAGCAAAGATCCTCAGGCGCTCCAACGCGTCAAGGATTCCGCCGAAAAAGCCAAAATCGAGCTTTCTTCAACCGCTCAGGCCGAGATCAATCAGCCCTTCATCACTCAGGGCGCCGACGGTCCGCTCCATCTCACCATGACCTTAACTCGAGCCAAACTCGAGGAGCTTACCACCGATCTCATCAAAAAAAGTTTTGAGCCAGTCAAAAAAGCCCTCTCCGACGCCAAGCTCAAAGCCTCCGATATTAATGAGGTGGTCCTCGTCGGTGGCATGACTCGCATGCCTAAAGTGCAGGAAGAAGTGCAAAAGTTCTTCGGCAAGGAGCCCCATAAGGGAGTTAATCCCGACGAAGTGGTGGCCATTGGCGCCGCCATCCAAGCCGGTGTCATTGGTGGCGACGTCCAAGACGTGGTTTTGCTCGACGTCACTCCGCTCACCCTCGGCCTCGAGACCCTAGGCGGCATCCGCACTCCCCTCATCAACCGCAATACCACCATCCCCACCAAAGCCTCCAATGTTTTCTCCACCGCCGCGGACAATCAAACCAGCGTGGAGATCAATGTTTTGCAGGGCGAGCGCGAAATGGCCGCCGATAATAAATCGCTCGGTCGCTTCATTCTCGACGGTATTCCGCCCCAAAGACGTGGTGTGCCCCAGATTGAAGTCACTTTTGACATCGACAGCAACGGCATCCTCAATGTCGCCGCCACCGACAAAACCACCGGCAAAGACGCCAAAATCACCATCCAAAACTCCACCAATCTCTCCAAGGAGGAAGTGGATAAAATGGCCGCCGAAGCCGCTGCTCATGCCGACGAAGACAAGGCCAAGAGAGAGCTGATTGAGGCCAAAAATAAGGCCAGCAGCGTGGCCTTTGAGCTGGAGAACCAGCTCCAAGAATATGGCGACAAACTCGAGAGCGAGGAAGATAAAAAAGCCATCGAGACCGCCGTCAGTGAGCTCAAAGCCGCCGCCGAAAAAGAAGACGTCACTGCCGAGGAATTAGAAAAGAAGATTGAAGAAACCTTCACCGCCGCCCAAAAAATCGGCGAGGCCATGAATAAGGCTAATCAGGGGACAGCGGATGCTGGACAGGCCACTGATGAACCTCAGGCAGAAACTTCTGAGCCCAACGCCAAGGCTGAGGACAAAGTCGAGGAAGGCGAAGTGGTTAGTTAATGTCCCTCGCTTGTCATATGCTTATAACCCCACCTCAGGTGGGGTTAAATGTAATAACATATTGACAAATGTTATTACATTTAGTATAATGTTGAGACTATGAACAGCAAAAGTGCTAGCACCAAACTTAAAGAGATATTAACAGCAGCTCAATGGACTCAAGAGCAATTAGCTCGCGCTCTCGAAACGCCGCTAAAAACTCTTAACTTATGGATTAACGATAAAAGCACCCCTCGAGAAAAGGGGATGGAGTCCATTAACAGCCTCTACCTAGACATTGTAGGTAGAGCTCAGGTAGATGCTGCCCTGCTCTCCAAAACCGAAAAACAGGCCTTAAGCAAGCATATCACAGTTAAAGAAATCATTAGCAACGAAGAACTATTAAACAAGCTCGCCCTATATCTCACCTACCACACCAACACCATCGAAGGCAGTACCATGACCCTTTCAGACGTGAAAGAGGTTCTAGACGATGATCATAAAGTTTTAACCAACAAAAGCGCCAAGGAACAAATAGAAGCGCGTAATCATCGTGCAGCTTTCCACTACCTGCTCGACGAATTAAACTCACAAGGCAAGGATTTCAAATGGACCAAAGACCTCATCCTAAACACTCACCTGCGCCTGATGAATACCCTCATTAGTAATGCGGGACTGTATCGCAACCACCGCGTGAGGATCCTAGGCAGTAATGCCCCGCTTACCAATTACCTGCGCGTGCCAGAACGGATGGAGGAGCTGATCGAGATAATCAATCAACCAGTGAGCTGCCTTATAGAGCGCATAGCGCTAACTCATGCCACTTTTGAACAAATACACCCCTTTAGTGATGGCAACGGGCGCACAGGGCGGCTAATCATGTTCATCCAAGCCCTCCAAAACTCAGTAGTCCCCCCTCTAGTCGTTAAAGAACGCAAAAGAGCCTATTATCAGTACTTAGAAATCGCCCATCTACAAAATCAATATGAATTGCTCCGATTATTTACCGCCGAGAGCATTTTATTCACTGCTAACTTGATTGAGTAAACCCCCTCCCACTTTGTCCCCCTTTTGCAACTATCGCCCCCCAACCCCACCTCAGGTGGGGTTATTTCTACTTCCATTTTGCAACTATTTTGCAACTTTTGCCCTGTATAATCGCCAGCCTAGGCTATTTAACAGTGTTTTTGGAGATAGGTTGGTGAGCGGTAAAAGGGTAGCGATTAGCTGCCCCCGCGACCCTAGAAAGGAAGTCTGATGAAAAGATTTCTTTATTTCTTGTTTGGGAAATTAATCTCCTTGGAGATTAAAATACTCAAGCATGGGAGAACAAAAATAGCCCTCACATTCAAACGAAAAGGCTAGATTTGCTCCTTGGTGAGCGTACATCACGCTCACCAACTTATCTCTAAAGATAAACTCATTATACCATAAAAACAGCCATACGTCAAAGTTAGGCATTAAGTTTTTGGAGACAGCAGGGTGGGCGACTTTGTCCACCTTAGAAAGGAAGCTATGCAAGACGCATGGTTTGTTCTCTTTGTATTGGAACAAGTTCTATTTGAGCTTGTCTCTAATCAAGAAGTAATAAAATTAGCCATCCTCTGGATTAAAGAAAAGGCTGGCTAGTTTTAACTTCAGGTGAGCAGGTTATCTTGCTCACCCTGTTGTCTCCAACATTAAACGCATTATACCATAAAAAACCGCAATCCGTCAAGGCAGCCCCCCCCTCAAAACCTCTCCCAATGCACATTTCCCTCTTTCACCCCACACCTCTCCCCACCCACCCCCACCCCCCCCCCCCCCCCACCCCAC
>Ga0099364_10003899_pt1 | contig 22823 bp, 21 predicted proteins | sample TergutTh196P3_FD_73070 | JGI IMG/M metagenome (GOLD analysis project Ga0099364, IMG submission 73070) | Microcerotermes parvus P3 segment gut microbial communities from Pointe-Noire, Republic of the Congo - Th196 P3 | ecosystem: Host-associated > Arthropoda: Insects > Digestive system > Gut ...
TTCCTTATTTAACGGGCGATATCCACACCCCCGCAGGCCACATGCGCTGGATTTCTCCAGGCCTAATTTTTCTCCCAGGTCTAGGCTTCGGCTTGGGCTTTCTGCTTCGAGGAGCGCGGTGGCGTGTGCCGCAAAGCCTCCGTCGGGCAGGGGCGCATTTAGGCGCAAGCCGCCTGCTTCTGCTCTGCAGCGGCGTTTCAGCGGTCCTGTCTTGGGGGCTTGTCTTGCATACGCCTAACCACACCTTTACCCTAAGCGATTTGCATCATGATACCGGCCATTGCTGGATGGCGCCAGTTCCCGCTCCACCAAAGCATTTGCGTTTTTTTTACACGCATCGGGCAAATACCACATCCCATCCGCATGCCTCACAACTCATCCTTATGGAAAACAACACGCCGTTGTCCCTTCCCCATTCTCTTCACCTTGATATAGTGCAACTGGGGCAGGGACGATACACTCATTGGAATCAGACGATCTTCATATCCGCATCGGACAATAGCGACCCTAGTCGCAACGGGCGCCAGTACTCGGCCAAAGCTCCGCTTGTACCCCGCCTTAGAGTATACATTCTAGCCCTTGCCTTCAGCATAGTATTCTGCGCGACAGGCTTCTTCCAACTCAGAGCCGGCCGCTCTGCTCAAAAGCACCCGAGGTGACCATGGCTCTTCTGGCCGGCATATTCGACCCTGGGCTGCGCCTCTCCCCGGAAGAGAAGAAAACCTGTGTCGCGGGCATGGCGCGGAGCATACGGCACCGGGCACGATCCGAACACCGGTATATCGCCTTCGACGACTGCCGTCTGGCCCTGGCGCAGGCTGATACAGCGCAATCCACCCACCAGCCTTCCGTGCATCCTGATGGAAAAAGCATCCTGGCCTACGACGGCAACATCTGGCAAGTCGAGGGACTCATATCCGAAGAAAGCGGAGCGCCTCCCAGCCCTGCGAGAATTCTGGAACTTATGGCGCGTCAAGGCGTGGATATTCTGCCGCGCCTGGATGGCTGCTACGCTTTGGCCTTTTACGAAGCCGGGGGAGTGCTGCATCTGGCCAGAGACCCCTTTGGGGACAAGCCGCTGTACTATCTTGAATATAATGGCCTGTTGGCTTTTGCCTCTGAATTGCGCGGCTTACGGCCCCTGCCTTTTTTCGACACCAGCCTGGATATGGATGCCCTGGCGGAGTTCATCAGCTTTCAATATGTCGGCGCGCCGCGTTCCATCTATGCGCAAATCCGTAAGCTGCCCCCGGGATACCGGCTGCGCTGCGGACAGACGTCTCAGGCCTCGACGCACCGTTTTTTTGCGTTCACACCGGGGCTGCCAAGACAGGATACTCGTTCGATCGCGGAACTGGCCGAAGATCTGGAAGCAAAGCTGGTGCGCGAACTGCGCCGTCGTTGCGCCGGGCGAGACGCTGTGCATGTATGCCTTTCAGGCGGCGTCGATTCCTCCACTGTCGCCGCTTTGGCTGTACGGCACCTGAATGTGCCGGTGCATACCTTTTCCATAGGTTTTTCCGGTACGGACGAGAGTGAGCATGAACAGGCGCGAGTCTATGCGAAAACGCTGGGCACAAGGCACCATGAACGCATCATGGTTCCGGACGCCTGCGCGTTTTTGCAGCGCATCGGCGAAATTCAAGATGAGCCTAACGGGGACAGTTCCTGCCTGCCCATGTTCACGCTGGCATCTTTTGTGGGTGAGCATACGGACATGGCTCTGGCGGGCGACTGCGCCGATGAGCTTTTCGGAGGATATGGGCGCTACCTTGCGACCCTGGCGGAAATCACCGCCGGTTACGGAGATTTTCTGGGCAGCCGCTATTACTCCGGTCGCATCCTTCTTTTTGATGAATACCAATTACAAAGCCTGATCGGCTGTGTGCCCGAAGGCTATGCGGATCACCTGGCGCGCTTGCGTTCAGAACTGGACAGCGCCACCTGGCTTCATCCCCTGGATCGCATGCGCCGAAGCGATATGGAAAACTACACGCCGGGAGCTGTTGCCGCCAAAGCGGACCGCATGAGCATGTTCCAGGGCGTGGAGATGCGTTCTCCTTTTGCTGCGACGGGTATACTGCGCTTTGCGGAAACGCTCCCCGCAACCGCATTGGTAGCCTGGGGCAGGGGTAAACGCGTTCTGCGGGAAATTGCCTGCAAGTATCTTCCAGCCGATCGCATCAATGGTCCCAAGCGCGGTTTTGGGCTGCCCATGGATGGCTGGGGCCGGAAAACACTGCTTTCTTTGGCAACGGATTTGCTTTCCCCGCAGGATTCGCATCTCGCAGCCCTCACGGGCCGGCAGCGGATGCAGGCCTTTCTTTCCGCCCAGCAGCGTAATTTTTCCATCTATCAAGTGTGGGGGCTTTGCGTGCTGGAATCGTTTTTGCGGCACAATCCGGCCCGGGCAGGCGCTTTCACTTCCTCGGCAACGGGAATGGCGCAGTGGACTTCCATCGACCACGCTTCCCTCGACCGTGCCTTGGCCAATAATGCAGTACGCCACACCCTCCCGCTTCTCGCAAAACCTATTTTGGTATTTATAGACGACAGCAGCAAGGTGCAGGTTCCTTCCGAGGAATGCACTAACATCACCTATGTGCATAAGAATCCGTTGCCCAACTCCGTGCCTGGCTTCGTTTTTGACTGGGAAAATGAAAAAGACTGGAGCCCCGTGCGGCAGCATGTACTGCCAGGGACTATCGCCTGCTTCCCGGAAGGAGCCCTGCCCACGTCGCAAAAGCGTAAACAGTTGCGTACGCTGAGTGTGCGGTGGGTTTTGGTTCACGAAGAAGGCAATGTGTTCCTCATCACAACTGAGACGCCTTCTTTCCGCCAACGCCTCGCAAGCATGTGGCGGTTGGCCCGCATCAAGCCGCGAAAGACAAACGCGGACATAACGGCGAAACAGGAATGAATTAACCCAAACCACAGTCCGCACTTGCTTTTAAACCGCAGGCAAGAGAGGCAAGAGAACGGAAGGCCATGAAAGTTTTCGTGACTGGGGCGGCCGGCTTCATCGGCAGTCATCTCTGCCGGGCTCTCCTGAGCCGGGGCGACCGGGTAGTGGGCCTGGACAACTTCGATACTTTCTACCCTCGCTCCCAAAAAGAAGCAAATCTTAACTTTGCTGCCGAAGGCGGGCCGCTTGAGTTCGTGGAAGGCGATATCCGAAAGGCGGAAATTCTGGATCATTGCCTCGCGGCCCAGGGCGGAATTACGGACGCGGTCATCCATCTGGCCGCATTGGCGGGGGTTCAACTCAGTCTGGCCGAGCCCTTGCGTTTTCAGGAAGTCAACCTCAACGGCACGGCCCAAGTGCTGGAAGCCATGCGTCGTCACGGGGTACGCAGGTTAATTTTCGCCTCTTCCAGCTCTGTTTATGGCGACAGCCCAAAGATTCCGTTTCAGGAAGGCGACCCGGTGGATCATCCCATATCGCCCTATGCGGCCACTAAAAAGGCGGGCGAACTTTTGACACACGTCTATCACCACCTTTTCGGCTTTGACGTGCATTGCCTGCGTTTTTTCACCGTCTATGGCCCCAGGCAGAGACCTGATCTGGCCATAAGAAAATTCGCCGAATTGATGACCCTCGGGGACCCTGTTCCGATTTATGGCGATGGCTCCCAAAGCCGCGACTTTACCTATATAGATGACATCGTAGCCGGTGTCCTGGCCAGTTTGGACAATCTGGCCAGCTACCGTATCTACAATCTTGGCCGAGGCCAAGCCGCTTCCGTTTTGGACCTGGTGAAAATTATGGGCCGCATACTGGGGGTGAAGGCGGATCTGGCCTATAGCCCTCGCAAGCCCGGCGATGTGGCCAGAACATATGCCGATATAAGTTTAGCGGCCAAAGAACTTGGCTATCTTCCGGTTGTTTCCTTGGCGGAAGGGCTGGAACGATTCATAGCTTGGTTTCGCTCGGCGGCAAAACAACACCCTTAAGAGGAGGGATTATGGAACTTTACGAAAGGGTTGACGCGGTCATCAAGTATATGGCCCAGTCGCGTTCCCACCTGGCTAAGCAGCTCAAGATCAAGCAGACGACCTTCAACGGCTATTTCTCCAATGTCAAAGAGCATAATCTTTGGCCGAGTCTTTCCAGGATATTGGCGCTTTATCCGACAATTTCCAGGGAATGGCTGTTCTTCGGCGAAGGGGAAATGCTGAAAAAAGAGTCGGACGGGCCATCGGTCAGTCAGAGCCGGGAAAAAGAATTGCTCTTGAAGATAGAGCAATTGAGCACCCTGGTGGTCAAGCTGGAAAATCAGGGCGCGGCCCGATGAAGAGACCTTGCCTTCGCATTTGCGCTCAGGCGTTTAGACCGGGGCAGGCCGCCTTAAGGTCGGCCGAAGGCAGGAGACCGGGCCTCACCAGCCGGGGCGGAGACAGGGCGGCGTCAATGATGGTGCTGGGCGCCTCTCCGGGGAGGGGGCCGCAGTCCAGGATCAGGTCCACGGCCCGGCCGAAGTAGTTGGCCACATCGTCGGCCGTGACCGGGGGGGGAGCGCCGCCGGGGTTGGCGCTGGGACCGGTGAGGCCGCGGTCGGCCATGCGGGCCAGGAGCCGCACGGCCCTCTGCCCTTCCACGCGCAGGCCCACGGTGCGGCCCGGCCCCAGGAGGCTGGGGTGGAGGTCCCTATGGGCCGGCAGCAATATGGTCAAGGGGCCCGGCCAAAATCGGGCCATCAGCCCTTGGGCCGCTTCGGGAATCTCCCTCGCATAACAGCTTACCCGGGCCTCCTGGTCCAGCATGATCAGGAAGGGCTTGCCCCGGCGGGCCCGGCGGCCCTTGAGTTCGGTGATTTTTTCCAAGGCCCGGGGCTGATCCACCAAGGCTATGAGAGCGTAAAAGCTCTCCGTGGGGCCGGCCACCACGCCGCCTTCCAACAGCAAACGCAGGGCCGGAACCAACTGATCCACGGTGACCGCCTGGGGGTCAATGACGAGGCGCCGGGGCATTCCGCTTCTTTATTCAAGCCCCAGCCCCGCGCCGCAGAAGGGGCAGAAGGGCAGATAGTCCAGGGGCAGGTGCTGGCGGCAGGCCGGGCAGAGATTGGGCGGCGGGGCCAGTTCCACTATGAGTTCGCCGGCCTGCACCGGGATCATGCACCGGGTGGTCTTGAAATCGGCGTGCTTCAGCACCTTTTTCACCTGGCCGTCAATGGGGGCGGTCACGGCCTTTTCCTGCTTCATGATGGAGATATTGAAGAGTTCCTGTCCAGGCCGCACCAGGTCGCCGGGCTTGACATAGACGACCCACAAGTCGCCGGCCAGGGGTGCGGCCACGTGGTAGGGGTTGTCGCGCTGGGCCAGGACGGGCCCTTCTTGAGGCCGGGCCGGCTCCGAGCCCTCGCGGAGGGGCACTTCGGCGCGCATGATTTCCGAATCCAAGACGAATCTTACCGAGGCCAGACCCTCGGACTCGTTGATCTGGATGTCCTGGAGGGTCATCTGGTGGGGTTTGCCGGTGGTGTCGTTGAAGTTCATGGTCTGGCCCGGGGCCAGGCCCTCGAACCATACATCCAGGGGCAGGTTGTTGGGGTTGCCGTAGGTTTCCCGGAAACGGATGGTCTTTACGGCATCGGCCGGCTGGTTGAGATACATGACCAACTCTTCCTCGGCCGGGGCGCGGCCGATGAGTTTTTCCAGGGCGGCGGCCTCGGCCTCGAAGTCAACCGGCGGGAGCCCCGTCAAGGGCGATTCCTCGGTCCTTTCCCCCAAAGCCTTTTCCCAGCCGTCCGGGCCGAAGGCGCTTTGGTAGACCCAATCCGGGGGGAAGCCCAAGGGCAGGGGGCCGAAGCGGCCCAGGAGAAGATCCCGAAAAGCGTCGTTGGCATCGGCGTATATGAGGAGGCGTTCGGCCAGGAGGTCTTCCGTAAGGTCCGCTTCCGGCGTTTCGGCCAAGGCTTCCAGAACGTGCAGAAGATTCTCCACCTCCGGCCAGCCGCCCCGGTCAAAACTTTGGGTCACGGCCAAAAAGGCGGTATTCCAGGTTATCTGGGAGCCGGGGGTGACGTCGTGGTATCGCACCAGGCTGCGGGTTCCGGCCAAAAAGCGCAGCATGAAAGGCAGAAGATGGATGCGGCCCTGCAGCATGGCCCCTTCCTGGGAGGAACTGGTGGCCCCGCCGGGCATCCCGTGGCGCGTGACCTCGTGGTCCAAGCCCTGAAAAAAGGGGGCCGCGTAACGGTCGTAATAGGGCATTAGCTGCTTTAGGACGAAATTGGCCGTCCCTATGAGGTCCCGGTTGAGGTTGGACTCAATGCCCAGTTCCCCTTCCAGGTAGGCGGCCAGGGCCAGGGTATCGCCTTGCCCGTAGCTCCGGACCGCGGACCCCAGGGCCGCGTCGGCTATTTCCGCGCCGGCCTCAATGGCGGCGGCCACGCTGGGTATGAAGAGGCCATCGGTGACATGGCGATGGTAATGGAGCACCAGTTCCGGCCAGCGCTTTTTCAAGGCCCGGACCAGGGCGGCGATGAAGCGGGGCGGGCAGACCCCGGCCATGTCCTTGAGCCCCAGGGCTATTTCCCGGGTCACGGCCGTGATGGTCAGGCCCGCCGACTCGGCGGTCATTTTCAAAAGGGCTTCGGCCGCCTCCAAATAATGTTCCACCGTAAAGCCGGGCGCCCAGGACAAAGAGAGGGCCGGCTCGAAGAGAATTCGCGGAAGGCTCATCATCACCCGGGCGAAGGGGCGCATATTCTCAGCGTGGTTCAAAAAATCAAAGCAGCGGACCAGGTGGAAGTGGCGGGCGATTATCTCGCCGGTTTTTTCCATGAGATTGGCCGGCTGGGGCCGGTAGCCCAAAAGGTTGGTGGAGCGGACCAGGATCTGCTTCATGGTCTTGGGGGCGAATTCGTTCCAGCGGGCCGCCTCGGTGAAGGGGTAGGTCTGGTTGGCCAGTAGGGCCACATGGAAATGGGCCCCGCCCCCGGTCTCCAAGGCCAGAAAACCGCAGTTGTCCAGGTAGGGCCCCACCAAGGCATCCTCGGCCAGGCGAAAACGGTTGCCGCTGTTGGACTGGGTGACGTCCCGGCAGGTGGTGTCCACCAGGTGGACCTTTTTCGAGGCGCGCAGGCAGTCCAAAAGAGCCCGGCGGTCACCCCGGGGATAGGGCGAGGGCGCGGTGAGGTCTTCAGTGGAAAGGGGAGGCTGAACCAGCTCGAAGCGCGGCAGCCGGGGGGTGTCGGCCGAACGGTAAGGCCCCAGGCCCACGAAGGGGTTATAGCCCCGGACCGAGATTTCCGCGGCCAGGCGGGCCAGGCGTTCGGGTTCGGAGGCCAGGTCGCGATAATCCAGAATCTCGGGACTGCGGAGGATGAAGCAGGTGGTGAAGTCTCCGCGGCGGAGTTCGGGCCTGTTCAGGAGGCGGCGGAAAAAGGGGATGGTGGTTTTCAGACCGCCAACTATGTATTCGCTCAAAGCCCGCTTCATTATGCCCAGCACCTTGGGCCAGTCCTGGCCGTAGGCGATGAGGAGGGCCCCGGCGGAATCATAGTGGGAGGGGAAGTCGTAGCCGGCCGAGAGGTTGGAATCCAGCCTCACCCCCGGGCCGCCGGTGGATACATAGCGGGTGATGAGGCCGGCGTTGGGGGTGAAGTTGCGCTGGGGGTCTTCGCAGTTAATGCGGAGCTGCATGGCGGCCTGGACCGGGCGGGTGTTCTCTTCGGTGAAGCGCAAGGGGGCGCCGAAGGCTATGGCCACCTGTTCCTCCACCAGGTCCACCCCGTAGCGGGCCTCGGTTATGCCGTGCTCCACCTGGAGCCGGGTATTGACCTCAATGAGATAGGGCTTAAGGTCCGTGGTGACCAGGAACTCCACCGTGCACAAGGAATAATAGCCCACCTCGGCCACCAGGCGGCGGGCGCAGTCCTTGAGGGTTTGCCTGAGTTCCTCGGTAAAATCCGGCCAGGGGCTGGGGGTTATTTCCACCAGCTTCTGGTTGCTCCGCTGCACCGTGCAATCGCGCTCGTCAAAAGTGAAGACCCGGCCGTATTGGTCGGCTATGACCTGGATTTCAATGTGGCGGGCCCTGGGCAGAAATTTTTCCACAAAGATTCCAGGGTTGCCGAAGGAGGCCAAGGCCTGGGTGGAGACCTTGAAAAAGGCGTCCTCCAAGGCCGCCTCGTCGTTCACTTCAATGATGCCCCGGCCTCCTCCCCCACCTTCGGCCTTGAGCATTATGGGGAACCCGATTTCGGCGGCCACCCGCCTGGCCGTGGGGACATCCACGGCCCCATCGGAACCGGGCACGACCGGGATGCCCAGCCGGCGGGCCAGGCGCCGCACCTCTACCTTGTTGCCCAGGAGCTCCATTGATTCGGCGGTGGAGCCGATGAAGACCAGGCCGGCCTCCTGGCAGAGGCGAGGGAAGCGGGAATCTTCGGAAGCGAAGCCCCAACCCGGGTGGAGGCCCAGAACGCCCCGCCGCTTGGCCAGGGAGACGATGAGTTCCAAATCCAGGTAGGCCCGGGGGTCGCTCCCCAGGAGCAGGAGTTCCTGGGCCGCGGCCGCGGCCGGCGAAGTCTTGTCGATATCCGTGGCCGTCATTATGGCGATGGCGTCAAAGCGTTCCTTGAAGGACCGGCAGATGCGCCGGGCGCTGATGCCCCGGTTGGCCACCAGAAGCGGCTGGCCCTTAAGCTGCTTTAGAACATCATCGAAGTTTCTTGTCATCTTGGTCCCTTCATGACTCGGCCTCGGGGGCGGCCTGGGTAATTTCGGGGATTTCCGGCTGAGGAGGAGGAGGCTGCCTGGGTTCCGCCGGCGCCGGGGCGGTCGTCCGCTTGGGCGCGGCCGTCCGGGTAGGCCTAGCCCTGACTTCCTCCGGGGGGATATAGCCAGGGGCGCCAGGAGCGGTCTGGACAGCCTCGGTATTGGGCCGCTTTTCCCGCGGCGCCGGGGGGACCGCCGCGGCAGGCTTTGGGGGCTTGTCCGGCACTATGAGGCGGGTCGGCCGTGGTTCCGGGCGCGTGACCCTGCGGGCGGGGGAGGAAACCGCTTCCTTTTTCTTGGCCCGGGCAGCGCCCCGGGGCTGGCGGGAGGAGGGGGGCGGCCCCTCCGGCTCGGCGGCCTTGGGACGGGTCGGACGGGCCTGAGGCGCCGCCGGGGGCGCTTTCACTTTAAGGCGGGTGACTTCGGCTCGGTCCGCGGCCGCTCGGGCCATGGCCGGCGGCACTTCCGGGACAGGCCGGAAGATGCCCACCTGCCGGAATGCGGGCTCCACCACCCAGTTGCCGAAGCGGTCGATAAATCCGTATAATTCACCCACTTTGGCCTCGGAGAGCCCGTTAGCCGCGAAGTAGGGGGTGGCGGTGAGAATGGGTTCCAGGATCCAGCGGCCGTTTTCATCCATGAGGCCCCAGCGGCCGTTTTCCGCGAAGACTTGGACAGGCCCCTGAAAGCCCCCTAGGCCGGCGTTCAGGAGCAGAAGATGATCCGGCTCGACCACCCAACGGCCTTCGGAGTCAATCAAGCCCCAGGCCCCGCTCTGTTCGGCCGGGGCACGGCGGCCCCGGCTTTCAAAATCATCCACATTGCCGAAGGATGGCTTGATGACCCATTGGCCGCTGCGGTTTATGAAACCGTAAAGACCGTCCTTTTGGGCCGGGGCCAGCTTGCCGCCGTTGAAGCTGAAAACCCGATCAAAGCGGGGGGGCACCACCCAGGCCCCGCCACGGTTGACCAGGCCGAAGAGGCCGTCGACCTCCTTTTGGGCCGGAGTCAGGCCGCCGGGCTCGAAATCGCCCAGGGAGGCGAATTTGTGGGGGCCCACGGCCTGACCCTTGGAGTTGATGAGGCTGTAGCGGCCGGCCGAGAATACCTTGGCCCGGTCCCCGTCGAAGGGGTAGGCCTCGTCAAAGGCGGGAGGGATGACGAATTTGCCGGCGACATTTATGTAGCCCCACAGGTCTTCACCCTGGCGCCTGGCCGGGGCCAGGCCGTTTTCGGCAAATTGATCCACCTCTTCAAAAATCGGGGGCACGACCCAGGCGCCCTTGGCGTCGATGAAGCCGCAGCCGGCCTCCTGGTCACAGGCGCCGGCCAGACGATTGGGGCCGAAGGTTTGAATTTCCCGGAAAACGGTGTCCACCAACAGGTGGCCCGACTCATCGGCCAGGCCGTAGCGCCAGCCGGTCCTCCTGTCCGAGCGGCCCACCTTGAGGCGCCCGGCCGACCATTCCGCGCCCACCTGGTCAAAGCCCGGTTGGATGACCCATTCGCCCCGGATGTTTATGAGCCCCGGCCGTTGGCGCTTAAAGGCCACGGCCAAGCCGTTGGGGGCGAAGTCGCTGATCCGGTCGAAACCCGGCGCCACCACCCAATCGCCTTTTTCATTTATGACCCCGCATTGATCGGCGTTGCGCTTGAGGCAGGCCACGGCCACATAGCCCGCCGCGGCCAGGGCCGGTGGCGGCTGGCCGAGGAAGACCCAGGCCAGGCCGGCCGTCAGGAGGCCCAGATTTTTTAAAAGTTTCCCCGCCAAGAGGCGAAGCCGCCCGGCCCGGTTATCCATAATAATTGTCATTTTCCCCATCCAGGACGAGGGAGCCGGACCAAACCTCTCCGGGCCGGCCGCCTTTGTCCAAAAGCAGTTGTCCTTCGGAGCCCAGGCCCACCAGACGGCCGGCCGGCTCCTTGGGGGGATATGCCGGCTCGGCAACCGTAGTGAGAATCCGGACCAATCCGCCCCGCCCCCAAAGCCTCTTTTCCGCCGCGGCCGCAACCCAAGCCATGGTCCAAGGCGTTATCCGGTTATTATACCTCAGGCTGATGTTTTTGACCAGTTCCCCCCAAAGTTCCAAGGGCGGCGGCGCACCGGGCAGGGCGGCGGCCGGCGGCTGCCCGCCCCCTCGCCGAAGGCCGGAGGGAGGATCGCCCAAATTGAGGCCCACGCCGGCCACTATCAGGCCCCGCCGGGCTTCCAGGAGAATGCCGGCCGTCTTGCCGCCCCGCCAGAGGAGATCGTTGGGCCATTTTATTTCCAGGTCCCAGCCAAGCTCGCCCAGGGCTTCGGCCAGAAACCAAGCCAAAGCCACGGCGGCGCCCGGGCCGTCAAAGGGGGGGCCCGGGGGCAGGGAAAGGGCCGCGTAGAGATGTCCGGCCGGCGAGGCCCAGGGGCGGCCCCCCCGGCCTCGTCCGGCGGATTGGCTCTCCATGAGGAGGGAAGCGAAGGCCGGCCAAGGCTCGCGGGCCATAAGCCGCCAAGCCTCGTCCAGGGCCGAATCGCCCGGGCCGGCTAGAAAAAGGGGGAGAGGCGCCAGCCCGGGGCCCGGGGCCAGCCATTGACGGGCCTTCAAGAGGCCAATTCCCAGGCCAGCACATTTACCAAGGCCCAGAGGCCGTCCAGAGGCATATGGTGGTGGGCATAGGCGTCAAAGGTGTAGGTGAGTTCAGCCGGAAACTCCTCGTCGGCCGGGTGGAGTATCAGCCCCATGGTCAGGTGGGGCAGCACGGGGCCGCCCACCATAGTCCCGGAACCGGCCGGGATGGGCCCAAGGCCCAACTCCCCGGCCCGGGCCACGAAGCCGGCCGGGTCGGACCCGAACCTATCCGTGACCGGCGCCGCGGCCAAGGCGTGGGGACCCTGGAAAAAGAGGTCCCCGCCGCTGAGTTCCCGGGAGGTTACCTGGCGGCCGGCCAGGCCGAAATCCTGGGCTCTGGCCAGGTAGGTCAAGAGAACCAAACCTTTCTGGAAGCCGGCCGGCCGATGGACCGGGGGAGCGGTTATGGCCCGGTTCTCAAAATCAACCAAGTAGACGCCCCCCATGAAGGTAACCAGGACGCGCCGCCCATGTCCTTCCGCCGCGGCCGAACGGACCGCGGCGGCCAGGGGCCGGGCCTCCACATCCTCCCACAGCTCCGGGGCCAGGTCGGCCACGGTCCGGTAGAGGCGGTTTTCCTCTGGAATGGCGGGGCGGTCAGTCACAAACGGTACAGCCGGCGCAGTCTCCGTCCCCGTCCGGCGGGTACTCGCTTTCCACAACGAAGCCGTTATCATGGTCTTCATCCCTATAATCGACTAAGACCCGCCCCACTAGGGCATGGAGGTCGCGGCTGAGGCACAGGGTCAGGGGGCCGAAATCGACGCTGATGTCATCGGGTGCGGGATGATCCGGGACCAGGGTCAACCCCTCCCCATCGCCGCAGCCGCCGGAGGAGTAGACGATCCGCACCTTGAGGGCTAATTTTTTTTCCGCCAGTAATGAGGTGAGTTTTTCCTGGGCCAGGGGGGTTATGCCAAGCATGGTAATCTCCTTTCCACTATAATTTTAATTCACCCAGCCTATGAAGTCCACTTTGACGTTTGATATGGCGTCAAAGGTCTTCATCCGGCCCTGAACTTCAGTTGTTTTCAACGCTGCATGTTTTCAGCATCAAGTCGCAAATCCGCCGCAAAAGTCCCATGAGGCCCAGGCCGGAGAAACCCGGCGCTTGGTCGCCGATGCCCAAAAGCATGCGGCTGGAGAAGGAGTATATCAGGCTGGAATAGGTTTTAGCCCAGAAATCGGGGTCGGTGTCCGGGCGGATCTTATTCAGCTCCTTCAACTTTTCAATAATCGCTCTAATGGCGTCCTCGGCGACCAGGATATACTCATCGCAGATGAATTTGCGAACCAGGGCATTGCGGTGCTGTTCCTGGAGGATGACGTAGAGCTGCTTGATATGATATTCCTCTTTACCCTTGGGGAAGGCGAGATCCCCCACCAAGTAGTGCAGGATGCCGTCCGCGGTAGGGGTGTCCCTGAACATGTTTTCAAGGGCGGTGCGCTGGTTCTGTTTAATAATTTTGGAGGTTATTTCCGCGAATTCCTCCAGAATGCATTCCAATATGGCGTTTTTTGACGGGAAATGGTTATAGATGGAGGCTTCCTTCACACCGACGGCGGCGGCCAGCTCACGGATGGACGTCTCGGTATATCCCTGCGCGGCAAACAGTTTGATGGCGCAATCCAGAATTTTTTGCTTGGTCGAGGCGCTTTCCGGTTTGTTATCCAACATTCACCCACAATCCCACGGCCCGGTCATTTTAGCCAGCGCCCGCCGTATCGTCCAAGGCTATTGCCTGGGCAAGGCGGATGAACAGTTTTGGCCAATCCGCCCGGCCTATCCGTCCGGTCTCCAAAAATTTAAGGGCCAGGTCCCGGGCCGCGGCCAGGGCGGCCGGGGCCGCGGCGGGGGGGAGGCCCTCGGCCGCCCTTCTGACCAGGCGCCAGTTTTCGGCCAGGCTTTCGGCCGTCCTTTCGACCGTGCCCACCAGGTTCCGCTCAATGAGTTTTAAAGTCAGGTCCCGGGCCAGGCGGACCGCGTAAAGGCCGTCCGGGGCATCGGCCGCCATAAGGTTTTCCGCCGCCCTGGTCAGAAAATCTAGGGCGGCGGGAAGTTGTTCCGGGGAGACGGCCCGGCGTTCGATGAGCCTGAGGCAAAGATCCCGGGCCAGGTTTATGGCCGCCGGCCGCACCGGGGTCATGGGGCTCTAAAGCCCTTTTAAGGCGCTTAGGAAACTGGCTGCGAAAGCCTGCCTTTTATTCCGGATCGGCTCGTCCAGAGGCCCGTATTCCAGGGCCCGGGAGGGGCAGGCGGCCGCGCAGCGGGGCGCTCCCTGGCAGAGATCGCATTTGACGGCCCGGCGGCCGGCCGGGGCATAATCCATGTTACCGAAGGGGCAGGCCGAGACGCAGGCCCGGCAGCCGATGCAGCGCTCGTGGTTCGTGGTCACCACTCCGGTGGCCTCATCGCTCCCCAGGGCCCCGGTGCGGCAGACCGCCAGGCAGGGGGCGGAATCGCATTGGAAGCAGTGCACCGGCACCTGCCCCCCGGCCCTGAAAAAAACCAGGTTTATCCTGGCCGGGGCCGGGAAATATTCCCCCCAATCCCGGCTGGCGCAGGCCAATTCGCAGTTCAGGCAGCCTATGCACCGGGAAGGGGTGATATGTAAGGCTTTTAGCATAGCTCTCCCCTCCTTCAATCGGACAGACCCAGGGCCTGCCGTTTGGCGCTGATGTGGGCGTTGATCATTTCTCCGGCCTTGACCGGGTCGGGTTCGACCATGAAGACGGCTCCGACCACATCCTTAAGGCCATTTAAAGCCAGGTTGGTCACGGCCGGGCTGCCCAGGATCATGGGCGGCAGGCCCAGGTGGGTGGTGATGCCGGTGGCCACGGCATAAAGGCCGATGGCCGCGGCCTTTTCCGAATACCACTCCGGGGCCGAGGCGGCCACGGGCAGGGCGTCGATGTCCACCCCCACGGCGTTGGCCAGGACGGCGCAGAGGTGGATGATGCGGGAATTGTCAACGCAACTGCCGACATGGAGCACGGGGGGAATGCCCAGGGAGCGGCAGAGGCCGGCCAGGCCCTCTCCGGCCTCGTCGGCGGCCTCCGGCCTGAGCAGGCCGGCCTTGCCCATGGCCGAGGTGGCGCAGCCGGTCACCAGGACCAGTATGTCGCGCCCGATGAGTTCCCGGGCCAGGGTGACATGGTTGTAATCCTGCTTGAGCTTGGGGTTGTTGCAACCGACTATGCCCACGGCGCCGCGCAGGGCGCCCGACTTTAAGGCCTCAATCAAGGGGGCCGGGGAACCGCCCAAGGCGCTTAAAATGGCCTCGTTGGAGAAGCCGCTCATGATCTCAATGGGCTCCACCGGAATATCCACCCGGGCCGGATCGCGCCTCTTGAAGGCCTCAACAGCCAGGCTGACCACCTGATGGGCCAGTTCCTTGGCGTTATCGGGCGTGAAGTGGAAGGTTTCAGCCCCGGGGAAGTGGGCCTTATCGGAAGTGGTGACGAACTTGGTGTGGTAGCATTGGGCCAGGGCGGCCAGACTGGGCATGATGCATTGGTAATCGGCCACTATGGCTTCCACGGCGCCGGTCACTATGGTCAGCTCGGTCATCAAATGGTTGCCGGCCAGGGGGATGCCCCAGCGCATGAGTAGTTCGTTGCCGGTGCAGCAGAGCCCGGCCACGTTGATTCCGGCCGCGCCGGCCTCCTTGGCCGCCTGGAGAAGCCGCGGATCGGCCGCGGCGGTCAGGATCATTTCCGAGACCACCGGGCTGTGGCCGTGGACCAGGATGTTGACCTTGTCTTTTTTCAAGGCGCCCAGGTTGACTTGGGTCCGGTTGGGCGACGGGGTGCCGAAGATGATGTCGGAGATTTCAGTGCCGATCATGGAGCCGCCCCAGCCATCGGCCAAGGCGGTGCGGGCGGCGTGGAGGCAGAGGGAGACCGGCTCGGAATCCACGCCCATGTGGGTGCGGTGGAGCATTTCCACCGGTTCGCGGTCAATGCCGCGGGGGGTGATGCTCAGCTTGTCCCAGAGGGCTTTGCGGGCCGCGGGCAGCCTTTGGAGAAAGGCAAGGCCCGGCCCGAAGCTGGAGAAATCCTGGCCCAGGCGCAAAGCCAGGGCCAGGGCCACGGCCTGGACTTCACCCTGGGACTCAACTCCCACTTCGGCCGCCAGGCGACGCAGCTTGGCCTCGTCGCGAACCTCGTAGGCCGTACAGTCGCCATGGCCGATGTGATAGAGCACTTCCACCAAATCACGGCCATGATCGGAGTGGGCGGCCGAGCCCCCGGCCACGAAACGGCCGAAATTGCGGGCCACGGTCAGGTCGGCCCCGGCGCCGCAGACTCCCTTGTCCCGGTCCAGCCCGGGGATGAGGCGACAGGGCCCCATGATGCACTTGACGCAGGACAGGCCCTGTTCGCAGATATTGCACTGCGGGGTCTGTTTTTCCAGGCGGTCCCAGGCCAGGGACAGGCCCAAGGCCCGGGCCTTGTCGATGAGATGGCCGGCTTCTTCCGTCCAAATGGTGCATTCGGCCGCGGTTTTATGGAATTCAGACATCTTGGCTCCTTTCATGAGGGCCGCCGGCCGAAGTTTTTCATCGGCCGCCGTAGGCGGCGGGGGGAAATTTGTTTAATAAGCCTTCCGCCATCGCCCGGCGGCGGCAGACCGGGCAGACGGGGGAGGCGCCGCCTAAGCGGGCCCACTCTTCGGGGGTGACAAAGAGGCTCTGGCAGGTTTCGCAGGCCAGGAGATCGAATTCGCGCTCCCATATCCGCCGCCGCCCGCCCTGGTCCGACCAGGTTATGACCCCGGTGGGGCAGAGCGAGGCGCAGGCCAGGCAGCCCCGGCAGGCCTCGGGGGGCTCGAAGAACGGGCCGGTCACCCGGCGCCCATGCCCCCGCCCCACCAAGGCCAAGGCCTCGGCGCCGCCCGCCGCGCAGGCCCGCACGCAAAGGCCGCAGCGGATACAGCCGTCAGGCTCGCCGGCGAAGGGGGGAGCCGGGCCGGCCTGATATTCCTCAGCCAGGGCCAAAAGGCGGGGGGCCAGGGGGGCCCGCCGCAAAAACAGGGAAAGGATAAAGCGCCGGGCCGACCGCACTTCAGGGCTCTGGGTCAGGATGTCAAAGCCGCCGTCACGCAAAGGGTAGAGACAGGAAGCCACCAGCCGGCCGCCCATTTCCACCAGGCAGAGGCGGCAGTTGCCGTCCGGCGGCAGCCCCTCGTGGTGGCAGAGGGTGGGGATGGAGAGGCCCGCCGACCTGGCCGCGGCTAAAATGGTGGTCTCCCGGGGGACCGTGACCTTTCGCCCGTCAATGAGACCGTGGAGCAGATCAGGCATGGGCCGGCCTCCTTTCCGCCCCCAAGGCCATGAAACGGCAGGCCTTAAGGCAGGCGCCGCAGGTCAGGCAGGCCGCGGGCCGCACCTGGTGGGGTTTTTTCTTTTCCCCCTCAATGGCCCCGGCCGGGCAGGCCGCCAGGCAGGCGCCGCAGCCGATGCACCTTTCCTCGTCGATGACCGGATGATACAGGCCGGCGCAACGGCCGGCGCGGCAATAGCCTTCACCGGCGTGTTCCAGGTATTCTTCCCGAAAATAGCGGAGCGTGGAGAGGATGGGGTTGGCCGCGCTTTGACCCAGGCCGCAGAGGGCCGCGACCGCCAGCTCCCGGGCCGCGGACTCCAGACCGTCCACGTCCTCCGGCCGGCCCCGCCCTTGGCAGAGGCCGTCCAGAAGCCAGGCCAGAAGGGGCAGGCCCTCCCGGCAGGGGGCGCACTTGCCGCAACTCTCGCCCACCAGGAATTTTGTGAAATAGCGGGCCACGTCCACCATGCAACTGAGATCGTCCATGACGATGAGGCCCCCGGAGCCCATCATGGCCCCGGCCTCGGTCAGGTGGTCGAAATCCACGGGCAGGTCCAGGGCCGAGGCCGGCAGGCAGCCGCCCGAGGGCCCGCCCGTTTGCACGGCCTTGAAGACGCGCCCGGCCCGGACGCCTCCGCCCACCTCTTCCACCATGGTCCTGAGCTTGGAACCCAGGGGCATTTCCACCAGGCCAACGCGGCGGGCCTGCCCCACCAGGGAAAAAATCTTGGTGCCCGGGTTGCCCGGCGCCCCCAGGCTTTTGAACCAGTCCGGGCCCCGGTTGACCAGGTGGGGTATATTGGCCCAGGTCTCCACATTCTGCAGGAGAGTGGGGCAATCCCAGAGGCCCCGTTCGGTGGAGCGGACGTACTTGACCCTGGGTACGCCTTCCCGGCCTTCGATGGAGGCCATGAGGGCGGTCGATTCGCCGCAGACGAAGGCCCCGCCGCCTTCGACGATTTCCAGGTCGAAATCGAACCCGGAGCCCAATATGTTCCCGCCCAGAAGGCCCAGGGAGCGGGCCGAATCAAGGGCCCGGGCCAGGCGGTCCACGCTTAGGGGGTATTCGTGCCGGACATAGATGAAACCCCTGGCCGCGCCCACGGCGTAGCCGCCCAGGGTCAGCCCTTCCACGATGGCCAGGGGGTCGCCTTCCATGAGGCTGCGGTTCATGAAGGCGCCGGGGTCGCCCTCGTCCCCGTTGGCCGCCACGTATTTGACCGGGCCCGGGGCCAGGCGGCAGGCCCGCCATTTGACGCCGGCGGGAAAGCCTCCGCCTCCCCGTCCTCGGAGGCCGGACTGTTCCACCAGGGCCGAGACATGGGCCGGCCCCAGGCGGCCCAAGGCGAGCCCCAGAGCCGTAAAGCCCCCGGTCAAGAGATAATCGTCGATGTCTTCGGGGTCGGTCCGCCCCAGGCGGTCCATCAGAAGGCGGGTCTGGGGCTTGAAGAAAGGCATGTCCTCGGCCCGGGGGCAGGCCGGGTCGGCCATCAGCCCGGGGAGGGGCCGGCCTTCAATCAGTGATTCGGCCACTATTTCCGGAGCGTCTTGGGGCCGGACTTTTTTATAGAAAAATTGTTCGGGCTGAACTTCCACCAATGGGCCCAGCTCGCAGAGACCGCGGCAGCCGGTCAGGTCGACCCGGAATTTGATCGAGCCGCCCGTGAGCCCCCGGCTTTCGGCTTCGGCCCTTAAAGCGGCCAGAACTTTACGGCCGCCGCCGGCCAGGCAGCCGGTCCCTCCGCAGATCCACAGGCGCCGCACGGGGGCCGGACGTTTGAAGAGTTTTTCCCTGTGCTCTTCCAGGTGAGCCGGGCTTTCCAGTCGCATGGGCGTCTCCTGTTAAATCTCTTGAAGCTCCGGCAAGGCCCCCCCCGGGTAAACCGCATCCCCGACCATTATCACCGGGGCCAGGGCGCAGGCCCCAACGCAGTTGACGGCTTCCAGGGTATAGCGGCCATCGGGGTCGGTTTCCCCCAGCTTGAGGTTCAGCCGCTCTTCCAGGGCTTTGACCAGGTCCGGGGCGCCCCGCAAATGGCAGGCCGTGCCGCAGCAGACCTGGATGATCTGGTCGCCTTTGGGTTTCAGGGAAAAGGATTGGTAGAAGCCGGCCACGGCGAAGACCCGGGCCAGGGGCAGGGAGAGCCGCTCGGCCGCCGCCCTTAAGGCGGGTTCCGGCAGATAGCGGTAGCGGGCCTGGAATGCCTGGAGCAGAGCCAGGAGATGGCGGGCCTCTGGGGGCCGGGAACCCAGAATATCGTCAAAAGAGGCGGAGTCCGTCTTAGTCATGGCCGCACCACCTGAAGTAATAAAATGGTGGCCTCCGTTCACCATTATTCTTTTTTTATTTTACACTTCCCGGCCAAAAGTGGCAAGCGTTTTCGCTGTTGGAGTTAGGAACAAACAGATTTGTCCGCTTCAAGAACAAGCGATATGTCCGATTTGCGTGGTTCCAAAGGATCTGAAAAATTAATTGCTTTTGGGCCAATCCTTGTGTTAAAATAGATTAGTATATGTATTAAATTTTATACATTTTTAAAAAATGAACTACATAATAAAAATCGCTGATTCCGACGAGGAGTTCGAACAGATTTTCGAACTCAATTATCAAACTTTTGTAGAAGAAATTCCACAGCATCCTGAAAATTCATCAAAAAAACTCAAAGACAAATTCCACGCCGACAACACATATCTCGTTTCCAAGAATGGCGCTGAAGTCTTGGGTATGATTTCCTTTTGCTGCAAACGCCCCTTTTCCCTAGACGCCAAGCTTGAAAATCTGGATTCCTATCTGCCCCCGCATTCAAGTCTGTGTGAAATCCGGCTGTTGGCGGTCAAACAGAAATACAGGCTCACCCGGGTAGCTGTTCTGATGTTTCAGTCGCTGATGCGCCTTCTGCTGGACAACGGCATTGATCTGGCGGTCATTTCAGGGACCACACGGCAGCTTTGCATGTACGAAAAAATAGGCTTTAAGTCCTTTCATGGATTGGTGGGCAAGCCCGGCGCGTACTATCTACCCATGTTCATCAGCCCAAGCAGTCTGAGACAGAAATTATGGCCGCATTGAGCTTTCTGCCGGGACCAGTCAACATTTCCCCCCAGGTCAGAGCCGCACTGGCCGTTGAACCTCTTTCACACCGTTGCGAGGCATTTCTACATCTGTATGGTGAAACAAGCCGGCTCTTGCAACGCCACGCGAACAGCTCTTATGTCGCCATGTTGATGGGTAGCGGAACCGTGGCCAATGCGGTTATAGCTCATGAACTGAACAAATTGGCCGGCAGGGGTCTAATCCTGTCCAACGGAGAATTTGGTTCCCGCCTTATTCGTCAGGGCAAAAGAGCTGGACTTGATTTTGACGAATACAACGTACCTTGGGGGCAGGCGTTCGATTTGGCGAACATGGCCGCCCTGATTGAAAAAAAATCCTGGCTGTGGCTGACCCACTGCGAAACCTCCACCGGAATGATCAATCTTGATGCCAGTATTGCAGCTCACTGCGAGAGCTATGACGTAAAGTTGTGCCTGGACAGCGTGAGCGCCGTAGGAAATATGGAAACAGACCTCGGCAAGGTCTACTTGGCAAGCTGCGCTTCCGGTAAGGGATTCGGCTCTTTTCCAGGCATCGCCATGGTCTTTTACAATCACGAACCTCAAGCCGCTTCGATCGGCTACGACTATCTTGATCTGGCCACTTACCACACTGCGGAAGGGCAGCCGTTCACTTTCTCATCCAATCTGCTCAATGCCCTGCATACCGTCTTGTCCACAACAAATTATTCTCAAAAATACGCCACAAACATGCTGCATGCCACACGCATGCGCAAGCTGTTGCGCGAGACCGACTTGACCAGCCCTGCCGCCGCAGGGCAGGCGGACTATATTTGGACGCTGGCCTTGCCATGTGAGCTGGACGCAGTTAAATTTGGCAGGGCACTTGAAGATAGGAACATGCTTGTACACTATAAAAATCGCTATCTTCAAGAAAGAAACTGGGTACAATTGGCCCTGATGGGCACCTGCTCGGCGCGACGCCTCAATGTTGGCCTGGGGATCTTGGCCGAAGAACTGGTCAAGCTCGGAGGGGTAACAGGCTAGAGGCTGTCGTCAAAAGATATTAAGTAATGAAGCGACGCTTCATTACACTTCACACCCTCCTATTTTGGGCGGCCTATCAAAATGATGCTCAATTCATAAAGCCCCATAAGGGCCAAGCCCAAGACTACCTGGCTGAACACGTCCGGAGGGGTGAGGACGGCCGCCAGTATAAAAGAAAAAATACAGGCGTAGCCCCGGCGGCGGCGCAACCCCTCGGCTTTAACCAGACCCAGGCGGCTCAGGAAAAATAGGATCAAGGGCAATTGAAAGGCCAGGGCAAAGGCCAGGATAAGTCCCATGGCCAGGGAGAGGTAGCGATCCGCGGCCGGGAGGGGCTGGAGGAGTTCACTGGAAAAGGCCAGAAAGAACTTGAAGGTGAAAGGAAAGGCCAGGAAATAGGCGAAGGCGGCCCCGGAGAGCAAAAGAAGGGTGGCCAGGGCGGTCAGGCGGGGGACGATTTTTTTTTCCTGCCTGGTCAGGGCGGGAGCCGCAAAGGCCCACAACTGGTAAAGCCACCAAGGCGAGGACAGGAGGGCGCCGGCCCAGAGGCTTGTCTTGAAGGTCAAGAGAAAGGCGTCTTCCAGGCCGGTGAAAACGAGGGCCTGGCCGGCCGGCAGCTCTTTCATGACCGGCCGGAGCAGATGGTCAAGAATGTACCCGGCCATGTTCCAGGCCAGGAGGCAGCCGGCAAGAAGGCCCAGGAGGGCTTTGATAATCCGGTTGCGCAGTTCGGCCAGGTGTTCCCACATGCTCTGGGAGTTTTCACGGGATTCATCGGTCATGGGTTTTTAGAAAACGTTGATTAATACCGCCGCCAGCACCACCAGAAATAGGAGAATCAAAACCAGGGCCGTGGTTTTTGAAGAACCCCTCTCTTTTTCAGGGCGGCCGCTTTTAGGCTCTGGTTTAACCAGGAACTTTTTCCCGCATTCCTGACAGGTGAGCTTGAGTTTGCGGCCGATGCGGGGAATATCGGCGGTGAATTCGCACTTGGGGCAGACCACTGTCCTAGTATCGGTCAGGGGCTGGCCGGGGGTACCCTGGCCGCGGGCCGGGGCTTGAGGTGGAAGTTGGGGCTGTTCGTAGCCCGGCTGCCGGGGCGGGGGTTGGGCCGGCGGTTGAGGGCTGGGGGGCGCCGGCTGGTCATTGAAAAACGCCATTGTAAAATAGTTATTGCAGTGCCGGCATTGGGCGGTTTGGCCCAGGTAGCTGTCCTCCATCTGGTAAACCTTGCCGCAGTGTTCACATTTGGTTTTTATTTTCATTCTGACCCTCCGATACTCAAGGGACATTAGTATAACTTATTTCAATTTACTTCGACAATGTTATTTTCCAAAGGAAGCGCGGCGCGATCCGCCATAAGCGGATGCCGCGCCGCGCATGGAGCATGGCGAATGAAATGAGGCCCCCCTGAAAGCGGCCTCTCCGGATGTCTCATCTCCTTGAAATTTTGACAATTTGGCAAAAGTCAGCGACTCGCCGGCCTTATCGGTATTCCGCCGTCCCGTTGCCGAAGATGGTGATCTCCTTGGCAGTGCCGGGCAATCCGTACCACTCCATGGAATCTCCTTGATTGTTCACGGCTTTTAGGTCGAATTTTTGGACCGAGCCTCTCACTGACAGCCGAAGCGTTGCTCCATCCATAAGAACCTCATCGTCTAAAATATCCTCTTCCCAATCTTTTGTTCCGCTGTCCGACATGTAGATTTCCCAGATCGGAAACTTGGTGGCGTTTTTGATCATGATCTGACCGGCCGCGGCCGGGGCGGACAGGCCCAGGGTCATAACGCCCATTACGGCCAAAAGACAAAGCAGTTTTTTCATTTTGAAGCCTCCTTGGTTTGAATGACGCATTGCGCGGCTCCCATAAAGCTGCAAACGGAATACCGCTCAACTCATATACAAGGATGAGCCGATTTTTACACGGCCTTGTGTCCAAATTTCCTATCCCTGATGTCCAAAAATTTGGGATGCGCGGCGGCCGTCCGGCGTGTTACTCCACTGCCGCTCAACCTGTCATGAGTCTAGGGGTTGCGTCCCCGGCGTTGTCGAGGGGGG
>Ga0099364_10003900_pt1 | contig 22818 bp, 17 predicted proteins | sample TergutTh196P3_FD_73070 | JGI IMG/M metagenome (GOLD analysis project Ga0099364, IMG submission 73070) | Microcerotermes parvus P3 segment gut microbial communities from Pointe-Noire, Republic of the Congo - Th196 P3 | ecosystem: Host-associated > Arthropoda: Insects > Digestive system > Gut ...
TGTCTTGGAACGCAATATCAAAAGCGGTTACTACAGCCGTCTGCTTTCAACGCAAGGAACGGGCAAAAAGAAAAGTTCCAGTGCTCCGCCTATGCTGGATCCGGCGGCATTGTCGTTCTGAACCGTAGCCGCGTCAAACATCTGGGAAGTTGGAAAGACGGTGCACATACCTTTTCCAATCCCTTGCCCTTTTGCCACGATGTCTCGAAATGGTGCCTCCTGTGGGTGTGGAACGCATCATCACCGATACCGGCGAAATCATGTTCGGCGATATTGTTATTTCGGGCGGATACGGCACGACGTTACAATTACTCGTATCACCCTCGGGCGTTGTCCATATTGAAACGAACTTTGTGGGAGACCCAACGTATGCCGCCCAAGAGTCCGCCGTGCCCATTCAGCGGGTGATTTGCTCGGACACCTTTGGAGCAGAAATTATTCTCACGGGGGATGAGTCGAACAATGTTTCGATCATCGCCAGTAACGCATATGCGCCCGGCTTTTTTGATGATGCACTGCGGGTAGAGGGATTTGAAAATACGGTTCGGGTTTCCTTAGGAGGCCGATAAATGGCGACATCATCTTTTTATAACGATAACCTGTACCGGACGTATCCCTTCGTTGCCGAATGCCATTCCATCATTCCCCATGAATGGCTTTCGGGAATCAAGGTGCGCATGAATTATGGTGCAGGATTCACCGCATTCCCCTCCGTGTTTTTAACAGAATGGCAAACGGAAGACGAACACCATGTTCTGACCTTTTCCTGCGAAGCCGAAGGCAGAATCATTTCCCAAACCGTCGTTATTCCCGAAGACACACCCCCTTTCGCAAGAGTTCTTTCCGATGCGGATCAACGAATCCAGATCGCTTTGATAGTGGGGAATCTGCCGACGGAACGAATCTCTAAAACAGGCATGCGGCTGCGTATCGAACCGATTTGTATTCTTTGGCTCATTCATCGGGGGATCGCGTCGGTGCAGGTTGGGAACAAAGCCCGCAGGGTCTTGCCGCTTCCAGATCGGGTGGAACATGAATTTTACGGCAAAGCCGAGTGGTGTCAGCAGGGGGAACCCAATGGCCCGCAAAACGATTGTGAACCAACCGCTCCTCTTCTGTCCCGGCTACAACTGCCGCATCTATCCGCGAGTGGGGAACCGGTTGCAATTTGAGGCGGTCGGCGGACTGGGGCAGGGTGAGGTCGCGACCGATCTTTCCAAGGGTTTTGCAGAAGTCTCCGGTACAATGATCCATGAAGAAGAAACGATCCCGACAAACTATCTCCGCAAAGATGGACTTCCCAATGAGAGCGAGGTTTTGTATGCCTTTTGCGGTGCGGTGGGACCCCATGTACGGATGGCAGCAACGAGTACCATTCGGCTGACCGCAGAGCCGGAAAAACATGGCATCACCATCAGCGTCGGCAACCTCGGCGGCGATATTTGTTTGCAAACCATGAAACCATTAGCCAATGGAACCATGACTCAATGAAACCATGATCAACCATTTTCGGACTCATTTACTGAACCGTCCCCAAAGATTTTTTGCGGACTCCCGGTTTCCGATTTATACGGCACCGGGATTTGTTCCGGCTCCTTACGATGAGGCGACGAAGCGGATCGATACCATCCTGTTTGGGCGGACAGAAAACACCACCCTTCGGGACTTTAGATTTCTCCTTTTTCTGCGGCTCATCAAGGCATGCGGACTCGAAGGGCATACCCAACGGTTCGATCACCGGAAGACGTACAAACTTGATCAATTTTCATGCGTGGATCATGGGGAACTCCGCACGCCGCCGAGACGATCGCTTGAAGAGATTATTGAAGAAACACTTTCACTGGGGCAGGAAACGTATTTTGAACTCTTTGCTCCGCTGCGGAATGATTATCCCGAATACGAAAAAGGGTTTCGGCATGTGACGGATACGCTTCATAAGTTTTGTATGATCCTGTTCGCCCAAGCCATTCGCCTCGAAAGGTTTTTTTGCCCAAAGACATCGTGCCTTTCGACAATAGCGTGAATGCGTTCATGTCGATGGGGCTCGTCAAGGTGATGGGAAAAAACTACACTCCCCTGCGTGCGACGCATCGGGGCGGGGATGCGGGCTATCGCCTGATGCCGGACGGAAATATCATGCCGGCCACAATGCAGCATGGCGAGTTCAAACTCGATCCCAACGGCAATCCACTTTATCTGATGCGCCGGGAAGTCAAAGCAGCGGATAATCGATGCACACTCCGGCGGGGCAAAGACACCAGCTATCCCTTCAAGTGGCAGTACGTGAACAAAGAAGTCTTTAGCAGCCGAGGTTCACGACGGCACAACCTTGTACAACGGCACGGTCGGTCACGGTGCTGTAAATGGTCGCATTACCTTCAATCTTGCCGTTGGGGAAAACCCAGGCGGTTCCTGACTGGGAAAGATTGCGGGAAGTGGCAATGAATCCGCCCAGAGTACCGGCAGTAATCGTGCGGCCATCACAGAGCAAGTGAAATCTTGTGACCCAAAGGGGCAATTCCCTTTTTTGGGTTAGAATCCTTCCATCACAAGCCGGAATTACGAAAAAATGCCCGGAACAATAGGCCCGGCGGTCAACATCCTACCCTGTTAGAAACCTGCACTTGCCCCTATTGCATCCGACGCTGGTTGTGTGATAGAATACCCGAATGGTTCATCCCGTACATTCGATGGCACCGATTCGCAACCTCATACGGCTTGCCCCTTGTTTGGCAATAGGGCTCTTGACGGTAGGGTTCTGTGTGCCCCATTCCCAGGCAGAATTGCCCGCGAATATCACCCTGCGGTATGTTACCACCTTCCCGCATGACCCGAGTGCCTATACCCAAGGACTGCTCTGGCATGACGGATACCTCTATGAAAGTGCTGGTCAATATGGCGAATCGTCGCTCCGGAAAGTCGAACCAAGGACAGGGATCGTCACTGAGCGGGTGGATTTACCCCGTCAATTTTTTGCCGAAGGCTTGGCACTGGTCGACGATTCGCTTTTTCAACTTACCTGGCGGAACAATGTCTGCTTCATCTACGATATTAAAACATTTCAACGAACAGGGCATTTCCAATATCCCGGCGAAGGCTGGGGACTGACATACGACGGAAAACACCTCATTATGAGCGATGGGTCAAACAATTTGCGGTTTCTTGACCCTAAAACGTTCGCATTGCAGCGGAGAATCGATGTGTTTGACCGGATGGAACGCAGGCCGGTGCCTGTTCGGAATCTGAACGAATTGGAATGGATACGCGGTGAAATTTGGGCCAATGTTTGGCAAACGACGCGGATTGTCCGCATCAATCCGCGAAATGGCAACGTTATCGGCTGGATCGAGATGGCTTCCTTCGTGCCGGAAGAGCACCGCAACGATTTGCATGACCGTGTGCTCAACGGAATTGCGTTTAACCCGGAGACCAATCACGTGTACATAACCGGCAAGCATTGGAAGGTGATGCACCAATTTCTGCTGGAGGTTCCCGAGCGGTAGCGAACGTTGGCTTAATAAATACCATCGCAAAATATCTTCCAATTCGTCAACAATTCGGTTTATATCAAAACAATGCCGCTGACCGCCGCTCAGCAAACTCGATTACGCGAAGACCTACGCGGACTGATCAAAGGCGATGTCCGATGCGGGGATGTTACGCAACAACTCTATGCAACCGATGCCAGCATCCTACAGGCACAACCCGTCTGCGTCGTCTATCCCCGAAACACCGACGACGTCATCGCCATCACACGATACGCTGCCGAAGCCGAAATCTCCCTACATCCACGCGGTGCAGGCACCAGCCTCACCGGAGAATCGCTCGGCAACGGCATCGTCCTCGTCTTTTCCCGATACATGCGACGACTCCTGCAAACCAGCAACGATTCCGTGAAAATCCAGCCTGGTTTACTGCGGCGAAGCCTCAATTCCACCATCGGCCTCTCCCCCGAAAAGGCATCACGCCGCCTCTTCGGCCCCCTCGCCGGAAATGTCTCTTCAGCCTCGCTCGGCAGCATCCTTGCACGAAATGGTGCCGGCATCCATTATCTCCGGTATGGACTTCCCAGCGAGCATCTCCTCGCCCTGACCGTCGTACTCGCCAACGGCGACGTCCTCACCCTGGACCGCAATGCCCTCATCCAACCGCTCCAAGGCGACGGCAGCGTTGCCCTCGCTCAAGAAATTGCCTACGGCAAAGAGTATGTCTACGCAGGCAAAGTTGCCCAAATTTTGCAAAACCGAACCAGTTCGCAACTCCTTGAATCGGCCAACCAACTTGCCGTCAACCGAGCAGGCTATGCCGAACACGCTGTTTTACAGGGATCGCACGTCGACCTTGCCCGACTCTTTACCGGAAGCGAAGGCACGCTCGGAATCATCGTCGATGCGACGCTCAAAACGGTCTCTCCGCCGAATCGCAAAGGTGCAGCCGCCTTTTTTTTCCGCAGTATATTCAGTGCCCTCGAAGCCGTCTCCGCCGTGTTGCCGCTCCGGCCCGCCCTGTGCGAATTGGTTGACCGCCGCCGGCTGACGATGATTCGGGATTGGGACTCGCGATACCGACCGCTCATCCCTCAAGATGCCGAGGCCGCCCTGCTCGTCGAACTGAATTCAGGAACCCTCGCAGAGCCGCTCGACGCCGATGATTGCCAAAATAATCTAAAACACTTGGTTGACCTGATTCAAACGAAACGGCAACTCAGTTTCCATGCAATTCGCGTCAACACGGAGCGCGACTTTCAACTGTTCGACCAAATCATCCGCCGTTCTGAACTGATTCTTGGCCGAATGCACCAAACCATCCAGCCGATTCCGCTGTTCGATGATATTGCCGTCCCCGTCGATGCGATCCACCATGTTGTCGGCGATCTGTTTTCGCTGCTGCAAAAGCACAACCTGACGGCTTCGATTTCGGGACACATCGGGCAGGGACATCTTCGGGTGCATCCGCTCCTTGATACATCGCAACCGGATATGTTTCCGACGCTTGCGTCGCTGGCCGAAGAGGTTTATGCGACGGTTTGGCAACACGGCGGGACAATCAGTTCGGAATGGGGAACCGGCTTGCTAAAATCGCAATTTGTCCCGCAGCAGTTTCCCCAGTTGATGTCCCTATTTCGGAATATGAAGGAAACGTTTGACCCGTTGTATTTGTTAAATCCTGGAAGCGTGATTCCGTTGGGCAAATCCTGGACGCAATCGCTTCGGCATGGATTGGAAAAGCGTGGTCAACCCCCGCCGGTTGTCCGTCCTGTTGTTAATCCCGCAGTGAGCCCTGCCGTTAGCCGTCCCGTTGTTAGCCGTCTCGCCCTGCGGGGTGCCGAAAACAGCGTCGAACAGGATTCGACGGCTAACATTCAAAGCATATCGCCCAACCAGGTCGAAATCCAGTTGAAATGGGACCCCTCGTATGTTTTCGAACCGGCATACCGCTGTAATGGTTGCGGCGAATGCTTCCGGTTCGATCCGCAAAGCCGGATTTGCCCGTTCTTTCGCGGAACTGCTATGATTGAAAATGCTCCGCGTGCCAAAGCCGACTTGCTTCGCGGCATCTTGGAGCAAGACATCGGCCTGGAAGCCTTAACCTGGGACAGGGCGAAGGAAGTTGCCGATGCGTGTTTTCATTGCAGAATGTGCGATATTGAATGTCCCTCAAATGTTGACATTAACGTTCTCGCTTTCCGAAGCAAGGCGGCTTACGTTGCGGCACACGGTCTGCCGTTGCAGGATTCGATATTGTCCCGATTGGATAAAGTGCTTGAGTTTCTCGCTCACGGCAATTTTATCTTCAATACGGCAATGCGAAACCGGACGGTGCGCTGGCTGTTGGAAAAAACAATCAAAATCCCGCAAAGTCGGGTTATTCCGATGCTTGCATCGCAGCCGTATTTGCATCGTGTGCGTTGGTCATCCTTGCTGCATCGAGCGTCGCCGGAAAAGACGGAGTCGGACCAGACAACCAAACCCAAGGTTGCGCTCTTTTTGGATACGCACGCCAATTATTTTGATCCGCAACTTGCCGAATTGGCGGTTCAGATTTTGGAACATAACGGCATTGCGGTGCATGTTCCGGCTCGTCAAAAAACGTCGGGCAAGGTTTCGTTTTCGGTGGGACATGCGAGTCGGGCGGAGCGTTTGGCGAGGTATAATGCGTCGCATTTATCGGATTTGATCCGGCAGGGATATAAAATCGTAACGATAGAGCCTTATTCGGCATCGTGTTTGACGAAGGACTACCGTGATTTGATAGAACGGGAAGAATTGGATTTATTGTCGGAGAATGTCGTTGATTTTTGTTCTTTTTTATTGCAATATCATCGTTCGGGCAAACTGCGTCGGGATTTTCAGCCGTTGCTTTATCGGATCGGTTATCATGCTCCGTGTAGTGGATTATCGTTATCAGCATCGTTGGCGACGGATGTGATGCCAGCGGAGCGGATATTGCGATTGATACCTGGTTTGGGGCTGGAGCGGCTCGAACGTGGGTGTTGTGGGATGGGAGGACTTTGGGGATTTAAGCAGCAGAATTATCGTCATTCATTGCAGATCGGTTTTCCGTTGTTTCGGTCATTGCGTTCTTTGGAAATTGATTTTGGCGTCTCGGAGTGTATGTCTTGTTGCGTGCAGATGCTGCATGGTTCTCGCAAGCCGGCGGTGCATCCGATTAGGGTGCTTGCCGTCGCGTATGATTTCATCCCGCCGGGCATGCTGTTGCGATGAGAACCGAAAATGCTACTTTCCTGGCAAAAATTTTAGGATCATGCCCTGATATTCAACAATACCCGCGTCATTGCCGACTTGGTCTCAATGCCATCCGCATCGACCGTTACTGCATGTATCACTACCGTATACCGCTGGCCCAAAGTCAAGCCGGATATATAGAATGAAGTAGCATTGCCCGCAATGATGCCAGTAGTTTCATCATTGATCGTTATCATGTCTAATGCAATCGGTACGCTTGATGGGATATTCCTTGCCGATACAGTATTATTGTAGATTGCTACTTCATAGTAAGTAGCATAATGGGCATTGCCGCGAATGCCCATCGGCCATCGGTCAGGCCGATTAACATTCGGCGGTGTTAAACTAATACTAGCATCACTACTTCCACGCAAAACGGTCGCCTTTGCTCGCACCGCGGTATAATTCGTTGTCTTTGCAGTGACGTTCACTCCGCTCGTAATCGTTCCTCTGCTATTTCGGCCTTCCTCGCCTTGGGTATTGACTGCCGTAACATTAAACCGGTAAGACGTATTTGGATTCAATCCGGTGAAAGTATATCTATTTTCCGTTGTGGTAAATTGTTCTACCGGCAGCCAACTCCGGCCCTCTCGAATGCTGTAAGTAACGACATATCGAGCATTACTTTCCGCTGTAGCTCGGACAGGATCCGTCCAATTCAGTGTAATACTGTTGATCGTAGTTGCTGCCCGCTCTACTCGCACTCGTGGTTTGAGTGCGTTGGGTATATGTACATTAGAAGAAGTTACATTTATATTGTTTTCATGATAACTAACATTTCCTTGTGCATCTACTAACCGCACTTCATATTGACCAGCACGCAAGCCGACGATTGTTATGCTATTGCCAATATATGTTCCTTGCCAAGTCATCCATTGCGAATTACCCTGTCGGTATTGGAAATCTCCTTCTACCGTTAGTGCTTCTGTCCAAGCAATGGTTAATGAATTGGCTCCGCCGGTTGCCGAGATGATGTCTACTTCGTCGGGTGGTGTTTCAACAGGCGGCACGGCATTGGTCAAAGTATGACTGACCATGCCTGTATACTCACCCGTGCCGGTAGCGACGACTCGCAAAGCGTAACCGATGTCGGCAGTTATTACCGTGTAGGAACTGGAAGTAGCACCGGCAATTGCAGTATCACCGCGGAACCATTGATAAGTTGCCGTTGCGCCGCTAGGCGTAAGCGTAGTGGTGATGGTATCGCCAACTTGCGGGGAATTGGTGTTGGGAATGATGCTAGTGAGTTCCACCGTTTCCCCTACAATCGTTACTTGCGTTGTTTGTAGAGTCATGCCCGGAAACCCGGCATTGGTCATAGAGACATAAGTAACAGTATCATCCGACAGTCCGTGAAATGTGAATACACCGCCTGCTTCCGTGTAGAGGGACGAGTTGACTGTCGTTCCGTCGGAATAATGCCACGTGTACGAGGTCATCCCGGCGACATTTTCGCTGGCAAGGTCAACGGTGTTGCCCGGCTTAAGAGTAATTGGCACGGCGGCTTGGCCGGAAAAGTTACTATTGGTAACCGTATGACTTGGCAACTTCAACGTGGAGAACATCAGTTGGTTGTTGTTGCCCCCCACCACCGTCAGGGCGGTATTACTGGAGACATCTAACGCCGTCAGTTGGTTGTAGCTGACATTCAGCATCATTAGAGCGGTGCAACCGGACATGTCCAATGACGTCAGTTGGTTTTGCGAGGCATTCAGTTCACGCAAATTGGCGAGGCCGGAGGCGTCTAACTCCGTCAGTTGGTTTCTCCAGACCTCCAGCGTCGTCAGTGCGGTGTTGCTGGATACATCTAACTCCGTCAGTAGGTTGTTAGGGACACGCAGCACCGTCAGTTCGGTGAAGTCGGAAACGTTTAACTCAGTTAGTGGGGTGTCCTGGACATGCAGGCTCGCCAGAGCGGTGCAACCGGAAACGTTTAACTCAGTTAGTGGGGTGTCCTGGACATGCAGGCTCGTCAGTGCGGTGCAACCGGAGACGTTTAACTCCGTCAGTGGGCTGTTCTGGACATGCAGGCTCGTCAGTGCGGTGAGGCCGGAAACATCTAAAACTCCGCTAAGTGTGCTGAAATCATGTATCCGGGTAATTTGCCCGTCGTTGTTCCATACGAATTGTGCCGTATGGAAACCGCGGGCGATGAGGTCGTTATAGACTTCCAGGTCGCGGGCCTGGGCGTTTTCGGGCGGGGCTCCTCCCGGCAGCGGGCCTGCCTGCGGGGCGAAATTGTGCTCATATGGGGCCGAAACTTCGGAAAATGGTATCGGTTCGTGAAGAGTAGTGTGAGAATCATCCGTGCTTAAGAAGGGCATTGCCGAGAGCATTTCGCGGCCTTCGAGTTCCTCGATGCGGGCGATACGGCCACGCTTGCGTCGCTTTGCTTTAGCCGAAGCAACGGTTCCGCCTAAATTGCCCCCCCCCCCAAGTTGACCAAGTTAACATCTTGCAGGGACTTGCGGGCGGTTTCAATGAGGCTGGCTATGGATTTCATACTGTTTTCAAATTAAAGGGATGAATCAATGGCGGGGAATTCTACCATGTTCTGCGGCCGATTGCAAGCCCCCGCGGCCCGCAGGGCAATCGCAAGTTTTAGGTCGGCAACCGACCTGTTTGCTCTTGCCCTTGCGAAAACGTCAGAAATCTGCTAGAATCGCCCGCATTCCTCGCTCTTGCAAACGATGAAACACGGCATTGATCTGACCCTCCAAATAATTGCCAAATCAAAAAATAAAGCAGCACCCGGCCTGCTCGCGTCCGCATTTCAATCTACCAATAAGACCGTTCGCAATCTGGCCGCCTCCGCACTCGTCTCCAAACGAAGCGGTGAGGGACTCGATACCATTATCCAAAACTTCGATCCCGACAATTCCGAACAAGTTGATCTCGTCAACCAACACCGCGGACAACTCGTTCCCGTCTTGCACAATGCAATCATCGACAAAGACCAGGCTCCGCAAGCCTTTCGGTTGGCCTATACGCAAAACTTTTACGAAGTCCTGACGACCCTGGCGACGTATTGCCTCAATCCCGACAATTATAAGGCCCAATCGGAAACGGATAGGGTTCAATTACATACCAATTTCCTGAATTTCCTGGATAAGTACACGGCGGCGTTGGAATCACACGACGTGAATGAATATCATCTGCTCTATAATACCGTATTGCCCAACCTGATAGGGATTCTATCGGCACGAATCCGGGAATACCGATTTACCAAGTACGAATTAACGCTGACCGTTTATCTTCGGCTTTATCCTTTTCTTTCCGGTTCCGAAGCGGCTCGGGAATTGTGTCAGCAACTGACATACCCTGATTCTCCGATATGCACAGCGGCCTGTCAACGCTTGCAAAATGAAGTTGATCCGTATCTGATTCACTTTATCGTCCGGTGTTTGGATAGGATTAACCCTCCGCCCGTCATTACGCAAGTCATCGCGGAGCGTTCGGATGCGCCCTTTTTGAATGCTTTTCTAAAAAGCATCACCAAGCCGGTTTCGATCGAAATGAAAACGAATTTATCCAACTTGCCCGCATTGCCCTGGGTCAATCAACTACGCAGTATTTTGCCGGATTTGGACGCCGAATCGCAATGCGGTCTGATTCTTTTTCTGCAAAACCTAGGATTACGCGGCAACGGCAGCGATTTGCGGGCATGTTTGTCGAAAATATTTGAGTTTGGTCAGGGCAAAGGGCGGTTGGAAGCCTTGACGGCATTGTCCACGTTTTCCGAGGCGGATGTCATTCAACTCGTATGGGATGCGGCGGCGGATGCAGACCCTGCGGTGCAAATGGAGGCGTTGCATCAATTAAGCAGCCGCGATGTGCCCAATTCGTCGACGCGGATTATTCAATTTATTGAAAGCCCGCATGAAGAGATTCGCCATACGGTATTGAAACTGCTTCCCAATTTTCGGTTCAATCGTTTTATGCAGGTGTTTGAGCAGTTGGACGACAACAAGCGTCGCCAGATGTTTGACATCGTGCGTCAGTTGGACAAGCAGACGCCGGTGGAACTTTCGCAGATGCTCAGTGCGGGCGAGCCGATTATCAGGGCGAAGGCGTTATTATGTGTTGATTATTGTAGTGCAATTGTCCCGCTTTTAGAGGATGCGTTATGCGATGTGCTTTCTCGGGACAACATTCCGAAGTTACGCAGTAAAGCGGCGGATCAGTTGGTTTTTGGCCGGAAAAATGAGAGCCGGATGACTCTCGTCCAGGCATTGCATCGGGATTCGAGTCCCGAGGTTCGAGCGGCTGCCAAGCAGAGTCTCGAGAATCGTCCGACGTATTGGGCGCCGAACGGTGACGGTGAGGAAGAGCCGGAATGATTGCTTCACAATATCGCAATCTTGCGATTGCAAACAACAACACAACAAAAACACAGGACCCGCAGGCTCCGGCAAGTGCCGCGGGCTCCGTATATGCTTAAAAAAATGCACACCATGAACACCACAACAGACGAAGTGCTCGAATTTGTCCAGGAAAACGATGTCCAATTCATCCGGCTCAGTTTCTGCGATCTGCTGGGCTTCCACAAAAATATCGCCATTGTGGCCGACGAACTGCCCGCCGCTTTCGCAAACGGCATTTCCTTCGATGCGCACGCCATCAAAGGATTTCGGGACGTTATGCAGTCCGATTTGCTCCTCTTTCCCGATCCCGATACTATGATGCTCCTCCCCTGGCGGCCGGGGCCAGGCCGTGTCGTGCGATTTTACTGCGATATTCGCAATCCCGACAAGACGACCTTCCCGTGCGACGGCAGAGCCCTGCTAAAACAGGTCGTCGAGCGATGCCAAAAATTGGGATACATCTGCAATGTCGGCACAAAATGCGAATTTTATCTTTTCAAGACCAACGAAAACGGCGAACCGACCAACGTAACACTCGACAAAGGCGGATATCTGGACATTTCGCCGCTCGATAAGGGCGAAAACATCCGCCGCGAAATATGCCTGACGCTCAAAGAAATGGGCATCAAACCGGAATCTTCGCACCACGAACAAGGTCCCGGACAAAATGAAATCGACTTCAAACCCAGTAATATCCTTGCCGCTGCCGATAATCTGCAAACGTTCAAATCCGTGGTCAAAGCGGTTGCCGCCCGAAATGGACTGTTTGCGTCCTTTATGCCGAAGCCGTTGCCGGGTGCGGCGGGAAGCGGCCTGCACGTCAATCTGTCGCTCGCTCAAAACGGAATCAATGTTTTCAGAAATCAGAACGGAGGACTGTCAAAAATTGCAGAAAATTTTATTGCAGGCATACTGGCTCGAACGCCCGAAATGACGCTTTTCCTGAATCCGCTTGCCAATTCGTATCGGCGTTTTGGCGAATTTGAGGCCCCGAAATATATTTCTTGGTCGCATCAGAACCGTTCGCAGCTAATCAGGATTCCCGCCGCAGTGGGCGAAAAGGTCAGGCTCGAATTGCGTTCGCCGGATTCATCGCTGCATCCTTATCTTGCGTTTGGATTGATTTTGGCTGCTGGACTTGACGGCATTGAAAGTCAGCGGGCATTGCCGGATGCCGTGGATGTTGACCTGTACACAGCCGACGAAAATATCACAAAAACGCTCATTCCCTTGCCGGATGCTTTGGACAAAGCGATCGTTCTTGCGGAGAACAGCAGTTTTGTCAGGGAAGTTGTCGGCGAGGAATTGTTGATGAAGTACATTACGTTGAAGAAGGCGGAGGCCGCTGCTTTTGCCGCCGCTGAAGATAAAGCCCAATTTGATAGGGAACAGTATTTCGGTGTGGTGTGATGTTTTCGCCAGAAATGTTACTCCATTTTTTGCATCATTCCGGCTTGCGCCGGAGTGTCGGCATATCAATTTCTGGCAAAAAATTAAGGCTTTTGTTGTAACCCTATGGAAAACGCACTCATCGTTTCAAGCACGAAAAAAAGCATTGCTTTTTTTACGGAGATGCTGGCCGCAGCGTCCATAAAGCCGCTCGCCGTCTTGGAGTCAGCCGATGAAGCACGGCGATTGTTCGGAGAACGCGACATTGATTTGGTAATCGTCGATTCGCCGTTACGGGATGAGTCCGGCGAAAGTTTGGCTCGACATGTCGCTTCAACAGACGTTGCACAAGTCCTTTTTGTGGTATCGGGCGAACATGTCGATGCGGTATCGGCGGTTTGTGAAAACGACGGCGTGTTGGTTCTTGCGAGACCGTTGAACAAATCCGTTTTTTGGTCTGCATTGAAATTAGCGGGAGCGGCACAACGCAGGCTGATGCGTATTCAGGCGGAGAATGATAAACTGAAACGGCAACTGGAGGACATTCGCATCATTCATCGGGCGAAATGCGAATTGATATTTCATCACAAAATCAGCGAACAGCAGGCGCATCGGCTCATTGAAAAGCGGGCGATGGATGTACGCAGCACCCGCCGAGCCGTTGCGGAAGAAATTCTCAAAAATCATGAAAATGCTTCGGCAACGAAGTGAAGGCGACGCGGCCTTTTCCCACTTACGGCAGCGATGCGGCCTCGCCACCGCTGCATGTTCCCAGTGCCCGTAAAATTGATGAGTCAATCGTATCATCTATGAATCGAACGGCACCATCAAAAAAAACGGCATTGGCTCCGCCTGTGTGAAAACTGCCCGCCCGCCCATCCGGCTTGTTTATCCCCTTGGCAAAGGTATCCAAATCAATATCCGCCGTCGGATCCATCCAATTAAACGGCTGGCGAACCTCCACGACGGCCAGCGTGTTGCTCGTTCCGTCCCTAATCGCAACAAACGAATTGCCGACCAGTTTTCCCGGCTCCGTGGCGGGGACAAAAGCCACCGCATTGCGGCCAGCAACATCGCCGGATATTGCCGAATATGTACAATTCAACCGGCCTGCGACATTCGGATTGTCTGGACAAGCATAGAGCGGAATCCGCACCTGATGAAACTGACTGTTGTGCGGGCTGTCCCACGGTTCCGTCAAGCGAATCTGCTGAAACAGGGCGTTTTGCTCAATAAAGGGCAAAATCAGCACCCGCCAACTATGCAACGGCTTGCCGTCCGCATCGACTGTATAAAGCGGCGGCATCGCCTGATACGCATCGTGGTAATTGTGCAGCGCAAGCCCTATCACTTTCATATGGTTCGAACACTGCATTCGGTTTGCCGCATGCTGCGCTGCAACAATTGCCGGTCGGAAGATGACCTCCAATAGAGTCCGCGTAACCCGGCCATCTATCCGATACAATTCACGCACCGCATTGTCGCTGGGCCGCTCTATCGTTGCCGTCATTTTGGCATCCGCATCCATCGCCCCTAATATGGCGAAGGCAGTTACCGTACCGGCGATGAATGACGCATCCAACTCCGCGGGAAATGATTCCAACAAAGGCAATACCTGTTGGAGCAATAATTCGCCGAACGGTTTCATCGCAAACACGCCCGTATACATTGGTGCCCCGCTCATCGGCCTTGCCAACACCTCCTTCAATGCCCGTTCCGTTTTGTCTGCGTCAAGACCCAGGGCGTATACCAAGATTTCGCCTTCCTTAACCGCCCAGTAGACGCTCAACGGCAGGTTTGTCAACACATTTCGCGCCTCGTCGGGCAGCGAAATACCCGCCGGCAATTCCGAGAAGACATTCGGCAAGCCGTAAAACGCATATCCCGAAACGGTTTCATGTTTCACTCTGCCCAGCACGGATGCGGTAAAGTCTTCATCGTCCAAGATTTCCAGCAGCGAACGATAAAATTGTTTATCCAGTTCCATATACCGTGCGGCATTGCTCGTTGCCGTCGCAACGATGAGCGTCCCGTCCGCATTGAGCGTGTAGGACGCGTCCAGCAGTCTTTCTTCGGCGACAATGCTCATCGAGTCCCGGATGTATTCCAGGAACAATTCGAGTGCTTGTACGATTTGTGCTCCGTCGCCTTCATTTTCTTCCAATGCTTCGATGAATCCCTGCAAAAAACTTTCCGCGAAAATATCTAGCAAATCAGTAACCCCGTCGATTTCCGCGTCGGTTAGGTAGTCGAGCAGACTGACAGCAAAAACCGTTTGGGGCGTTTCGAGCAAAAAGGCACCGAGTTTCGTTTCGGCATTTTTGACCCGCTGGAATTTCCCGGCCAACGGGGTATTCGTTTTGGCGACGGTGAGCGATGCCAACGATACATCCAAGGTTTTCGGGTCGAGTCCCAGGCCCATCGTGAGGGAGGATGTGTCTGAAATAATTTGCATAACACTCGGGCCGAGTTGAGCGCCCAGCATATCAAGGTATTCCATCATCTCATCGGGATCGACGTCTAGTCCGAGCAAGGCCGACCGTTCGAATACCATTTGAAGATCATCCTGGGAAATATTTTCGGTTTTAATCGTCAGGCCGAATACGGAGTCTTCCAGAGCGGTATTGATTTCGGCGAAGAGCGTGTCGGGATTGCCTGTTTCGGCAAAACCAGCGGCACCTTCGGTGGCAAAAATCAAATAGTCCCGTTTTTGGAAGGCGACGATTTCACCCAGCGGCATGTCCCGGATGGTATATTTTCCATTGACGGGTGCCCCCATTTGCATTTTGGCCGCCATCAGGGGCATTTCCAGGCCGGGAATGTTGAAATTGGCCACGTTGGTGATCGGCAAGACGATCACGGCATCCAATCCGAAGACGGCATCTTCGTTGATTTGGAGGGCGAGGCCGATTTTTCCATTGGGAGCAATGCCTCGCATATTTTTCAGGGGTTCCAATATGGCCGGATCTATCGAGTGGACCGTTACCCCAAAAGCTTGGGCAACATCGGCGAGAGCGACGGGCCCTGCGGTTTGGATGGCGACGAATGGCTTGAATTCGGCGGCGTGGAGGAGCGAGGAGAAAAGGATGACAGAGCCCGCGGCACAGGCCAGGGACTTCCTAAAAAACGAGAGCGAGCGGCGTAACATAGTGAGAGGTTGTTTGTTGGAGAGGGAACTGCCCGATTGTAACACACAGCGGGAGCGAAGGCAAGGCGAAGATTGTAATGGCTACTGTAACCGGCTACGGCATCGAAGGGCTTGCTCCTGTTACTACAGATGCCTGTAAAATCAAATCCACTTCGCCGACGGAGATGTTTAGCCGTTGTGCAATTTCCAACGGCTCAATACCGTAATTCGCCAGCATTTCAACTTCGCCGCGGATACTTGTGGTTTGCAACTCTTCAATTCGCAAGACGGTTGCCGACGTCGGCTCCTCCCGCAAGGTCGTGCTCTGTTGGATTTTTTGATGAATACCTTCCAAGTCTTCAGCGAGTTCTTGCAGGACTTCGGTAAGCGGAGCGGCATCGGATGTAGATTCTGCTTCAGCCGCAGGCAACACCGCCGATGGGGATGCGGTATCCGCATCGGTTTCGGCACTCGTTTCAGCATTTCTGATCATTGCTTGTTGCCGTTCAATTTGTTCCTGGGCAATTTGCTCCAAATGTTCGACAAGAATTTCAAGCCGATTGGCCGTCCGGTTCGCGTCGATGGTGATCGCTTGGAGAGCAGCCATTTTGGAGTCGATTTGCCCGATGATTTGGCGTCCGAGTTGGTGGATTTCGGCTTCCCATCGGGCCGCGTGCCCTTGTACTCCGCCGACGAAGGGTGTTCCCAAAGGATGAGCGGCCACCGGCATCCGCGATTTCGGCGGGATTGCTGCCGATGCTTGAAAGTTGGCTTGTGCTTGACTTTTGCGGTCGGCGACCTTTGCGGCTTTGAGAGCGGCTTCTTTTTCTTTTTGTTTTATTGCATTTTGTCGGGTTTTTTGTCCTATTCGACGCAACAGCGTCATAATGACGATGACAATTCCAAGCAATAAAAGATAATAAGCACTGTCTTCCATCGGGAGTAAGTGTACCGCAAATGCCCCCAAATCTCAATGGGAGCATCACGTCAATCGGCCGGGACAGGGAGCCCCCATCTTGCAAACGGCCGTGCTTTGCTTTAGAATCACCCCTCGATTTATGAGCATCGAAATTTCCAAAATCGCCCAAGGTTTGGCTCCGTCCGCAACGCTTGCGATGTCGGCGAGAGCCAAAGAACTGGCCGCACAGGGGAAAACCGTCTACGATTTGAGCCTCGGCGAACCCGATTTCAACACGCCGCAGCACATCTGCAATGCCGCCATCGACGCCATCAAAGCCGGTCATACAAAATACACCGTTGCCAGCGGAATCCCGGAACTCAAAAAAGCCGTTGCGGCAACATACAAAACCGACTACGCCCTCCATTACGAACCCGCTCAAGTCGTCGTTGCCAACGGGGCAAAACACGCTCTGCACAACGCCTTTTTCGCGACGCTCAATCCGGGCGATGAAGTCATCATTCCCGCTCCCTATTGGGTATCCTATGCCGAATTGGTCAAGTTATCCGGTGCGGTCGGCATCATCGTCCCAACGGAAGAATCGCACGATTTCAAAATGTCTGCCGAACAGTTTGAAAACGCAATCACGCCGAAGACCCGAATGTTGCTGCTCTGCAACCCGTCCAATCCGACGGGAACGATGTACGGCCGCAGCGAACTCGAAACCCTGGCCGATGTTGCGGTGGCGAATGATTTATTCGTCGTTGCCGACGAGATTTACAGCAAGTTAGTCTACGACGGCAACGATTTCGTGAGTTTTCCGACGCTTCGGCCTGGTTTGCAAGACCGAACGATTGTAGTCGGCGGGGTTAGCAAGACGTATTCGATGACGGGCTGGCGGATTGGCTGGACTTTGAGTCCGCTTCACGTGGCTCAAAAAATTGGCGAATTGCAGAGCCAGGAGACGTCGAATCCGTGCAGTATTAGTCAGCATGCGGCAGTTGCGGCACTGACGGGCCCGCAGGATTGTGTGGCGTCGATGCTTGCTGCTTTTACGCAGCGTAGGGATTATGTTGCCAAACGGATTGCCGCGATTGAGGGGTTAAGTTGTCCGGCAATGACGGGAGCGTTTTATGCGTTTTTCAATGTGAAGGCGTTTTTAGGCGGCGAACGGGCGGACAATACGGAGCAATTTTGTTTGGAATTGCTGAATCAGGGGCACGTTGCGATGGTGCCGGGCAGTGCATTTGGATGTGAGGGCTATGTTCGGGCATCGTTTGCGGCGAGTCTTGAGGTGCTTCGGGAATCCTTCGACCGGATCGAGGCATTTTTGCGTTAGCCGTCCCAGTCGGCAGCACCCCTTTCTATTCCAACATCTATTCCAACACGAGTACCGACTGTTCGGACAAAATGTCAAATATCTCCCGAGCGTCCTTGTCCGTAAACACAATCGTGGCATCGCTTGCATATGCCGTTCCCAGCGTCCAACCATTGCTCAGCCGGATCATCCGGTCGGCTTTATGCGTTACGAAAAGTTCTCCGCTCTGCGGTACAGCACCCGAATTCGGCATCGCAAACGCAAATCGGCCTGCATACAATCCGCCGAGCAATAAGGTCAACTCCTTCCGGTGGACCGAAATCCGAGCATCAAATTGGCCGTGCAATACTTTGAGCGTCGTTCCCGGCAACACTTCCTGATTCACCGCAATACCGTTGATTTTCCGCAGCAATGCCGACGTCAAATTGAAATCTCTTGCAATCGATTCGACCGTTTCGCCCGGCTTGACCCGATAGGGGTCTTCCAAAATATGCGCATCGCCTGCGTAGATTACGCGAAGTGCAAGAACATCCAAAATGGGCTGTACCATCGCCCGTTCCGCATCGCCCAATTCGTTGAATTCGAACAGTTGACTCAACTGGATGAAGGCCTGCCGAACCTGTTCCGCGTCGCCAGATTCGGCCAACTGACGCTGCGATTGGATAAAACCCTGCACTTGCGGCGAAATGGGCGGTGTGGCCGACGGCGGCAACGCCTGCACTTGCTGCAATACGGTTGTCGCTAATAGGGGACTGGTCGCTAATACGGGCGGTTGTTCCACCTGCGGCGACGGAGTGGCCGATGCCTGATTGGGCGATGCCTGATTGGTCGGCGTCGAATTGGGCGACTTGGGCGTTCCAAAAACGACGACCGGCCCGCTCGATGACGCCTCCGGTTTGACCGGCTCAAACGTCAACGTTTGCCGAATGGATGTTTGCGTATATTTGGCCGGAGCAGATTCCACCGGAATGCTTTCGGACGACGAAAAAGCAAGCGATTGACTCTGCGGCTGCCTATTCTGGTTGTGTTCGGTCTGATTCGGTTCAATCCTGCGAACACCATCCCAACTCGTTTGAGCAGCGGTGTTTGGACCGGAATTGTATCGTGCGTTGTATGTTGTACCTGTACTGGGGAGGGAAGTAATTTTTGGAGCAGAAGAGAAGGACGGAAGAGGCTTTGCGGGGGGAGGCGTTGGGGGAGGTATGCTGGCGATGCCCGATGCGGGTCCATCCCAACTTTCCTTCCAAGGCGGAGGCGATTCGCCCACCGAGGCGAGCATTTCCGGCGGCGGCAAGCCGTCGAAGAATGAGGCTTCAAATGCAGGAGCCAAGCCATCGACGGGCGGTGCCTCGAGCGGCGATGCGTCGAAGGCTGGTGCTTGGTCTAGAAACTGCACTGGCTCGCTGGTCTCCGGCGATGCAGAATCCGGCAAGGGGACGGCATCGAATGCAGGGGCAAATGTTGGCGGTAACAGTTCCGATGGTTGAAATTCGGCGGCCTGTTGGGGTTCCGTGTATGCCGGAGCGAAGGTCGGAGCGGTATCCATTGCGGCACTCAAAAATGCGGGCGGAGCCGTACTTGCCGTTCCTCCAAGAAAACTGGGCGGGACGGAACTGCCGGTGGCGGTTGCTGGAATACCGGAAGAGGAGCCGATTGGCGGTGCTCCTTCGATACCTCCGAGTATTGCGGAGAGTCCTGAATCGGCCGCTTGTCCATCGGCTATGCTGATTCCGATTTCTTCCAAATAGGCAATATCCGTATCGGAGACATCGATTTGTGGGGACTTTTTGAGGAGCGTAAAGGCTCCGTAGGCGGCAAGACACAGCACCAGCAAGATGGCAGATCCCTTAACAAATTTCACGATAAACTCCCTTTTAGCGTTTTTCCTTCGGCCCAAAACGTTTTCGAGCCGAAATGATACAAAATCTTTCGGCATTTTGTCCAGGGTAATTTCAGTTTTTTTGGGAAAAATTTCGGCAAATTGCTCGGACTTCACTTCCGGCTTGCCGGGATGACGAAAACGCGTCCAGAGCAATTTGTGTACGCTAATTCAGCAATTCAAACCGGAACGCAATGTCCTAATTGTGGTAAGTGATTGTGTTGCTTGGCTTTACGCCATTGGAGCCAGACGGACTTGAACCGACGACCTCAGCGTTGCAAACGCCGCGCTCTCCCAACTGAGCTATGACCCCTATTTTTAGATGACCTCACCACAACATATCTCTCCAAATACGCTCGCTACCGATGGTATCCCAACGATTTAATCACCGAAAGCATCTCCTCATACGTAATAAATCGACGCCGATTCTGTAACTTGTACTGGTCAATCGCTTCCGCTAATTCCTGAGCCTCCGGCGACAAACCATCATAACTGTTTCCAAACTGGTTACGCCGCTCCACACCCGCCGGCGGCCCCTGAGGGACACCGTCCTGGTTCAGTCCCGTCCCACGACGCTGAACAAACGGATAATTCGGCTGATCTGTACTCACCTGACCCTCCCGCGACTGCTTTTACAATGGATACACAATGTTCCCGACGAGTGCAAGCGAATTCTACCATAATTTTCCAAAAAAAGTACCCCCGCTCCTGCGATGCGTGGGTTCTCCGCACCGTTGCCGAACACGCCCTCCAGTCGGCTATCGCCGACGATGCCGCCCGGCGGTCGACATCCTACCAGAGGGCTTATGCCCCCGCTCCTGCGATGCAAGAGAATGCGTCCCGAAGGCAACGGCTAACAATTGCGGCAAGCGTTCACAATGCTTGCCGTATTCAATCCGAGGTCGTCCAACAGTTCCCCCCGCTCGCCGTGCTCGATGTAGCGATCCGGTATGCCCAAACGATATATCCTGCGAGTATCCAGCCGCTCCGCATTGGCTAACTCCAATACCGAACTACCAAAACCGCCCAAAAGCACTCCCTCTTCGACCGTTACCAAAAACCGCCCCCGCCGTACAGGCTCCAACAACGCTTCCGTATCCAACGGCTTGACAAAACGAGCATTGAGCACGCCAACGTCGATTCCCTCCCCGCTCAAAATATCCGCCGCGTTCAATGCCGAATCGACAAACGTTCCGCATACCGCAATCATTCCGTGTTCGCCGGGCCGAACGACTTCCGACTTGCCGAATTGCAAAGATTCCCGCTGCCGCCCCATCTCTGCCGCATTCATCCGAGGATAGCGGATCGCCGCCGGGCCGCCCAACCGTTCGGCAAGTTGAAACATCGCCTGCAAATCCCAAACATCGGACGGTGCCATCACGGTCAAATTCGGGAACGGACGAAGATATGCCAGATCAAACACGCCGTGATGCGTTGGCCCGTCGGGACCGACAAGGCCCGCCCGGTCGATCGCGAAAATCATCGGCAAATTTTGGAGCGACGCTTCCTGGAAAATCTGGTCGTATGCCCTTTGCAAAAAAGTGCTGTAAATATCAACGACCGGAATCATCCCCGACTTGGCCAAGCCCGACGCTAACACCACGGCATGGGACTCGCAAATTCCGACATCGAAGAACCTTTCGGGAAACTTTTCCCGAACCGGCTCCAGCATATTCCCCTGGCACATTGCCGCCGTGATGACGCAGACTTTGGGATTGTTTTGCATCAACTGGCCGATTGCATTTCGAGCGTGTTCGGTGAAGGTTTTCGGTGGTGAAGAAGCAGGTTGCTGAAAGGTAGGTTGCTGACCGCCGGGCGGCAACATCGGCGCAGCCGATTGAAGTTCCGGGTCGGTTTTGTCGACGCAGTCACCCGGCGGTCGACTGCCTACCTTGGGACTCTCTACCTTGGGATAGGCGGCCTCCAAGCGGGCGGGCGGAGCGTGATACGCCGTCGGATTGTCCTCGGCGGGTTTGTATCCGCGGCCCTTTTCGGTGAATATATGCAGCAAGACCGGCTCCTCAAGATTGCGTGCCATCCGAAGAAACCGTTGCAGACGCGGGATATTATGTCCGTTAATCGGGCCGATGTACCGAAAACCGAGCGAATCGAAGAACATCCCGCCGATGAGTGCCGTTTTGAGCGTGTTTTTGAACCTTCGGAGCAGCAAGTCGACGGTTCCGCCGATGAGCGGCAGCCGGTCAACGACGGCGTGGACTTTTTGCTTGAATCGGCTATACCGAGGATGCAGCCGCAGGCCGTCGAGGTGTTGGGCGAGTCCGCCGACGCGGGGACAAATCGACATTTTGTTGTCGTTTAGGACGACGGTAATGTTTTTCCGCAATCCGCCGGCGTGATTCATCGCTTCGTAGACGCCGCCGCTGGAAAAGGCACCATCTCCGATGACGGCAACGCAGTGCCGGTCGTTTGGGTGTTGATTGAGGGCGGCAATCAAATCATCGCCGCAGCAGATGCCCAGAATGGTGCCAACGCTGCTGCCAGCGTGTCCGGTTTTCATAAGGTCGTATTCGCTTTCGTTGGGGTCGGGAAAGCCGGAAAGTCCCCCTTTGGTTCGGATGGTGGAAAATTGGCGGAATCGGCCTGTAAGGAGTTTGTGCGGATACATTTGGTGGCCGGTATCCCAAACGAGTCGGTCGTGTGCGAAGTCGAAAGTGCTGTGGAGGGCGATGGCGAGTTCAACGACGCCGAGGTTGGAGGCGAAGTGGACGGAGCGGTGGTCGTAGAGTCGGCAGAGTTCGTTACGGATTTCGGCGGCGAGGGCGTGAAGTTGTTCGGTTGAAAGGTTTTTCAACTGTTTTGGGGATTCCAATGTCGGTAAGAGTTTTGCGTCCGGCATTTGAACGGAGCGAACGTTGAACGGGAAAAATCGCGATATAATCGGGGCAGTATAACCGATTTGGGTCATTTGTTCCAGTGCATTGGTTCCTGCCTCGAATCGGAACTGCAGGTGCGTGATCGCACGAGCCGGGGGCGTAAGATTGGACGAGCCAAAAACACGGGAATTTTAATACTATTTCGGAAAACACATGCTATTTCCCATATGCATTTTGGCTCCAAAACTTCGAGGACGCATTGC
>Ga0099364_10003901_pt1 | contig 22817 bp, 17 predicted proteins | sample TergutTh196P3_FD_73070 | JGI IMG/M metagenome (GOLD analysis project Ga0099364, IMG submission 73070) | Microcerotermes parvus P3 segment gut microbial communities from Pointe-Noire, Republic of the Congo - Th196 P3 | ecosystem: Host-associated > Arthropoda: Insects > Digestive system > Gut ...
TGGAAGATCAAAAGGCGCTGTTTACCCCTTTTGGGGGACACCCGCCTCCTTTTGCCATTTCTATACGTTTTGTTATGCGCTGTGGCGCGCTTGAATCGCCTATGCTTTACTGAATCGCTTACGCCTTAATTATAGGTGGCGTAGCGGAACAAGATAAAGCCCAGAGGGGAGTGGAGATAGTTCCGGAGCGCCGGATTGGCCAGGTAGGGCTCTGTATAGTAGAAGATGGGCAGGACGGTGTAGGTATCCCGCAGGACGGCTTCCGCCTGATACATCGCTTCCGCCCGGCTCGCCAAATCCGAGCTGGTCTTGATTCTTGTGATCAGGCTTTCATACGCGTCATTCCATGTCTGATTCTTGCCGGCGCCATAGTACGCGCCGCTGCCCACAGGGCCTTCTTTGCCCAGGCGGGGATGGTTATTCCCCGATATCCTTACAAATATTTCTAAAAACGTGATAGGGTCGTTATAGTCGGCGATCCAGCCCAGGCGGGACATGGTAAAATCGCCTTCGGTAAGCGCCGTCGTGATCACGGCCCAGGTCCGCTGATCCACCGTCGTCGAGATCCCATAATCGTTCCAGATATCCTGTACGGCGGCGCAGATGGCCAGGTTCCTGCTTGTGGGATTGATGGAGTATTCAAATACGGGAAAATCGCTGAATTTGCCGGTGGCTTCATCATAGGTATACCACTGGCGGAGGATGTCCACCGCTTCGTCACAGTTAGCGTCATAATCAGCGATGTCAGTTTTCCACCAGGACTCGGCTTTGCTGCGGAACTCCGTACCTGTACCGTCGTCCATACCCTTTGGCACAAAGCCGTCTGCGGGAAGCTCACCGGCCTGGGTCACTTCCTCGATGATATAGTTGCGATCAATGAGCAGCCCTAATGCGCGGCGAACCTGGGCGTTCTGCTCGGGGGTCCAGCCGGCCCAGTCGGCGGCGGATTTTCCGGCGCTGGTCAGCCCGGGTTTGAAACTGTATTCCACATTGAACTCCAGATAGTACGTACCGATATAGTCGCCGATAAAGAAATCTTGATTCAGGCGGGTTTCTTTAAGGATAGGGATTTGGGCGACAGGGATGTTTCGCATAAACTGATAGGTGCCGTTCTCGAAATTCGCGAACATGGCGTCGTTGTCATCGGAAAGGGCGAAGGTGAGGGAGTCCAGCTTGATTTCCCCCGCGTCCCAATAGTTTTCGTTTGGTTCAAAGCGAATATAAGAGCCCACAACCCATTCCGTCATTTTAAATGCGCCGTTTGACACATAGGTATTGACTTTGGTCGCCCAGGCGTCCGGGTCCGCTTCGACAATATCCCGGCGCACGGGAAAATACGTGGGGAAAGCGAGAAGCTTGTTGAAATAGACGCAATAGGCGGAGGTGACGATGGTTACGGTGCGGGCGCCGTCGTCGGCGGCGATATTCAGTTGGGGATTCTCCGGGTCATATCCGTCGATCACATCAAAGATATATTGGTAATCCGCTAAAGTCGCGGGATCTACCGCTCTATTCCAGGCATAGACGAAATCGGAAGCCTTGAGTTCCACGCCATCGGACCATTTCAGGCCGGGCTTAAGCGTAACCACATATTGGTACTTGCCGCCGTCTATCTCCACGGGATCGACGACCGCTTCCGCGCAGTCCGCTACGACAATCTGCCTGCCGCTTGCGTCAAAGCTCCAGGCGTATAAACCTGAGAACGCGTTCTGCAGCATCGTTGCGCCGTCAACGGAAGAATTCCTGGCCGGATCGATGGTCTCCGGGTCGGAAGCAATGCAGACCATGATATCGCTGCCGGCGGCGGTAAGCTGTCCGGGCGCCGGAGGCGTGGTTGCCGGCGGCGTTCCGCCGGACGAGGGTGGCGTAGCTGCCGGCGGTTGCGTGCTTCCGCTTGATCCGCAGCCTGCGAGGAGCGACATGCATAATAGGAGCGCTAAAAAGATGGCTGTTCGTTTTTTCATCATAGAGTATTCCTCCTTTAAGAATAATCTCTTCTTTAAACTGTTTTGTGGGTTGGGATTCGTTTATATATACCAACAGGCTGCCTGGCGGTCTGTGCCGCAGCCGGTAAGCGGGGGCGCGGCTTCCGCGCAGCGGGAGGTAGCCTCCGGGCAGCGGGTACGAAAATTGCAGCCGCCCGGCAAATCCATCGGACTCGGGACGTCGCCTTCCAGGACGATACGCGTTCGGGAACGTTCCTTATGGGGATCCGGAATCGGCACGGCGGAAAGCAGCGACTTCGTATAGGGGTGCATGGGCGAATCGCAGAGTGCCGCCGCAGGCGCGGACTCCACGACTTTACCGAGATACATGACCATGATGCGTTTGGAGATATGCCGGACCACGTTCAGGTTATGGGCGATAAACAGGTATGCCAGGCCAAGTTCGGCCTGAAGATCTTCAAACATATTGATGATTTGCGCCTGAATGGACACATCCAGGGCGGAAACCGGTTCATCGCAGACGATAAACTTAGGCCCCATTGCCAGTGCGCGGGCAATACCGATCCGTTGGCGCTGCCCGCCGGAAAATTCATGGATATATCGTCCCGCGTGTTCGTGAGGCAATTCCACAGCGTCCAACAGTTCTCTTACTCTATGGGATCGTTCCTGCTTGGTCTTGACTATCTGGTGTATGTCCAAAGGCTCTGCGATGATGTCTTCCACCGTCATACGGGGGTTGAGGGAGGAGTAGGGATCCTGAAAAACAATGGAAGCTTTCTTTCGCATTTCCCGGATTGATTCTTCCGACCGGATCTCTTTTCCGTCAAAATGGATCCTGCCTCCCGTTGGCTTATATAAATACAGAAGGGTCCTGCCTACCGTGGTTTTGCCGCAGCCCGATTCTCCTACCAGTCCAAGGGTCTCTCCGGAACGGATGCTAAAAGAAACGCCGTCCACAGCCCGAATGGTTTTGCTTTTTAAAAAGCCTGTCGGGATAAGGAAATGCTGCTTTAAATCCTCTGTCTGGAGTAAGCCAGCCGCTTGTCCGTTTGTCATTCCCTCGACTCCTCGATTTGATGTTCCGGTAATTCGTCCGCTTGTAGTAAAGCTTTTACATTCTGCCAGCAGGAAGCATAATGGCCTTCGTTTATCCCAAGCTCCTCCGGCGTTTCGTAGATACAAATTTTCATTGCGCGATCACAGCGAGGCAGGAAAGCGCAGCCGGCGGGCAGCATGAGCATGTCCACGGGCGTACCCGCTATAGGGATCAAGCGTTCGTTTTCCTTGTCGCTGCCAATGCTGGGCAAAGAGCGAAGCAAACCTTTGGTGTATTCATGCTTCGGGTTATAAAAGATATCTTCCGCACTGCCCCGTTCGATAATCTTTCCCGCATACATGACGAGAACGCTCTCGCACATACCCGCCACGACGCCAAGATCATGGGTGATCAGGATGATCGCAAGTCCGAGCTGTTGCTGGAGCGCCTTCATCAACTCCAGAATTTGAGCTTGAATGGTGACGTCCAGGGCGGTGGTCGGTTCGTCGGCAATAAGAATATTGGGTTCGCAAGCCAGCGCCATAGCAATCATCACACGCTGTCGCATACCGCCGGACAGTTCGTGGGGATACTGCCGGACGCGCTTATCGGGATCGTTGATTCCTACTAAACGGATCATTTCTACTGCTCGTTTGCGGGATTGGGCTTTATCCCGCTTAGTGTGAAGCATAATCGCTTCCTCCAGCTGATTGCCAACCGTGTATACCGGATTCAGCGAAGTCATCGGATCCTGAAAAATCATACTGATTTTATTGCCTCGTATGGAAGAGATGGTCTTGTCCGTACAGCCGACCAATTCTTCGCCGTCATACTTGATACTGCCTCCGATAATCCTGCCCGGATGCGTCAGGATCTGCATAATGGAGTAGGCGGTAACGCTTTTGCCTGAACCGGATTCGCCGACGATGCCGATGGTTTCGCCTTCTTCCAGGCTGAAACTCAGGTCGTTGACGGCCCGTACTTCGCCTGCCGGAGTAAAGAAGGAGGTTGACAAATGGCGGACTTCCAGTAAACTCATTTTCCCGCCTCCTTCAGCCTGGGATCAAATGCATCCCGCAATCCGGTACCCAGCAGATTCAGGGAGAGGATGATCATAAAAATAGAAAGCACGGGAATCAGCAACAGATAGGGGCGCGTAGTTAAAAAGCCTCTTGCTTCCGAAGCCAGCGAACCCAGGCTTGGCATGGGGATGGATACGCCGAGGCCCAAAAAGCTGAGAAAGCTTTCGGTAAATATAGCGGAGGGAATCTGCAGCGCCGCGGAAATAAAGATGACCGAAATCGAATTGGGGATCATATGCTTTCGGATGATATGGGCCGAACCGGCGCCCATCGCCTCCGAGGCCAGGATGAATTCCTGACTCTTGAGCGAGAGGACCTGGCCTCTGACCAACCGGGCCATACCGACCCAATACAGCATGCCGAAAACGATAAAAATACTCACTAAGCCCGGACCGAGCTTGGCGATGCCGGAACCGGCCAGGGGACCGTTTGTCAGGATATCTTTGACAGAGACGCTGAGCAGTATAATGACCAGCATATCTGGCAGCGAATAGATCAAATCGACGAAACGCATCATAATCAGGTCTACCTTGCCTCCCAGATAGCCGGAAATGGCGCCGAAGGTCACGCCGATCAGCACGACGATCAGCGCCGCGACAAAACCGACCAGCAAGGAAATCCGCGTACCGTAAATAACTCTGGCGGCATAGTCCCTGCCCAGATCGTCAGTGCCAAGGATGTGCGGAAATACCTTTTCTCCGGCGTCCAGTAAAGCCTGTTCTTTGGGACTGTATTCAAAAAGACTGAGAAACTTAGTGGAATTGGAGTTGCGGCTGGCGCTGGTCGTATAATAATCATAAGGAAAAAAGGGCGGAACAACAAACGCGATGAGCGTGATCAAAACCAGAACAATTACGCAGGACATGGATACTTTATCCCTGCGAAGCTTGCGCAGGCCATCTTTGAAGAAGGAGCTGGATTCGCGCATGCGGCTCTGCATTTGTTTTTCTTCACTGGTCGCCGGTTCAAAAACCGACAGATCCGCGTGAAGGGAGAAGAATTTTTTTGCCTCAAAGTTTTCCACGGCTTGTGTACCTCAATGGAAGAAAGCTGAACGTCAGATAAAAACCGTTCAGGATAAGTCGACGCGTTTGTCGACAATGGTATACAGAATGTCACAAATAAAGTTGAGAGAAATCATAACGATGGACAGGAGAACCGTAGTTCCCATAATCATCGTATAGTCGCTGTTTTGGATGCTGTTGACGAAATACTTGCCAAGCCCGGCCATGGAAAAGATTTGCTCCACGACAAAGCTGCCGCAGACGATATACGCGATCATCGGACCCGCATAAGTGATGACCGGCGTCAGCGCGTTTCGCAGCGCGTGTTTAAATAGGACCATAGAACGATCCAGACCTTTCGCATAGGCTGTGCGGATATAATCCTGACCCAATACATCCAGCATGGAAGATCGGGTAAGCCGTGTGACATAGGCGGTAGGATATAAGGCGAGGGCGATGGTGGGCATGATCGAACCCATGGGGATATCGCCGCGGGTGGGCAATACCGGCCACCAAACGCCAAACACCCATAGCATGATTAGCGCCAACACAAAGGAAGGCACTGCCACAAGCGCTGTAGTCAGTACCTGGATCACTTTATCCCCTATCGTATCCCGTCCGAGAGCCGCCAGTGAACCCAGCAGAATCCCGACAAGCAAAGCAATACCGGCAGCGGTTAAGCCCAAGCGGGCGGATGTTTTCAGCCCTGTCTGCAACAGGCTGAGAACGGTGTTCCCTTGATAATATATCGAATCACCAAAATCAAAGCGCATGATATTGGCCAGGTAGTTGATAAATTGCTGGCCAAGGGGCTTATCGAGGCCATATTTTGCTTCAAGGGCGGCTTTTATAGCCGGCGGAAGCGCTTTTTCTTTGTTAAACGGGCTGCTGGGTACCGCATGCATGACGACGAACGTAAGGGCTATGATAATAAGAATAGTAACGATTGCTAGTATTAACCGCTTTCCCATGTAGCGGAACATTTTTGAACTCATGCCATATCCTCCCGAATGAAGCTGAGGAATCTGAGCGTTACGGAAATAGGTAGGTGTGTTTTTCACCATCATACTAGCTTAAAGGGAGATAGTCAATGAAAAATTTGTGTTGCGCCGGTTCATAAATAGTGATATACTTCATTTGTTGTAGTTGTTGTGTTCCGTTAAGAGTGGGTTGTCCCACTCTTTCGTTTGTGAAACAGCGTACCAGTCTGCTTCCCGGATGGCGCTATCGCAGCCGGGAGCGAGAGAGAGGCGAGGGATCCTTCTGGAAGATAAACTTACTGACGCCATTGCGAAAAAAACCACGCCTATCCTTCTGGATTTAGGCTATGACCTGGTGGATCTGGAATTTGTGGAAGAGGGCGTGAATCGCTATCTCCGCTTTTTTATCGAGCATCTATCTTCTGAAACGCCAGTCAGCGTGGACGACTGTCAGCGGGCAAGCGAAGCGTTGTCCGATTGGCTGGATCAGACGGATCCCATTCCCCTGGCTTATTTTTTGGAAGTCTCTTCTCCCGGGATAGAGCGGCGGTTAAGAAAGGAAAGGGATTTTGTCCGTTTTCAAAACCGCATGGTACAGATTCATACGAATCAACCTGTCAACGGCGGCAAAACCCATCTTGGGCTGCTGGGACCGGTCACGAAAGAGAAATTGATCCTCCTGCAGGACAGACAGGAATGCACGTTTAACAGAGATAACATTACTGAAATTAACTTATATTGGGAATCCAATAAGGAGGAATGATTGGGCAATGAGTAGCGAATTGCTGGCCGCGCTAAAAGATTTGGAAAGAGAAAAAGGCATTGATTTTGATGTTTTGGTGGACGCAATTGAAGCCGCTTTGATATCCGCATATAAAAAGAATTTTGGCGCTTCACAGAATGTGCGGGTCGACATCGATCATGAAAGCGGAGAGTTTAAAGTGTTTACCAGGAGGGTTGTCGTCGAGTCTGTCGCCGATCCCAAAGTGGAAATCAGCCTTGAGGAGGCCAGGAGAAGCCATCCGGATTATATGCCGGAAGACGTGGTTGAAAATGAAGTTACGCCAAAAGATTTCGGCAGGATTGCCGCCCAGACAGCGAAACAGGTGGTGGTACAACGTATCCGCGAAGCCGAGAGAGATATGATTTATGATAAATATTATAATCAGAAAGGGGATATCATCACCGGTATCATCCACCGCTGTGAAAACCGTTCTGTTTATATTGATATGGGGAATACAGAGGTTTGCCTCGGACCGAACGAACAGATACCCGGAGAGAATTATGCGCCCGGCATGCGGGTAAAGGCTTATATTATCGATGTAAAAAAAACCACGAAAGGGCCGCAGATTCAAGTCTCTCGATCCCACCCCGGTTTTCTCGAACGTCTGTTTGAATTGGAAGTGCCGGAAATCCAGGACGGTACCATCGAGGTGAAGTCTGTCGCCCGGGAGGCGGGATACCGGTCGAAGATCGCGGTATGGTCGGACAACGAGAATGTAGACGCCCTTGGCGCTTGTGTTGGACCGAAAGGCATGCGGGTTCAAGCTATCGTCAACGAATTGCGCGGAGAAAAAATCGATATCATTAAGTGGAATGAGGAAGCAACCGAATTCATCGCCAGCGCGCTGAGCCCGGCAAAAGTGGTGTCCGTTGAAATCCTTGACGGGGAAAGAGGCGCGCAGGTTGTCGTACCGGACTATCAGTTGTCCCTCGCCATCGGAAAAGAAGGACAGAATGCCAGATTAGCGGCCAAGCTTACCGGCTGGAAAATTGATATCAAAAGCGAATCCCAAATCGACCAGCTCATTGAGGCTTTGCGGGAAACCAATCAGGGCAGAGATGACTGGATGGAGGAAGACTGGGATCAGGAGAGCTGGAACGAAGAAGAATGGGATGAAGTGCAGAGCCAGGATGCGGAGGAGGAGACAACGGAGGACCTTCCCGCCGAGGCGCCGATTCTGGCCGAGTAATTTATACGGTATGGGGCAGCGCCCCATTTAGAATGGAGATGGACTATGGCGCCCAAACGGATACCTCTCAGGATGTGCACGATTTGCCGGACACAGTATCCCAAACGCGAACTGATTCGGCTTGTCAAAACCCAGGACGGCGTCCTATCGCTGACGAGACGGGTAAAAAGCCCGGCAGGGGGCTTTATGTCTGCCGTTCGGAAGAATGCCTGTCTAAGGCGCTCAAAGGCGCCAGGCTTGAAAAGGCTGCCGGCGTCCATATCGGAGAAGAGGTCATGGCTTCGTTGAAAGAAAAGGCAGAACATGGCGCTTCCTCCTAAGATCAAGGTTATGATCGGATTTGCCGCCAGAAGCAGAACCTTGTTGCTTGGTACCTATGCTGTTGAGCAAAGCATCCGGCAACGACGGGCAAAACTGATTCTTGCGGCTGAAGATAGCAATGAAAAGCGGCTGGAAATACTGAGGTTATGGTGTTCAGATATGGATATTCCTTTTCTGGCTGTGGGAACCAAAGAAGAATATGGCGTTTTACTGCACAGAGCTCCTACTGGACTATTGGCATTGACCGATGCACATATGGTTTCCGGGATCTTGCAAGCGGTAGAAGCTAACGGGGGTGTTTGAATGCCGATAATGCGCGTCTATGAATTGGCAAAAGAAATGGATATGAACAGCAAAGCGCTGCTGGATACCATGATTGAGCTGGGCCTTCCGATGAAGAATCATATGAGTACGATTCCCGGAAATGAAGTAAGCAGAATCCGGGCGATGGTTCTTAAACACTTAGGCGACCCCAACGCGGAGCCGATCCCTCGTCCCGTTGAGAAGAAGGAAAAACCGCCCTTAAGCGGTCTCAGAAGCCGCCCGGGTATGCGGGATCAAGCTATGGAGCAAAGCCGGCCTGCCGGTTCCGGTCAAAACCAGCAGGTACAAGGGGCAGCCAGAAACCAGGGCTTCACAGGCCAGCGACCGGCTCGTCCCGGTCAAGCCCGCAGCGGACAGGGGGGGCGCCCCGAACAGGGCAGGCCGGAGCAGGGCAGATTCGGGCAGGGCAGTACTGCACAGAACCGCTATGGCGGTCAGCAGGGCGGCGGATTCTCGCAGAATAACAGGAGAAACACCCGCCCGGGGATGAGCGGCAGCCCCGGTATGGTGCAAGAGCCTTCGCCGGGCGCCTCCGCAGCAGCTGTTCCCCGTCAGCCGGGCGAGAGCATCAGCTCCGGGGAAGCCCAGGCGCAAGCCAGGCAGCGCCGGCAGCCGGGCGAGAGCATCAGCCCCGGGGAAGCCCAGGCGCAGGTCAGGGCGCGCCGTCAACCGGGCGAGAGCATCAGCCCGCAGGAAGCCCAGGCGCAGGTCAGGGCGCGCCGCCAGCCGGGCGACAGCATCAGCCCCCGGGAAGCGCAAGCGCAGGTCAGGGCCCGCCGTCAGACGGAGGAAGAGGCCTTGCCGCAGACGCCGCAAGTAAATGAACCGGTGAGCGAAGAGCAGGAAAACACAATCATAGCGGAAGTCTCCCCACAAGCGCCTTCCGTTCCCGTACAAGAGCAAGTCGGCGACGTCGCCGTCCCGCTGGAAAAGGATAATCAGGCGGTCAAAACGCCTTCTCCGCAGCGACAGGAGCAGCCGAGATCGCAAACTGCGCAAGACACAAGCGCTTCCGCGGACGCCGCAAAGCAAGGGCAAAGCTTGGGTATAAATAAAACCCCGACTGCGACGGATAAGTTTTCCCGCTTTACCGGTCCGGCGCAGGGGCAGGCGAAACAAGCGAAACCGAAAAAACCCCAAACGCCTGTCGATAACAGGCAGAGAGGCTTTAATAAAGGACCTAAGGCGCCGGTTATCGGCCGGGATACCGCCGACCAATTATCCCATTTGGGTTCTACTACAGAGGAAGACAACCGTTTCCTCAACAAAATAGAAAATGCTGTGGGAGAAAAAGCCTACGACAGAGGCGGCATTACCAGAACGCCGAGCCGCAAACAGACCCGATCGGAAGACTCCAGGACCAGCCGGCCGAGAAGCAGAGGCGGAAGGGACAGGGGCAGGCAGTCCAGACAGGAACCGACGCCTGTCGTGATCAAGAATATTACGCTGGACGGGCCGACAACCGTCATGGATTTTGCCCACCTGTTAGGAAAGAAAACAGGCGACGTGATTAAAAAGCTCATCTCATACGGGATCATGGCGAACATTAACCAGGAGCTGGATCTGGATACGCTGACCCTGTTGGGACAGGACTTCGGCACCCAGGTGGAAGCCAGAGTGACGAAAGAAGACATTCTGATCGCCGCAGACGAACCGGATTCCCCGGAGAATCTGACGGAGAGGCCCCCGGTGGTTACGATCATGGGCCATGTGGATCACGGTAAAACATCCCTGCTCGACGCCATTCGGCATGCAAACGTCCAGGCTTCCGAGGCGGGAGGAATCACCCAGCATATCGGCGCGTATCAAGTAGAAATCAATAATCGGAAGATTACCTTTCTGGATACCCCGGGGCACGAAGCCTTTACCGCCATGAGAGCCAGAGGGGCGCAATGCACGGATATCGCGATCCTGGTGGTCGCCGCCGACGATGGCGTCATGCCGCAGACTGTGGAAGCCATCAATCACGCGAAAGCCGCAGGGGTGCCGATCATCGTAGCGGTCAACAAAATGGATAAGGAAGGGGCAAACCCCGAGCGAATCAAACAAGAATTAACAGAGCATGGGCTGGTCGCCGAAGAATGGGGCGGGGATGCGGTATTTGCCGAAGTTTCCGCTAAAACCTTACTGGGACTGGATCAGCTTCTTGAAATGATTCTCCTTGTGGCGGACGTCGGGGAACTCAAAGCGAATCCGAGCCGTAAAGCGAAGGGCGTCGTGATCGAAGCCAAGCTGGACAGAGGCAGGGGCCCAGTCGCTACGGTGCTGGTACAAAACGGAACGCTGGCAAGCGGGGATTATATCATAGCCGGTACCGCCCAAGGCCGGATCAGAGCGATGAACGACGAAAACGGCAGGCTGATGAAACAAGCCGGTCCCTCCATGCCGGTTGAAGTGATCGGGCTATCGGAAGTACCGCTGGCCGGCGATACCTTTCAGGTTGTAGCAGACGAACGGCTCGCCCGGCAAATCGCCAGCGAAAGAACAGCCTCCAAGCGCGAGGAAATCATCCATTCCCGCAGCCGTATATCCCTGGAAGACTTGTTTACGCAAATTCAGACCGGAGAAGTGAAAGATCTGAATATCATTATTAAAGCGGACGTGCAGGGCTCCATAGAGGCACTGAAAACCTCCCTGGAAAAAATGTCAAACGAAGAAGTACGGGTCCAGACCATCCACCAAGGCGTGGGCGGCATAACGGAAGCAGACGTGGACTTCGCTTCCGCCTCCAATGCCATCATTCTCGGCTTCAACGTGCGTCCCGACGTCAACGCAAAAAAATCCGCGGAAATCAATCAGGTGGATATACGCTTGTATAGCGTCATCTACAATGCCATCGAAGATGTGAAATCCGCGCTTTCCGGCTTGTTGAAGCCCGAAATCCGCGAAAACGTCATCGGTAAGGCAGAGGTTCGTCAAGTCATACGCGTTCCGAGAATGGGCGCGATAGCCGGCAGCTATATTCTGGAAGGGCACATCACCAGAGGATGCCAGGTTCGTGTGATACGCGACCATATCGTCATTTTCGAAGGCTTGCTCGGATCCTTACGAAGATTTAAGGACGACGTCAGAGAAGTTGCTTTCGGATTCGAATGCGGGATTGGGATTGATCGTTTCCAGGATTTCCAGATTGGCGATAATATTGAAGGCTTTATTCTGGAAGAAATCAAACGGGAACTTGCTTAATGTACGCGAAAGCCTCCGGAAAGGAAGAGAGGAAATGACTTCACATCGCAGCAGTCGAGTGGCTGAAGAGATAAAAAAAGAATTATCCGATATCATACGTCATGATATGAATGACCCGAGAGTAAAGGGCCTGGTCAGCGTGACCCATGTGGAGGTTAGCCGGGATATCAGTACAGCGACTATTTTTCTGAGCTGCCTCGGCGAGGCGGAGGAGCAAACGAATATCGTCAAGGCATTTAAACAAGCCGGCGGATACATTCGCGGGGAATTGGCCGACAGGCTGCATTTGCGCTTTATCCCGGAGCTGCTGTTCCGGGCGGACAACTCGATACGGGTAGGCGCCAGAATCAATGCGCTGATCAATCAACAAAATCTGGAAATGCAAAACCGGGATCAACAAGGCCGGGATGAGGACGAAGCATGAATTGGAAGGAATTGTCCCCCTTTCTCAAACCCGGACAGGATATCATGGTCATGACCCATGAAAGGCCGGACGGCGACGCCTGGGGCAGCGTCCTCGGCTTTTGTCTGGTTCTGGAGAGCCTGGGCTATCGGGCAAAGTTTATCCACATTGGGGTAAAACCGGCTAAAATGTATTCCTGGCTGCCCGGGCAGCACCTGATTGACCGGATAGAGAAAGAATCGCTGAACCTTCCTGAGGACGCGGTGATACTGGTGTTGGACTGCGGGGATCTGGAGCGCTGTGAGTTTACGCTCCGCCCGGAGCAAGTCGTGCTGAATGTCGACCACCATATCAGTAATCCGTCGTTTGGCAGGATCAACTGGGTCGATCCTCAGGCGGGCGCAACAGCCCAAATTCTGTGCCGGGTCCTGTTTGAAGCGGGCATACAGCTGTCCCCCGAAGCGGCTACGTGTTTCTACATCGCTTTGGTTACGGACACCGGCAGCTTTCGTTTCAGCAACAGCAACGGAGAAAGCCTGCGGCACGCTTCGATCCTGACCGATATTGGCGCGGATCTTCCCCTGATCCGGCAGTACCTTTGGGAGAACAGGCCAAGACAAGAACTTGCCCTACTTCAGGAAATGATGAGATCCATGGTTCTTTTCGCTGACGGGCAAGGGGTTTTGTGTGAATTGCCTTATGAGCTGGTCATGGCGACCGCTATCCACGATGCGGAAACGGATACCGCGCTGGAAGCGGTGCGCAGCGTGGACGGCGTGGAAGCGGTTGTACTTCTCAAAGAAGCGGAACCCGACTTGATAAAGGTCAGCCTTCGCAGTAAAGCGAAGCTGGACAGCGCCGCGGTCATGACTTCGATAGGCGGAGGCGGTCACACAAGAGCCGCCGGCGCGACATTGCAGGAAAGCCTGCCTGCCGCCCGGGAAAAAGTAAGACGTTTGCTGACGGAAGCATTGAAACAATAGATCATTTGCGCGATGCAAACAGCAGGTGTTCGTATGGAAGGGATCCTGAATATACTCAAGCCCCCTGGCATGACTTCCCATGATGTCGTCGCTTTTCTGCGCAGAACTTTGGGCATACACAAGATCGGCCATTGCGGCACACTAGATCCGCAGGCAGCCGGCGTATTGCCGGTCTGTCTTGGGCAGGCGACAAAGTTAGCGGATTATCTGGCGGGGGGAGAAAAGACCTACTATTGTGAAATGAAGCTTGGATACGAGACGGATACCCAGGATATCTGGGGTTCTGTCACGGCGGTATATCCTCCCCTCCAGCCGGATTTGACGCCGGATCCGGCAATCATTCAACAAGCCCTGCGATCCCTGGAAGGGGAAATCCTGCAAGAAGCGCCGGCGTATTCGGCGGTCAAACGGGATGGGAAAAGCCTCCATCGTTATGCCAGGGAAGGAAAGCCGGTAACCGGTATCATGCGAAAAGCATTCGTATATTCTTTAACTTTGGTCGGCGCAGGAGAAGGCGTCCTGCGCTTTGTCGTGCGCTGCGGAGGGGGAACATATGTTCGAATGCTCTGCCGGGATCTCGGACGAATCCTGCAGACCGGCGCGGTGATGTCTTTTTTACTCCGGCTTCGCGTCGGACCCTTTCTGCTGGAAGACAGCGTCACACTGGAGGAGATTCTCCAGCGAAAGGACGCCGATCCTGCCTTTCTCCCTGCGGTCTTATCCCCGAAAGAACGGGCCCTTCGCCACCTGCCCTCTCTTGCCGCTAAGGAAGACGAAGTCATTCGACTGAGACAAGGACAATCCCTGTGGCTGGCGGCGCCTGCGGACGAAGCGCCAGAGGGAAACCTGCCAGGGCTTCAGTCCCTGCCGGCGGACACAGGAATGAAAATATGGGTGAAGGACGAAATGCAGCGTTTAGCGGCGCTGGGTACCTGTACACCCGGCCTTGGCAGCCAGGAGAACCAGTACCTCTTCAAACCGGATAAAACATTCCACTAACGTGGGCTGCCGCCCACATCCCGAGCGAAGCGGCATCCCCTTGGCAGAATGCTTTGATGGGGTTAACCACCCCAAACCCCGTCGGGATTCGCGCACATGTCGCTCATCCCTTCCGCTTCGCGGCGCTGCGTTACCGCAGCGTTAGCAACTGACATTTTTGACTTCTTGTTTTAAATTGATGCCTTGAGGGTGTCAGTTTCTAAATAAAAAAGCTGCAGGGGAAATTATGGTTGTTCTTACCGACGAGAAGGAAATAGGCGCTTATGCTTCATCCCGCAGGCTGTATCTGGCTTTGGGCTATTTTGACGGCGTACATCTGGGTCATCAAGCCTTATTCCGCCAGGTCCTGGATATGGCGGAAACCGGCGAAGGACAACCGGGCGTACTGCTGCTGGAACCGCATCCGCAAAAGGTGCTGCAACAAAGCAGCAGCCTTCGTATCCTCACGCCATTAGAAGAAAAAATTCGCTTAATTCAGGCCTATGGCAAATTGGATATCTTTCTGCTGCGATTCGACGCCCGCTTCGCTGCTTTGACGCCCGAGGCTTTTGTTCAGACGTATCTGCTGGACTTGTTCCGTATACAGGGGGCCGTTTGCGGCTATAATTACCGTTTTGGCAGACGGGGGAGCGGCAGCAGCGCGACATTAACGAAGCTGGCGGATACCTACGGTTTTTCCTGCATTGTGCAAGACCGGGTCACGGCGGAGGGAAAGCCGCTGAGTTCCACCGATATCCGTCGCTTGATTGAGTCCGGGCGAATGCTTGAAGCGTACAAACGCCTGGGACATTGCGGCATTTTTATCGGTAGCGTGATCGCCGGAAACCAACTGGGCGCCCGTATCGGTTTTCCCACAGCAAACCTGGAAATGGATCCGGATATCATCTGGCCGGCATACGGCGTCTACGGCGCTTTCATCCGCGACGAGACCGGACAGATTTATCGGGGGATCGTCAACGTCGGCGTCCGGCCAACAGTAGAAAGCGAAACAGCCGCCCCCAGCTTTGAAGCCCATATCCTGCAGTACGAAGGCGACCTGTACGGAAAAAAACTCCGGGTCGCACTGAGCGGAAGGATACGCGAAGAACGGTTTTTCAACGATATTGACGCCCTTCGCGCGCAAATCACGGCGGATCTGAAAAGAGCGAATACGGAACTCAACGAGTGGGAGCGCTTTATCCATGAAAAAGATCAGTCGCTGGAAAGCATTTTCTCTTGCTTTGTCAGGGATTATCCGTTATAATGCATTATCACAGAAAGCTTCCCCGGAAGCATTAGCAGTACCCGGTCTGACGACTGACCGACGTCTTACCTGGTTCTGCCGGACGAAAAGAAAAGTGGAAAGACGAAAGAGGTGCACACAGATGGTTATGTCCAAAGAGTACAAGACAGAAGTCATTGAGAAAAGCAGGCGTCATGAGTCGGACACCGGTTCCCCCGAAGTGCAGATCGCGATCCTGACCGAGCGGATCAATTACCTTACCGAACATCTGAAGATTCATAAAAAGGACCATCACAGCCGCAGAGGCCTTCTCAAGATGGTCGGCGCAAGGCGGGGGCTGTTGGACTATATCAGGAGCCGCGATTACGGCCGGTACAGGAGTATTCTTGAGGCGAACGGTATTCGCCGATAGAACGTATAAATAAGCCCTTGAGAAAAGCAGAATCCGGAGTTGTGCGGCGTCGCGCGACTCCTTTTTTGCTGTCGGCTGCGTAGTGTTCGGCTGCCGCAAAATTCATTTGCAGAAAAGGCGGTCAGCGTGTACAATCGAGGTAGAAAAGAAGAGATGAAGAAAATGGAGGAAAAGTGAATGGTATATTCCAATTCAACAGTGCTGCGAAAGGAGATGGAGTTGGCGGGACGTATATTAAGCTTGGAGACGGGACGACTGTCCGCTCAGGCAAGCGGCGCCGTATTTGCCGGATACGGCGATACGCGCGTACTGGTCACCGCTACGGTATCCAACTCCATCAGGGAAGGGATTGACTTCTTCCCCTTATCTGTAGAATATGAAGAAAAAATGTATTCTGTTGGCAAAATACCGGGCGGCTTCATTAAGCGGGAAGGCCGCGCCACGGAGAAAGCAACCTTATCCGCCCGGCTGATCGACCGGCCGATCCGTCCCTTATTCCCCGAAGGCTTCCGGAACGAAGTACAGGTTGTCGCCACCATTATGAGCGTGGAACAGGACAATCCCCCTGACATTCTGGCCGGCATAGGCGCTTCCGCCGCTTTGCATATCTCGCCAATTCCTTTCGACGGACCGACCGCCTCCGTATCCATCGGACTGATCGACGGACGCTACGTCGTCAACCCGACGCTCAGCGAAAGCGGAGAAAGCCGGCTGAACTTGACCGTCGCCGGAACGGCGGAGGCGATCATGATGGTAGAAGCCGGAGCAAAAGAGATTTCCGAAGAAGAGTGTCTGGAAGCGATCATGCGCGGACATGAAGCAATTCAACAAATCACTGCCTTTATCGAAGAATTTAAACGGGAAGCGCTTGCGATGGGACTGGCGAAAGAAAAAATGACGCCGGTCCTTACGGCGTTTAATCCGGAAATTTTGGCTGCCGTTCGCGCCCATGCCAACGACGCAATGCTCACCGCGCTGATGAATCCGGATAAACTGGCAAGGGAAGCGGACGTCGAACGGATCAAGACGGAGACGAGGGAAAAATTCGCGGAACTCTATCCGGAGGATCAAAAGGAGATCGCCGCCATATTGGAAGATATCGAAAAGGACCATGTCCGCAAGCAGATCAGCGTCGATAAAATCCGTCCCGACGGCCGGGCGCCCAATGAGATCCGCCCGATCGTCGTGGAAGCCGGCGTACTGCCAAGGGCCCATGGCAGCGGCCTGTTTACGCGAGGGCAAACCCAGGTACTGAATGTGACGACGCTGGGTTCCGCCAATGAAGACCAGCTTCTCGACGGCCTTGGCGTAGAACGGTCGAAGCGCTACATTCACCACTATAATTTTCCGCCCTTCAGCGTCGGGGAAACGAGGCCCATGCGGGGGCCGAGCCGGCGGGATATCGGCCACGGCGCCTTAGCGGAACGCGCTTTGGAACCGATGATTCCCTCTACAGAGGAGTTTCCCTATACCCTTCGCCTGGTATCGGAAGTTCTGGAGTCAAACGGCTCCTCTTCGATGGCCTCCGTCTGTGGCAGCACCATTTCCCTGATGGACGCCGGCGTACCCATTAAGCGGCCTGTGGCGGGCATTGCTATGGGATTGATCAAGGAAGGCGAGTATTATACCGTTCTCAGCGATATCCAGGGATTAGAAGATCATCACGGGGATATGGATTTCAAAGTCGCCGGTACGGCGCTGGGGATTACCGCCCTTCAAATGGACATCAAGGTGGATGGTCTGTCCAGGGATATTCTGGAAGCCGCGCTTACGCAGGCAAAGGAAGGGCGATTATTTATCCTTGATAAGATACTGGCGGTCATCGATAAACCGCGTCCGGATATCTCGCCTTATGCGCCGCGGATTATCACAATGAATATTGACCCTGACAGGATCAGGGACGTGATCGGGCCCGGCGGGAAAGTGATTAAAAAAATCGTCGAAGAAACGGGCGTGAAAATTGATATCGAAGACAGCGGGCTGGTCATGATCGCCACGGCGGACGCCGCCGCCGCCGAACGCGCCATGCAGATTGTCCGGGATCTCACCAGAGAAGTGGAAGTGGGGGAAATCTACACGGGAAAGGTCACCAGGATCATGAATTTTGGGGCTTTTGTCGAGGTGCTGCCCGGAAAAGAAGGGCTGGTCCATATCTCTCACTTGGCGGAAGAACGGGTCAATAAAGTGGAGGATATCGTCAATATCGGCGACCTGATCACCGTCAAGGTTACGGAAATTGACCGCCAGGGCAGAGTGAATCTGTCCCGCAGAGAGGTTCTCCGGATGGAAAGGCGAAAGCCGGAAGGGCGAAACTGATCTATGGCGCAAACGGCGGATATACAACTGCACACGATGACAAACGGCGTACGGGTCATTTCCGAGAAGATCCCCGGCGTGAAATCCTGTTCCATCGGCATCTGGGTTGGCACAGGCTCCCGTATGGAACAGGAAAAGGAACAGGGTATTACGCACTTCATCGAGCACTTGCTCTTTAAAGGGACAGAAAGGCGCTCGGCAAGGGCAATCGCCGAATCCCTGGATTCTGTAGGCGGGCAGCTCAATGCGTTCACCGCAAAGGAAATGACCTGTTATTACGCCAGAGTGATGGAACAACATTTACCTTTGGCTGTGGATATTCTTACGGACATGCTCTTTCATTCCACCTTTGAAAAAGACTTTCTTGATAAGGAAAGAAGTGTGATCAAAGAAGAGATCAGCATGTACGAAGACTCGCCGGACGAGCTGATTCATGATGTATTCCTGACTGCGGCATGGCCGGATAATCCTTTGGGAACGCCTATTCTGGGTACTTACGAGTCCCTGGACGCGATTGACCGGGATATGGTTCTGCGCTATATCCAGCGTCAATATGTACCGGCGCGCATTGTGATTGCCTGCGCGGGCAGCCTGGAACACGCGCGTCTCCTGGATTTGCTGATTCCCGCTTTTGAACCTATGCCGCCTATAGAACAACCCGAACTGATTCCGGCGCCTGTAGCCTTATCCGGAAAGAATATCCATCTGCAGAAAGATATCGGTCAGCTTCAACTCTGCCTGGGAACCAATGGCATATCGGCGGCAGATGAAAGAAACTATCCCCTCTATATCTTAAATAATGTACTGGGAGGCGGGCTTTCTTCCCGCATGGTACAAACCATTCGGGAAGAAAGGGGACTCGCCTATTCGACCTACTCTTTCAATAGCGTATTTTCAGACGCGGGTATCTTCGCCATGTGCGCCGGCACTTCACCGAAATCCGCAGAGCTGGTCCTTAGCCTGATTCAGCAGGAAATGGAAGCCATTCTGAAAGAAGGGATCACGAAGGAGGAGCTGGAACGCGCCAAGGAACAGGTCAGGGGAAGCCTCTTTATGGGGCTGGAAAGCGTTTCCAACAGAATGAACCGGCTTGGCAGAAATCTGCTGCTGCTGGATCAAGTGATCTCTCCGGAAGCGACAATGGAAAAAGTGGATCAAGTCACTTTAGCGGACATTCCCGTTCTGGCGGAGTATCTTTTTCGCGAACCCCATGTCCTGGCTACCATCGGGCCACAGGAAGAATTGAAAATTTTGTGATTTAGACTTGCAATATTTACCGGTTAGGGTATAATCTAACATAGCAGCACAGATCGTTCCAACATCATTCTATTGATCATTCCGGCATTTGCGAGAATGCTCGGTGTTCTATGTTTTTTGAGGTTCGTTATCAACATGTGGACAAGGGCACGTTTGCGCGCTTGTTGGTATGTTTTGTCACGGTGCTTCTCAGATGAGTTGTGCCTTTAACACAAAGCTGCACACAGATGGATACATTAAGGAGGTTATGGAATGCCAAAAGCACAATTCCCCCTGGAAGTCATCCCTTTAGGGGGTATGGGGGAGATCGGGAAGAACATGACGGTATATCGTTATGAAAACGAGATGCTTGTTGTGGACGCCGGGTTGATGTTTCCCGGCGAAGAAATGTTGGGTATCGACATCGTGATACCTGATTTTTCCTTTTTACTTGAGAATCAAGAAGAATTGGTGGGGATTTGCATTACCCACGCCCATGAGGACCACATTGGCGCCATGCCGTACGTCTTGCGGGAGATGGATACCCAGGTTTATGGCAGCATCTTGACCATGGCGCTATTGGAACAAAAAATAAAGGAGTACGGCCTTTCCAACTCCAACTTACATGCGGTCAAACCGCACAGTTCCGTCCGCCTTGGCAAGCATTTTCAAGTAGAGTTTTTCCGTGTGACGCACAGCATACCGGATTGCCTGGGATTGGCCATTACCACGCCGATCGGGACGATTGTTCACACAGGCGACTTCAAGATGGATCAAACGCCGGTTGGCGGCGATAATATGGATTTCGGCCGCTTGGCCGAACTTGGGAAAAAGGGCGTTCTCCTGATGGCTTCCGACAGTACGAATGTGGAAAGGGAGGGCTTTACCCGGTCAGAGAAGGAAGTTGGCTCCGTCTTAAAGGATGTATTTGCCAAAAGCGACGGAAGAATCATCCTGGCGACCTTTGCGTCGAATATTCACCGGATTCAGCAGGTGGTTGACGCTGCCGTGATGAATAATAGAAAAGTGATCATCGTTGGCAGGAGTATGGTCAATACGGTAAACATATCGCAAGAGCTGCAGTATTTGAAGATACCGCCCGATACCCTTATCGAGATGGAAGAAATCGACCATTTCCCCAAAAATCGCGTCGCGGTTATTTGCACCGGCAGTCAGGGGGAGCCGATGTCGGCCTTGAGCAGAATGGCCAGCGACGACCACCGGCAAATGGAAATCATGCCGGGGGACACGGTGGTGATATCCGCCTCACCGATTCCCGGAAACGAAAAACTGGTAGGCAAAACCGTAGATTTGCTTTATCGGTTGGGCGCCGATGTGATCCATGAGACCGCCAGCGGCGTGCACACCTCCGGTCATGCCAGCCAGGAAGAGCTCAAAATGATGCTCAATCTGGTGAAGCCAAAGTTTTTCGTCCCCCTTCACGGCGAATACCGGCATTTGGTCAAGCACGCCAAGCTAGCCAACAAGCTGGGAATGTCCAGCAAGAATATTTTCGTAGGAGAAAACGGCCAGGTTATCGAATTTACCAAGGATAAAGGCGCCCTGACCCGAAGAGTCAACGCCGGACAGATTCTGATCGACGGTTTAGGCGTGGGCGACGTCGGCAATGTGGTCCTGCGCGACAGAAAACAACTGTCCGAAGACGGCATTTTTATCGTGGTCATGGGCTTTGACCGCCTGTCACACAGTATGAGAGTAGGACCGGATATTGTTTCCAGAGGTTTTGTGTATGTCAAGGAAGCAGACGACCTGATGGTGGAAGCCAAAGAAAAGGTCTTATCCGTTCTCGATAAGTGCGAAGAGAAACGAATACATGATTGGACGGGAATCAAAACGCAGGTAAGAGACGGATTAAGCCGGTTTCTGTACGAAAAGACCAGGCGCCGGCCTATGATTATTCCCATTATCATGGAAGTGAGCTAACAGAGGATTGCGATGGCCCCTTCGCGTAAAAAAACTGCTGCGAAAAAGGAAGCGAATATACGTGCCGAACTCCGCCGGGATATACTGGCAATCGCCATGTTTTCCGCTGGTGTGTTTATCGCTTTTTGTCTTTGGCGTACGCCTGCGGAGGGAACGGGAAACGGGATAGGCGCCATCGGATATGGCGTTTATCAAAGCTGCCAGTTTTTATTCGGGCAGGGCAAATGGTTTCCTGTCGCCGCCCTCCTTCTTTTGGGCGGGGGCGCCTGGCTGAAAGCCATTTATCCGGGAAGGATACTCATCGGCGCCTACGCGGCGCTTATCCTCAGCGGCTGCGCTATGCTGCACCTTCGGTTACCGAACGCGGAGCAATTCCTTAGCTACGGTATGCAGGGCCTGGGAGGGGGCTTAGTCGGCGGCGGGCTTCTTCAAGCCAGCAATCTGCTGATCGGCCAGACAGGGAGCTGGATTTTGTATCTGTCTCTGGCAGCGGCGTCCGTCCTTTTGATCACAGGAAAAACCATCCGCGAACTCCTCGACGGCGCAAGCGGAGGGGCGCGAAAAATCAGACAGTCGGCTCAGGACGGGCTATCGATGCTTTACAGCAACAGACAGGCGAAACGGCAAACCAGCGAAACCGGCGTCCTGCAGAGTTTAAATCTGCCGATTGAAACAGAGCTTCGTCAGGACAAACAAAACACAACAGCGGGAAGAAGCATACCCTTCCGCGACTATACCGGGAATCCGGCGAATAAGACGGCAGCACAGACTTCTTCCCCCGTGGGCAACGCCTCTGCGGATACCACCGGCGCCGGAAACCCGGCGAACGAAAAACCAGGCAGTACGGCAGTGAAAAATCGGCGGGAGAAGGATGAGGATAATGACTTTCTGCCGGAAAAAAGACAGGTTGACGGGGAACAGGCGAAAGCCTTTACTAAGCGGCGCCGCAGCTATCGATTGCCCAGTATCCAATTGCTGCGGACGACGCCGCCGTTAAATAGCCAGCGACAGAACAAGGTTCTTGCGGACCATGTGCGTATCCTGGAAAAGACGCTGGCGGATTTTAACCTCCAGGCCACTGTCACACAAGTGAATAAGGGGCCCAGCATTACCCGCTTCGAGCTGCAGCCTGCGCCTGGCGTGAAAGTCAGCCGAATCGTCGGTTTATCGGATGATATCGCCCTGGCTCTAGCGGCTGCACATATTCGCATAGAAGCGCCTATTCCCGGGAAAGCCGCTATCGGCATTGAAGTTCCCAATGCGGAACGCGCGCTGGTCAGCCTCCGGGAAATCCTGGAGGATCCGGCGTTCAAACAGTCTTCGTCTAAGCTGAGCTTTGCACTGGGCAGGGATATCGCGGGCGCCTCCATCATCGCGGACCTGGCAAGAATGCCGCACTTGCTGATCGCCGGCGCAACCGGCTCCGGCAAAAGCGTTTGCATCAACGCGA